>ULRD01017600.1_pt1 | contig 12619 bp, 10 predicted proteins | sample 1955181 | NCBI WGS metagenome assembly ULRD01 (sample SAMEA4835675, study PRJEB28245) | human gut metagenome | biome: gut microbiome; material: fecal sample | place: Denmark | collected 2008
CATGGACGTGGCCACGGCGCTCAACACGCTCAACGCCAAGGTGCGCACGCTCACCGCGCGCGACGTGGACAGCGGCCGCTCGACCATCACGATCACCGTCGAGGTGCACGACCTGGCTGAGCTGCGCACGATCATCAGCCGCCTGAGCGCCATCCGCGGCGTCATCCGCATCTCGCGCAGCGGCGCGTCCGACCCCGCGCGGGCCGCCGCGCACACCGCCGAGCTGCAGGCCGAACAGGCCAAAAAAGCCAAACAGGAGGGCAAAGCATGAGAGCTGTCGTCACCCGCGTCACCGAGGCGTCCGTCACCATCGACGGCGCCGAATACAGCCGCATCGGCCGGGGCTTTCTCGTCCTGCTGGGCGTGCACGTGTCCGATACGGCGGCGGAGGCCGACCGCATCGTCGACCGCATCTGCGGCCTGCGCGTGTTCGAGGACGCCAATGGCAAAATGAACGTCAACCCCGCCGACGCCGGGGCCGAGCTGCTCATCGTGAGCCAGTTCACCCTCTTTGCCGACTGCCGCTCCCGCCGCCCCGGCTTCACAGCCGCCGCCCGGCCGGAGACCGCCGTGCCGCTCTATGAGCGCGTGATCGCGGGCTGTCAGGCCCGCGGCTTCCCGGTGCGCACGGGCGTGTTCGGCGCGGACATGAAAGTTGCGTCCGTCAACGACGGCCCTGTCACCATCCTGCTCGATACCGATCATTTATAAAGGAGGCCACCCCATGCTCATCAAATGTCTGCCCGTCGGGCACCTCATGACCAACTGCTACATCGTCACGGACGAGACCACGCTCGAGTGCGCCGTCATCGACCCCGGCGACGAGTCCAACACCATCCTCTACTACCTTGAGGACAACCACCTCACCTGCCGCGCCATCCTGCTCACGCACGGCCACTACGACCACACCGGCGCTGTCTACGCCGTGCACGAGGAGACCGGTGCGCCCGTGTACATGAACGCGCTCGACGCAGGCACGGCCGTCGCCTTCGACAGCTACACGTTCACCCCGCCCGAGGGCACGATTTTTTATAAGGAGGGCGACGAGGTCAAGGTCGGCAATCTGACCTTCCGCGTCATGGAGACGCCCGGCCACACGCCCGGCGGCGTGACGCTCATCTGCGGCGACGCGCTCTTCACCGGCGACACGCTCTTCGCCGGTTCGTGCGGCCGCACGGATTTCGCCGGCGGCAGCATGGAGGTCGAGCTGCAGTCGCTGGCCAAGATCGCGGCTCTGCCCGGCGATTACGAGGTCTACCCCGGCCACATGGATTGCTCCACGCTCGAGACCGAGCGCCGCTTCAACCCCTACCTGACCGCGCTGCAAAACCGCGGACAGTAAAACTGCACAAAGGCAACCGGCGGGACACGAACCCGCCGGTTTTTTCATTGCGCAAAGAACCTTTGCGTGACAAATCGCCGCCGCACATGGTATGCTTTGGGCGAGGTGAACGCCATGCGCGACATTGGAGCCAACATCCGCCGCGCCCGCACGCGCCGGCGTCTGACGCAGGACGATCTGGCGCAGGCCGTGCACACGACGCGGCAGACCATATCGAATTACGAAACCGGCCGCTCTCGCCCGGACGTAGAGACGCTGCAGCGGCTCGCGGACGCGCTCGGTGTCGAGCTCACGGAGCTGCTGGACGGGGCGCCGTCCGCCGATGCCCGCCAGGCGGCGCTGCGCAGGCTGTGCATCATGGGGGCCGTCACGCTCGTGCTGGCCGAGCTGTGGGCGTACCTGCACGCGGTCTGCCTCCGGCAGTACCAGCACGGGGACATGACGCCGTTGGCAGCCATGCTCATAACCGAACCGCTGCTGCTGTGCGCGCTGGCGTGGACGCTGCTGCAGGCGCTGTGCATGGTCACGCGCCTGCGGCCGCGGCGCGGCGCGCCCTGCTGGGTGCGGCCGCTCGTCCGGGCACTGTTCGGCCTGTGTCTGGCTACTCTGCTCGCCAGTGTTGTTCTGCCCGCGTCCGGCGTGATATTGCCGCGGCTGTATGGCGGCCGTGCCGCCACGGCAGCGCTGTTTTTCCTTCTCGGCGCGCTGCTCTGGCTGACGCAGCCGGACGCCGGGCCGTAAAACTGCACAAAGGCAACCGGCAGAAGCACGCTTCTGCCGGTTTTTTGCCGGTTTCGGGAAAATGTGCCCGCGCGCCCTTGCAATCCAGGGGCAGACGTGGTATATTGTTCTCGCTCGAAAAACATCTGTCCGCTATACGCGGGCAATTTTCATCAAAACAAAGTGAGGGAACATCATGAACATCGGACTTCTGGGCTTTGGCGTTGTCGGCAGGGGCGTTTACGATATGCTCGCTGGCCGGGACGATATCCGCGCGGCGTTGGTGCTGTGCCGGCGCGATCTCGGCGAGCTGACGGCCCGAACCACCTACGAGATGCAGGACATTCTCGACGACCCGGCGGTCGACACCGTCGTGGAGGTCATGGGCGGCCTGCACCCGGCGTATGAATACGTGGCGGCCGCGCTGCGCGCCGGGAAGAACGTGGTGTCCTCGAACAAATACCTCATGTGCCGGTACTACGACGAACTCACCGCGCTCGCCAGAGAGCACGGCGCAGCACTGCGGTGCACGGCGGCGGTCGGCGGCGGCATCCCATGGCTGACGAACCTCGAAAAGGCCGCGCGCGCCAACCATATCTCCCGCGTCTGGGGCATCCTCAACGGCACGACCAACTACATCATGGACGCGATGCACGGCAGCGACGCCGACTTTGCCGACGTGCTCGCGCAGGCACAGGCGCTCGGCTACGCCGAGGCCGACCCCTCGGCCGATATCGACGGGCTGGACATTCAGCGCAAGCTGATCCTGTCCGCCAACGTGGCCTTCGGCGTGTCGCTGCGCGAGGCGGACGTGCCGGTGTTCGGCATCCGCAACGTGCGCAAGGCGGACATCGCCCGCTTTCAGGCGCATGGCTGCACGTGCAAGCTGATCGCAGCGGCCGAGCAGAAAGGCGGCAGCATCTGCGCCTACGTCGAGCCGACGCTGCTGAGCCATGACGCGCTCGAGGCGGCCGTGCCCGCGAACTTCAACCTCATCAGCATGGAGGGCGACCGCATGGGCGTGCAGAGCTTCTTCGGTCAGGGCGCGGGCCGCTACCCGACGGCCTACAACGTCGTGCAGGACCTCGTGGACATCCGCCGCGGCGTGCATGCGTTTTACACCGACTCGTTCGTTCCGGCCGTGCCGGACAATTCCGGCGTGCAGCACCGCTACTACGCGCGCACGCGCGCCGCGCTGCCGGAGCTGGCCGCCCTCGCCGAGGGCGACTGGGACGGCGCGGTCATCACGCAGCCCATGCCCGTGAGCCGGATGCACGCGCTCATGGCGCAGGCGCTGGTGCAGGACAGCGAGAGCTTCTTTGCCGCGCTGCAATAAGGAGGGCCCCATGCTGAAGGTTGCAAAATTCGGCGGCTCGTCGATGGCGGACGCCAAGCAGTTTGAAAAAGTGCGCGACATCGTGCGCGCCGACCCCGCGCGGAAGGTGATCGTCGTGTCCGCCGCCGGCAAGCGCAGCGCGGACGACCACAAGCTCACAGACCTGCTGTACCTGTGCTACGCGCACCTGCAGTACGGCGTGAACTGCGACGCCGTCTTTCAGATGATCTGCGATCGCTACATCGCCATCCGCGACGAATGCGGCCTGAACGTCGATATCGAGGCCGAGCTCGACGTGCTGCGCCGGCAGATGCGCGCCGGCATCTCGGAAGAGGAGCTCGTGTCGCGCGGCGAATATTTCTCCGCCCTGCTCATGGCGGACTACCTCGGCTACTCGTTTCTGGACGCGGAGCTGTGGGTGCGCTTTCAGTTTGACGGCCCGATCGACAAGGAGGCATCCTACGCCGCGCTCCGGCGGCTGGCCGACGGGCGCAGCGTTGTCATCCCCGGCTTTTACGGCGTGACGCCCGACCGCAAGATCCGCACCTTTTCCCGCGGCGGCAGCGACATCACCGGCGCGCTCGCGGCCGCGGCGCTCGATGCCGACGTATACGAAAACTGGACAGACGTGTCCGGCATCCTTATGGCCGACCCCCGCATCGTGCCCGACCCGCTGCCCATCGAGCGCATCACCTATAACGAGCTGCGCGAGCTGAGCTTCGTCGGCGCGCAGGTGCTGCACGAGGGCACGGTCTTCCCCGTGCGCGAGAAGAATATCCCGCTCAACATCCGCAACACCAACGACCCCGACCACCCCGGCACACTCATCATGGAGTCGTTCGACGACGTGGACGACGGCCGGCTCATCACCGGCATCGCGGGCAAGAAAAACTACTCCATCATCACGATCGCCAAGTCCGGTATGTCCTCGAGCGTGGGCACGTTCCGGCAGGTGTTCGAAGTGTTCGAGCGCCACGGCGTGAGCATCGAGTACGCCCCCAGCGGCATCGACTGCCTGTCGCTCGTCGTCTCGAGCGAAAAGGTCGCCCCCTGCCTGTACTCCATCCTCGGCGAGCTGGAAAAGCAGCTGCACCCGGACAATCTGCACGTGACGGAGAACATCTCCATCGTCGCGGCCGTCGGCCGGAAGATGGCCTTCCGCCCCGGCACGTCGGGCCGCATCTTCGCCGCGCTCGGCGAGCACGGCATCAACATCCGCATGATCTCGCAGGGGCCGGATGAGCTCAACATCATCGTCGGCGTGGACACGAAGGATTTCGCGCCCGCCATCCAGGTCCTGTACAACAGCTTTGTGAAATAAGAAAGGAAGTTTTCAAATATGAAGCAGTATCGCGTAGCCATTCTCGGCGCCAGCGGCGCCGTCGGGCAGGAAATGATGAAGATCCTCGCCGAGCGCAAGTTCCCCGTCGGGGAGCTGCACCTGCTCGCAAGCGCCCGCTCGGCCGGCAAGGTCGTGTCGTGGCAGGGACAGAATATTGCCCTCGAGGAGGCGACGGACGCCGCCTTCTCCGGCATGGACATCGTCCTCGGCGCGGCGGAAAACGACATTGCCGAGCGCTTCGCCCCTGCGATCGTGCGCTCCGGCGCCGTGTTCGTGGATAACTCCTCGGCCTTTCGCCTGGACCCGAACGTGCCGCTCGTCGTGCCGGAGATCAACGCCGGAGACGTGAAGCTGCACCACGGCATCATCTCGAACCCCAACTGCTCGACCATCATCACGCTGACCGCCATCAACGCGCTGCGCAAGCTCTCACCCATCCGCGACATGGTCGTGTCGACGTATCAGGCCGTATCCGGCGCGGGCGCGGGCGGCCCGATCGAGCTGCAAAACGAGGTCGACGCCCTGCGTGCCGGCAAGAGCTACGCGCCGAAGGTGTTCGCGCACCAGATCGCCTACAACGTCATCCCGCAGATCGGCGGCGAGCAGTGCGACGGCTACACCTCCGAGGAGATGAAGCTCCAGAACGAGGGCCGCAAGATCCTGCACCTGCCGGACATGAACGTCTCGTGCACCTGCGTGCGCGTGCCCGTCGTGCGCAGCCACTCCATCTCCGCCACCGTGCACTTCGTGCACCACATCTCCGTCGACGAGGCGCGCGCGGCCATCGCCGCCGCCCCCGGCTGCCGCCTCGTGGACGATCTCGACGCGCTGCAGTACCCCATGCCGCTCGACACGTCGGATCAGGACCTCGTGTTCGTCGGCCGCATCCGCCCCGACCTGACCGACCCCAACGGCCTGTGCCTCTGGTGCTGCGGCGACCAGGTGCGCAAGGGCGCGGCCACCAACTGCGTGCAGATCGCGGAGCTGCTGATCCAAAACGCCTGAACGAAAACCGTATAAAAACGCTCCGGCGGCTCAAAAACAGAGCCACCGGAGTTTTTTGTCTGCCGCCCGCTTGCGCAAGCGGGCGGCGCGGGTGTGGTATCCGCCGCATCCGGCACACGGTCATGGCCGGTGAGCCGGACGACTGAAAAGGAAAACACCGCGGAGGCAGTGTTGCTGAAAGGCAATAAAATCATATTTCTTAAAACAGGCACGATTTTCATCGTGCCTGTTCTGCTTTTCTGGCTTATCCATAGGAATATAGCCTATCAGGTTGTGCTCAAATTCCTTGCGCTTTATACATCCAGCGATATCCACCCGCCCGTTTTTGAATGCCGTTAGCGGCATCTCGTATACTCTTAGAGCTTACGCCAATTTCCTGTACTGCAGCAGCGATTGAGTCAAACTCTTTTATAATATCTCCATCATCATTCATCTGCAAAATTGCTCTGCCATAAGATTGTTTTGGTGCGGCCGCGGCGGCCTCCTTCTGCGCTGTTTTTTCAGCTTGCTGTTTTGCCTTTTCTGCAGCCTTTCGTTCTTTTTCTTGTTGAGCAAAGAGCAAGCTTATGGCTTTCGATTTTCGAGCACTCCACGCACTGGACTTATCCGGAATTCTTGCGATACCTTCGTCCAAGATTGCTATTTCGTTGCTGTAGTCCTTTAGTTGCCGATAGACCATTGCATAAGAATTGTATAGCGCTGGGGCGATATAACCGTTTAATCTTGCTTCATCAAATAATTCTATAGCCAACGTGAAGTTTCCGCTTTTCCGTTCATTTTCACCCTTCTCCCAATATGGGAGTCCCATCTCGAACCCCTTATCCCAATTTTTTAAGTTTCGAATGTCGCTTAACGGAACTCGATTATTAACGGCATGGATCACAACATCATCACAAGAAATCTGCCGTTGGTTTGCTGCGGAAATAGCTATCGGAGCATAGTTGTGCCCCTTGACCTCATTCAACAAAGAGGCCGCTTCTTCATTTGTTAGGGCACACATGTAACGAACGCTGTTTTCGACTTCCCGCCTTCTGTCGTTGCTATATGATGCGTATTCCTCCATGGATTTATAACAGTTTAAAAACGCCTTATAAATATACTCTGATAGTGGTTCCAAATCAAATGGACTTGAAAAATACACCCGGATATAAACTGTACCCCCCTCACTCTGCGTGCACGACTCAGTAACGTAATTATTTGTTACTGGGCAATCACTCCTAATCAGAATATAAGCGCCCTTCTTACCAAATTTCATTTTTAGGAAATCATACAGACAGCTTATATCCACATAACCGCTGCTATTTTTCCTGAATCTAAGTAATTGTGTATTACCGCCTTTTTGAGAAATGACATTTTGAACGAAAGCGCATACTTCTAATTCTTGTATGCTCGGCTTTGATTGCTCACTTTTCCGCTTTTCCATCTCAAAAAATTCATGAGCAGTATCTAACAAACGATACAGAATGTGACCACAATTCTCGGCATCTGTCGCCGCTCTATGAGGCGACGAATTTACTAAACCAAAATAATTCTCAATCGTGCTTTGTTTATAGTTTTCTAATCCGTGCAAATACTTCCTCGAAAGACCAAGAGTGTCAATATATTCAATATTCGCATTAAATCCAAGACGAGATAGTGTGTTGCAGAGAAAATCAAAATCAAATTCTGCATTGTGAGCACACATTACGACTCCGGCGCTCAAAGCTTCCCCCAAAAAGTCAACCAACTGCGAATATACTTCCTTTTCGGATGGAGCGCTATTTAGCATGGAGTTCGTAATATGATTGACAGCAGACGCTGCCTGCGAAATTGGAGTGTCAGGATTTACAAGAGAAGAAAACACTTTCTGTACGGTTCCTCTCCGAAAAATTACAGCACCAATCTCAACAATCCGATCAGATGTTGGGTTGAGCCCTGTAGTTTCCACATCAAAAGCAATGTAGCAATTTCTTATGTTATTTTCATTTAGAAAATCAAGTTCAATCCGTTTTGAGATAGCCGCACCGCGTTGCACCAAGGGTTCAATTATAGTTTCGTTTTCGATTTTTGACTCTTGATTTGCTTCTTTCTTGAAAAAATCAAATAAACTCATAAATTGTTTTTCCCCCCACTTTTGAAAGAGAGCATACATACGCACTTATTATAGAGTGAAGACATGGTATTTTCAATCCGGCTTTAGAAGTTAATTTTACGACCAGAGTCCATTTTTTCGTTTTCTGTAACATCAGGCAACATCCGCCTATTGGCTTCAGTTTCAGTAGAATTTGAACGCTTATATGCAGAAAAGCAGACAATGCCCAGCCGAGCTGCGCATTGTCTGCTTTATTTGCAATAGGTGCCGCGGAGGCCTCCGCGGCGTTTTTTGTTATCCCCTGAGCTGCTGCGCGTACTCTTCCTGCGGCCGCAGACGGCCGACGGCCGAGAACGACACGCGGTCAAAATCCAGCGTTTCGCGCGCAAGGCCGAGGATGTCCTCGCGCGTGACGGCGTCGTAGCGCGCGAGCACCTCGTCCGCCGGGAGCACCCGGCCGAGGCACAGCTCGGAATAGCCGAGCTTGTTCATGCGCGAGGCGGTAGATTCCTCCGCCATGAGCACGCTCGCGTGCACCTGTTCGCGCGCGCGGTCGAGCTCCGATTGCGTGACGCCGTCAATGCGGAAGCGCTCGAGCTCGTCGCGGATGAGCGCGAGCGCGCGCTGCTCCGTCTCGCGGCCGACGGCGGCGGAGATGCCGAACATGCCGCAGTCGAGAAAGCTCGCCGTGTAGGTGTAGATAGCGTAGCACAGACCGTTTTTCTCGCGCACGGTCTGAAACAGGCGCGAGGACATGTTCCCGCCGAGGATGGACGAGAGCAGCGCCATGGTGAAGCGCTCCTCCGCCCCCGTCGGCAGGCCGGGAAAGCCGATGCTGATCTGGTTTTGCTCGATGGCCTTGCGCTTGAGCGTGAAGGCCGGGGTGTAGCTGCCGGGCCGCATGGTCAGGTCCGGCCGGACGGGCAGCCACGAAAAGTGCGCGGCGAGGCGCGCGATGTTCTCATCCGTGAAGCTGCCGGACACGGCGATAACGATGCGCGGCGCGATATAGTGCGCGATCTGAAACGAGCGCAGGCGCGCACCCGTCAGCCGGTCGATCGTGGCCGGGCGTCCGAGCACCGGCCGCCCCAGCGCGCCGGGGAAGGCGGCGCCGATGAGCCGCTCCGTGACCAGATCCTCCGGCGTGTCGGCGTACATGTCCATCTCCTCGCGGATGACGCCGCGCTCGTTATCTGCGTCCGTCTCGGCAAAGTTCGATGTGAAGAGCATCTCGGCGAGCAGGTCGCCCGCGCGGTCGAGGTGCTCGTCGAGCACGCGCGCATAGTAGCACGTGCCCTCGCGCGTGGTGTAGGCGTTCACCTGGCCGCCGATGGCGTCCATGCGTTCTGCCAGCTCGGAGACGGAGTGCTGTGCCGTCCCCTTGAAGAGCATATGCTCGATAAAATGCGCGCTGCCGGCCTCGCACGGCGACTCATACCGTGACCCAACGCCGACCCACACGCCGATGGCCGCCGAGCGCACGTGCGGCATGTGCTCGTAGACGATGCGCACGCCGTTCGGCAGCGTCTGTTTTTCGTACATAATGTGCTGTCCCCCCGTGGAAAAGTGGGCGGGGTGTCTGCGCACCCCGCCCACACAGTTGTGCCGAAATTACATCAGGCCCTTTTCACGCATCGCGTCCTTGCGGGACAGGTCGATGCGGCCGCGATCGTCGACATTCATGACCTTGACCCAGGTCATGTCGCCGATCTTGAGCACATCCTCGACCTTTTCGGTGCGCTTGAACTCGAGATCCTTGATCTTGACGAGGCCGTCCTTGCCCGGAGCCAGCTCGACCCATGCGCCGAAGTCGCTGCGGATGTTGGAGACCTTGCCGTAGTACAGCTCGCCGACTTCCGGCTCGAAGACGATGTTCTCGATGGTCTTGCGCGCGGCGCGGCAAGCCTCGATGTCCTCGGACGCGATGAAGATGGAGCCGTCGTCCTCGATGTCGATCTTGCAGCCGGTGTCGGCGCAGATCTTCTGGATGACTTTGCCGCCCGAGCCGATGACCTCGCGGATCTTGTCGGGGTTGATCTTCATCTGGATCATCTTCGGGGCGGAATCGGCCAGCTCCTTGCGCGGCTCGGCGATCGCCTTGAGCATGATCTCATCGAGGATCTGGAAGCGGGCCTCGCGCGTCATGCGGAACGCTTCCTTGACGATCTCGTGCTTGAGGCCGTCGTTCTTGAGGTCCATCTGGATGGCGGTGATGCCCTGCTTCGTGCCGGCGACCTTGAAGTCCATCTCGCCGTGGAAGTCCTCAACGCCCTGAATGTCGATGAAGGTGGTGAAGTCGTCGCCGTCCTGGATCAGACCGCAGGAGATGCCGGCGACCGGCGCCTTGATGGGCACGCCGGCGTCCATGAGCGCGAGCGTGGAGCCGCAGATGGAGCCCTGCGACGTGGAACCGTTGGACGAGAGCACCTCGGACACCACACGGATGGCATACGGGAACTCCTCGACCGGCGGGATAACGCACTGCAGCGCCTTCTCAACGAGGGCGCCGTGGCCATACTCGCGGCGGTTGGTGCTGCGGGCGGCGCGGGCGTCACCGGTGGAATACGGCGGCATGTTATAGTGGTGCATGAAGCGCTTTTCTTCCTCTTCCCAGATGGTGTCGAGCTTCTGGGACATGGACAGCGTGGCGAGCGTGGCGATGGACAGCACCTGCGTCTGGCCGCGGGTGAATAGGCCCGAGCCGTGCACGCGCGGGATCACGCCGACCTCGGCGTCGAGCGGGCGGATCTCGTTCATCTTGCGGCCGTCGACACGATGACCGGCAAGCAGCCACTTCTTGACGATCTTCTTCTGCATCTTGTAGAGGATCTCGTCCATGTACTGCATCATGTCCGGGTGCTCGGCTTCATATTTTTCCTGCACGGCGGCGATCCATTCATTCACGCGCGCCTCGCGCACGTTCTTGTCGTCGGTGTCCATGCAGTACTCCATGCCTTCCATCTCGTTGGCGCACAGGAGCTCGAACAGATCCTCGTCAAAGGAGGCGTGCTCATACTCAAACTTCGGCTTGCCGATCTCGCTGACCATCTTGTCGATGAGATCGAGCACGGGCTGCAGGTGCTCGTGCGCCTGCACGATGCCCTCGTACATCACATCATCCGGCACCTGGTCGGCCTCGGACTCGATCATGACGATCTTCTTGTGCGTGGCCGCGATGGTGGTGGTCATGCGGTTGGTCTTGCGCTGCTCCTGCGTGGGATTGAAGAGGTACTTCTCGCCGTCCCAGCCGAGGACGATGCCGGCGATGGGGCCGTTGAACGGCACGTCGGAAATGCTCACGGCGGCGCTCGCGCCGATCATGGCGGTGATCTCCGGGCTGCAGTCGCGGTCGACGGACAGCACTTCACAGGCGATGATGACGTCGTTGCGCAGGTCGCTCGGGAAGAGCGGGCGCATCGGGCGGTCGATCAGGCGGCTGGCGAGCACGGCGGGCAGGCTGGGCTTGCCCTCGCGGCGCATGAAGCTGCCGGGGATGCGGCCGACGGCGTAGAGCTTTTCGTTAAAATCAACGGACAGCGGGAAGTAATCCACGCCGTCTTTCGGGCGGGCGGAGGCCGTGCAGGTGACGAGCACGGTCGTCTCGCCGTAGCTGACGAGGACGGCGGAGTTGCACAGCTCTGCGAGTTTGCCGGTCTCCATGACGAGGGGACGGCCTTCATACTCGATCTCGTAGCGCTTGTAGTTGGGGAACTGCTTGTGCGTGGTGATAATCATGGGTTCTGGTGCTCCTTTCTTTTGTTGGCGGAAACGCCAGAGCCAGCACTTGCATCCACGTCCCATGCGCGATGGGGCGCAGATTCAAATACTGGGCAGCGGCGCTCCCGAAAATGGGCTGCCGGGGCGGAAACGAAAAAAGCAGGGGGACAATATGAAATTATCCCCCTGCGTTCAAACGTTCATACCCTTCGGAAAAGCCGAACTTACTTGCGGATGTTCAGCTTTGCAATGATCGCACGATAGCGCTCGATGTCCTTCTTGGCGAGGTAGTCGAGCAGACGGCGGCGCTTACCGACCATCTTGTACATGCCCAGACGGCTGTGCTTGTCGTTCGGGTGCACCTTCAGGTGCTCGGTGAGCTGGTGGATGCGCTCGGTGAGGATGGCGATCTGGACCTCCGGAGAACCGGTGTCGCCCTCGTGCGTCTTGTTGGCTTCGATGACTGCGGTCTTTTCAGCTTTGGTGATCATGGTGATGACTTCCTTTCTTTGTTTTCGTATCCGCTGGCGCAGAACCGGGCGGAAAGGCACCGCTGCAAAGCGGCAAGCCCCGGATCCGGGCACATGGACTGTTTTACAATACCACACCCCGCGGTACTTGTAAAGAGAAATCTTTCTCCATACGCCGCTCGGCGCAAAATTCCCGCCGCCGTCTCGGCGGACAGCGGCGGGAACGGGCCAAACTTATTTCGCGCCCTTGCCGTGGGCGGCCTTCATGCGGCGCTCATGGTCGAGGATGCGCTTGCGGATGCGCAGGCTCTTGGGCGTGACCTCGAGCAGCTCGTCGTCCGCGAGGAACTCCAGGCACTGCTCCAGGCTCAGCTTGCGCGGCGGCACGAGACGCAGCGCGTCGTCAGAGCCGGCGGCGCGGGTGTTGGTCAGCTGCTTTTTCTTGCAGACGTTGACGGTGATGTCCTCCTGCTTCGGCGACACGCCGACGACCATGCCGGCATACACGGGCACGCCCGCGCCGATAAACAGCTGGCCGCGCTCCTGCGCGTTGAACAGGCCGTAGGTGATGCTCTCGCCGGTCTCGAACGAGACGAGCGAGCCGGTGTTGCGGCGG
>ULRD01064736.1_pt1 | contig 12547 bp, 6 predicted proteins | sample 1955181 | NCBI WGS metagenome assembly ULRD01 (sample SAMEA4835675, study PRJEB28245) | human gut metagenome | biome: gut microbiome; material: fecal sample | place: Denmark | collected 2008
TATCCCATGAAGGTATGCGAGATGTAATTTCCTTCTTTCCCTCAAAACTGAGATACCTCTGTTCTGAGCTATTATATTTATTCTTTACAACACGAATACGGCTTGCTATATCGTCGTCAAGGAGGCGCACTGCACCACCCAATTCTCGAATACTATTAAAGTACCCAATTAATGTGTAATATGGATCAATATAATCCTCATATTCCGGATCCTTTGCTATATCTAGTGCTGTCTGCAAAATAATCGAATACAAACGAATAAGAGTTGTTTTTACAGATTGTCCGCTCGCACATATACCAGCATATTGACGAAATGGCTTTTTCCCATCACTAATCATTCTACTGATTTTTTCTTCTGAAGCATCAACTAAATTTTCAGTCGGAAGCGGTACTTCCTTAATAAAAAATGAATCTCTTGTATCAAAGCCACTTGGCGGGAACTGTGCAAATTGATTTCTGCCATATAGAAACCTAATCTGTTCTCCAGCATTTCTAATAGTTGCTGTTGAAACAATATACTTAGGTCGAATCTTCTTTCCATTTCTCTCAATACAGCACATCTCTTCTACAACAGTTTCATATCCACCATAAATCGTTCCAAGAGGACCAGTGATTAAATGAAGCTCATCCTGTATAATTAGCTCAGGAGGATAGAATGGTTTACAAGCAACCGTTTCAGCCCTTTCCAATCCCGCTGCGACATCTGCATTATGTCTTCCTGCATGCTTTTCTCCAATAGCAATATGTCCACACCTACTACAACATCTATCCGTTCTGCCAAATAACAAACCAACTTGTTCTGACCAAGGAAGTCTCGCAAATTTATCTACAGTAGAAATAATCACAGTAGGACACTTTGCATAAATTTCCTCATCAACAAGATAAACCGGTATTGTTCTACCTTTTCTTAACGAAAACATACAATTATCATCTGCACAATGAATTTTTACATACTTTCCTTTCTCGTTAATATCGTATTCATCACTTGTTATTGGCTTCCCACAATAAGGGCATTTAATAATCTGCTTTGTAAGCTTCCTTATAAATTCTTTCTTCTTAAATTGATCAGAATCGCTATATTCGCTAAATTTATTTGGGGTAACATTACCTCCAACCCAGAATCCAATTGAAATTCTTTCCTTACCATATAATTTTTCATTCTTCTCACGCAATTGTTCCATTGCAACAATAAGACGCATCAGTCTGTCTCTCTGCTGAGTTGTAAGTAAACGAAGCGTGTACCTTAAAAATACTGTTACTCCACCATCTTTCTCATAATCAGTTTCATCTGAAGCTGTCAGTCTCCTATATGCTACAGTAAAAGCAATCAGCCCTAAATATGCCTCTGTCTTACCACCACCAGTAGGGAAATATAATAAATCAACAATATTTCGTTCCGGGGACTCACCATCCATAATCCCATACAAATTCAAAAGAACAAATGCAATCTGGAATGGTCTCCACTCACTGTGATCTTTCTTTCTTCCTTTTTCTGGCATATCAGTCATATAATCTCTTAAGCTGCAAGGAATGCCATTACCATAATCTTTTGAAAAAGCTGTAATACTTCTCTGTAAATACATTGCTTGATTCATAAATACAAACGCTTGATATACCTTATCATTGTTTTCAATCAAATCAATTCCAGCATTCATCCTACGATTTGCATCATTGCATTTATCAATAATAGTCTGACCTGTTGCCTTAAATTTATCATCATGCATAGCTTCGTCGTTTGTCAATACATCTGTAATCCAACTTCCATACATTTCTGTCAATGTACGAAGATTCTGAATAACTTCTGACTTTTTCTTTGGTGAGCCCATCTGAAGCATCGAAAAGGCATGCTCCGGCATATCATCTATCTGTGCACTTACACTTGGAATTTCGTAATCTGGAATAAATGATGATTTTATAGCAGTTGCATTTATCTCTTCTGCTTTCTTTTCCCAAGTAGCAGCACAACCTCTCCCTCTTGCATAAACTGGTCTGCCTTTATAATAATATTCATCCTCTAATTCAACTTTTCTACAGAGATATTCTGGTACAAAAATAGGACTCATCAAATCATCTGCTATGAGCATCTCCACTTGGAACATTACCTTTTCATATTCTTTTTCATCGCCATCTGACTTATCATTGTTATGCAAATAAACCGATACCATCTTGTATCCATTGTCTAACTGCATCTTCATAACATAGATATAGATGTTTCCATTAGACTCAAGTGGAATCTGCTTCGAACGACCCATCTCATTAAAATCGACTTCCACAACATCATTCATCTGCTCACGAATATACATGGTATGTTTCTTCTTTTTCTTATTCTCTGCATCTTCTTCCAAGGTTTCATCTATAACTTCACCCTGCACCTGTTCTGCATAATACTTTCCCCAATTAATATAAGCATTAACCTTTTGAACATCATCAGAGACATAGAAAGACACACCTATAGAAGACGGCTTCTGAAAACCACCTTTTACTCTATCCTCTGGTTCCTCTTCTTCAAAAATTCCTGCCTCCAAAGTTTCTCCATCAGCATCGAAATTCTTTTCTGTAAACTCTACTTCATTGTAATTTTCATCCTCCGTTACATCTGTATCAGCAGGATATAATAATCCCGTAATATAACTACTCGTTGGTACTTCATTCAATTGTTCACAATCTGATGCTGGTCCTATTAAGTCTTTTCGTACTGCATCTAAAATCTTCTGTCGAACAATAGCATGTTTAAAATCCTTTATATCAGCCATCTACTACCTCCGTTTATTCTCCGTCTACTACAACAGGAATTGCCATACCAATTACATATTTGAATGTATTACCTACTATAATCTTATCACCTGGCACTAGGCGGTACTCCCAAGTTTTTTCGTCCGCATCCACCTGTGATGCGCATTCGCACCACTTTATTGCAGCCTTTGCTTTTTCCTGTACATCTTCATTATCTGTTTGATTTGCAGCCTTCACTTCAATCATATATTTCTTGTCAGCTGTCTCTACTAAGAAATCAGGATTATACTGTTTTGCTGCCTTATAAAATAGTCCTAACTGATTTAAAGGCGGCTTTATAAATCTAATAACTTCTGAATCCTCTTCTAATATCACAGACAACCTTCTCTCATCATCACTATCAAATGCATTTTCTGCATAATATGATTTTTTATAGCCTTCAAACAAATATTGCTTAATATTTTTCTTATCTGGCACTTCCTTCTTAAAATTCAGTCGTCCATTTTCCTTCATATTCTTCGCAAATGATTTGAATACAATAAGGTCTTTCTGAACGTTAAATACAAACTCAGTGTTTTCTTCCTTTGACGCATATATCTGTTTTCTTAAGTCCTCTACTATAACAGTTGCATATCTACGGACAATCTTCTTTTTTTCTTCATCCGTACCTTCGATTAATGCGAGATACTGATCAACCACTTCAAGAATAAATTCTGCATCATCAGAACTAAACTCCGGAATACTCTCCAATAAAGAAACTGCAAGCATATTCTCAGGATTTTCTACAATAAGTGCGTCTGCATCCAGCACTTGCAACAACCTACCATTTACAGCGTCATACCTCTCGATTCTCGATGCCGCAACATCAAAATCCATAATGTTTCGCTTAACAGTAAAAGGTTTAAATATAATTGTTGAACTATAACTAATTCCAATTTTGGGAACAGATATAGCAACTTTCTTTAACTCTTCAACTTTCTTGATAAACTCTTGCTTTGCATATGGCAATACATTCTTACTACCAGATGACTTCTGTAAATCAATCTGCAATGAAGTATCCCCTTGATGTACAGCAAATGATGTATCAACTGCATCAATGCCCATGCCCGTCTGTGTCATTTTGTGATCTGATGCTGTGCCATCATTTGTTTCTTTTCCATCATCGTTAGCAAAATAATCAAAAATAGACATCTGTCCACTATCACTTTCGGACTTCTTAGGTGCTACTTTCTTTACAAATGCTTTCCGATACTCAGCAAACAGATTCTCCACCACATTTTCATTATTCAAATCTTGGTATGATTTCACTTTACTTTCGCATAACGCTTCATCAAATAATGAAATCTGTTGGTTCTCAACTGCCGGCTCTACCATAACTGTTTTTGTATTCGGTATATCTTCCTCATCAAGATTTCTTTTTTTAAATACAGGGTTATTCTTGATATCATCAACAATCTCTCGATAATGATCATGAGCAACAATATCCAAGGTATCTAATTCCTCAATGCCCGTTATTTCACCAAAAGGAAGCCTCAATCCTCTACCAATAGTTTGAAGTGCCAATATATCACTCTTTGCAGCATTAAGGGGGATAATTGTAAACAGATTATTTACATCCCAACCTTCTTTCAGCTTATATACATGCAGCACAATCTCAATTGGATTGGTATTTTTCTCAATGGTTAGTAATTTCTGAATGTTTTCTTCTGTCTCTGCACCACTTGTGCTGGAGTCTATCTCAATAACCTTGCCAACATAACGGCCTCCAAAAAAAGCATCCGAATCTATTTTTTCTTTTATTTTTCTAGCATGTGTTGTATCTTTACAAGCTATCAAAACAATTGGCTTTACCTGTTCTAACTGATTGTCTATACAATATTTATATACAATGGACTTTCTTCTCTCATGAAGCTTGATTCCATCTTTCAACTTCATTTCCTCTATATCATCATCTGAGTATCCTGCTGTATTTGTTCTTCCCATAACAACCGGAATCTTCAAAAACTTTCCAGCTCCATCCTCTAATCCGTAGTGATAAATAATATTTTTATTTGTACTCTTAGGTGTAGCAGTATATTCCAATCCCAACACTGGGTTCAGATAATTAATCGCTTTCTTTGATGCTGGAGCGTAGTAACGATGGGCTTCATCCATACAAATAACCAAGTCATCAAATGAACGTAACACATCTGCAAAAGAGCCACCCAAATTTTCATTAAACTTATGGAATTTAAATTCAATATCTCCCCTAGTAAAAATCTTTGAAATATTAAAAATAAATATCTGAATATCAGATGTTTTTTCTACCACCATTTCCTCTTGGATATATCTTACTGGATATGACAAATAATTTTCTCCATCATAAACTTTTGGTCTTCCCATCTCTGCTTCAAGTCCCTTAAACATGTATTTTGGATGTCCCGGGACCGCCTCTCTACGCATTTTGTCATAAATCGTATTTCCTGGTGCTAAAATAAAGAAATGCTTATATCCCTTTGTCTTATATAAATAATAAATGCAAGCACCCATTAAACGAGACTTACCAATACCGGTTGTCATATCAAAGCAAAATGATGGAAAATCAAATTCTTTATCTACAGAGATTGTATGGGGATTTTGACAATTTTCAGATGCTATTTTTTCTGCATCAGCTTTTGAACTAGTTCTATACTCAATCTTGGAACTGATTGCATCAAAATATTGTAATGCCTCATACTGAGGATCACGCAGGCTCATAGCCCATTTGATTTTATCTACTGAACTCATTATTCCTGCACCTCACTTTCAAAATTACATTTATCTAATAAATCCTTTGGTATTTTTTTCACTTCCACATTCTCTGGAAGAATCATGTCAGCTTGATTTTTCTTACAATAGATAAGTAAACTCTGCTTATCCCCTAAGTTCTTCATTATCGACATCACATACTTTATATTAACAAATTCTTCTGTGATATGTATGAATCGATTCTCTGATGAACGTCCTTGAAACTCCCCAGATGGTTCATAGGTAAATCCTTCTATCTTACAAATAGCTTCACATACCATATCCCATGTATAAGACGGATTTATTTGATAAACAGGAAGAACTTTGTTTTTTACAAGTAATGGTTCTGCAAGTTCGTAGAATTTATATCCACCGCCACCTTACCAATCAACCTCCTTAGTTATTCCTGTCCTATCTCCATCTATAACAGAATCCAAACGATTTTTGCACAAAGAATATGCATGTTCTCCCAATTCAATTGTTATCCATTTTCGATTCATCTTGTGAGCAACAGCAGCCGTTGATGCTGAACCCGCAAAGCTGTCTAAAACCAAATCGCCTTCATTGGTAAAATAGTCTAGTATCATTTTTAAAAGGGCTTCCGGTTTTTTTCCTCCTTTAAACCCTACTCCACCTTCTAATCGACAGTTTCCAAATGCCCCAGAAAAATCATAAAAATTAGAGACCGGCAAATACTTAACACTCGTTCCTGATTTTAGTTCCTCTAACCTTTTAATTGGTATTCCGGAATAAAATTTACCTTTATTTGCAGTTGCTTTTTTCGGACCACTTATATATCTGTAGCCTAACCCATCTTCTCCGATACCTTCAACTTTATACAAACATCCTAAACCATCAATTTCCTTTCTTTCTGCTAAATACAACTCAAAAAATTCCCCTGCACTTGCTTTTACTCTCGATAATGCCCCCGTCGCCCATGTTTCCTTCAATCCTTCTAAACAAGGTTCTATTTCCTCTATATCGTATTGACCCGGTTTAAATATTTCTACTCTCTTGTTGCCCAAAGTCACTACATCACCTGATGTCAACTCTTTTATCTTCCATTTAAACTTATCAATTTCATATTCCGCTTGCGGTCTGTTAAGTTTTGCAGAACTTTTTCGTTTTGCATACACATGGCACTGTTCAATAATTTTCTGATAATCACTATCTTCCGCTAAAGTCTTATTCGAATATCTTACTTGTATATAAAATGTTGTAAGATAATTATCTCTGCCGAAAATCTCATCAAGCATAATTTTAAGATAAAACCCCTCTGAATCATCGATTTGACAACACAAAAAGCCATCTTCACTTAATAAATTTTTAAGTATCCTTAATCGATTATACATTGCATTTAACCAAATACTATGTTCTATATTATCATCATAATGTTCGAACGCAGCCCCCGTATTGTAAGGGGGATCAATATATATGCATTTAATCTTCCCAGCATAATCTCTCTCAAGAGCTTTTAACACCAACAAATTATCCCCATGAATCAGCATATTTTCTGTATTCGGATCACCATATGATTTTGATTTATCTTCAATTAATATTCTTGGTTCAAGTTTCTCTTCCTCATATTTACCAACCCATGTCAATTCTAACTTGCCTTTTTTCTCCATGGTAGCCTCCTAAAACTTAATCACTATCTTTGTTACCAATTGTGTTTTTACCAATATGCTTTCTGCAAACTCCTTCTGCATATTTACAGCCTCTTCTTCCAATGCCGACATTTCATCATGAAATGTCTCTATCATTTTTTGTTTCTGTTCTTCTAAAATTTCTATTTGTTTCTTTAATGCAATTTTCTGTCTAAAATCACTTTCATTTATATATTTATCTTTAATTTCATCTAATTCTGATGTATCTTTGACTCTGAGCAAATATTCTTCTTTTCTTAATTGCGACCAATTATCCAATTTTTTCTGATTAGCAATCAAAACTGTTCTTTTAGATTCTGCATATTTCTGCTTCATAAATTCATCCACTTTGTCAATATATGAAAGGATTTCTTGATTATTTGGTGCCTTTTCTTCTAAGCACTGCTCCTGCAATTTTTCGCAAAGATCTCTAGCCAACTCATCTGAAACACCATATATCTTCCCTGTTATATCAATTATTTCAAATACTGCATCTTCAAGAATCTCACCAACATAAGAACCACCAATAAGTAAATATCCGTGTTGAATTCCCGGAATTTCCAAGTCTATATTAGTTTCATAGTACTTTGGATATATCTCATTTTCCTTTTTACTTCTACTATTCCAATACTTAAACTGTGAATCATATTCTGCAATTTCTTTCATAATAATATTAAAATGAGATTTATGTTGTTCCTCTGTCTTATATATAAATATGGATTTCAGTTCATCCATTTTCTTGTTTCGTTTCTTTTCTAATTCCTTTTCCAAATCCTTAAATTGCTTTGTAAAATCTGATGTCGTTTTACATTCCTGATAAATAAGTGTAACTCTTTTTTCAAAATCTGCTCCACTTTCTAATAATCCAATAGCTTTATCTGATGCGCCAAATACGCCTTGGAATAACTCGAATTTTTCTGAAAGAATTTCATATACTCTCTTATCTGCTACATTCTGAGTATTAAGCAAATTAATAACCACAACGTCGTTCTTTTGTCCATAACGATGACAGCGACCAATTCGCTGCTCTATCTTCTGCGGATTCCAAGGAAGGTCATAGTTTATAATCGTATTACAAAACTGAAGATTCAATCCTTCCGAACCAGAATCTGTTACAAGCAAAATCTTGTATTCATCCCTAAATGCTTCTACGATGGCATTCTTCAATTCAACATTTCTACTGCCCACATACTTTCCATAATTTCTAGCTTTCCACGCCTTATAAATCTGTTTAGCAACAGGATCATTTGTACTACCATTAAACTTAAGTATCCGACCTTCATATCCGGCATGAGATAATTCTTCAAATATGTATTGTTGCGTTCTAATAGATTCCGTAAACACAACTATTCTTTGTTTTATGCCAGCTTCATCCTGAAATGCAAAAGCTGTCTCCACCGCCTGTTTCAATGCTGTCATCTTCGCATTTCTTTTTATACTTTCAGCTTTATTAATAATGGCTGTTACCTCATCTATTTCATGCTGAATAAATTCATTTACCTTTTCTCTTGTGTATAATTCATCCGGCTTACTATCATCATCTGTCTCAATTTCATCATCATCATCAAAAAAAATAAGGAAAAAATCAATACTTTCATCCGCTGATTCAGTTCTAGTTGTTTCCTTCAAAGTTTCAAGTCTGCCTTTTAATACCTTGAAGGTTTCTGCAACTGCCATACTTGATGATGCAAGCAGTTTTCTAATAACAGATGTTATAAGTGTTCTGTGTGAATTGGGCAAAGCATACAAAATTTCCTTTTTCAGATAATTATTTATCATCACATAAAGTTCTATCTCCATTGGCGATAGTTCAAAGTCAATTGTCATTTCTTTACGCTCTGAAAATTGGATATACTCTGCTACTTCTTTTCGTAAAGTTCTTTGCACAACAGGTTCTAAACAAGCCTTCAAATCATTGTAATCTTCTCCTCGCAAATATCTTTCGGAAAATATCTGCTTACTATAAAAAACTCTATCATCGATAAACTGAACAAGTCCATATATATCAAGTAAAGTATTCTGCATAGGAGTCGCAGTTAATAGAACCTTCGGAATTCCCTTTGTTAATTCATATAATGAATTAGCCATCTTTGAACCATTCTTATAAACATTCCTAAGCCGATGTGCTTCATCAAATACACAAAAATCCCAAGCTATCTTTCCGAACTCTGTTTTTCTTTTTGAGGCAAAGTGGTAGGAAACAATAATTACTGCTTGTTTACTCTTTACCTTCGCGAGATAATCCCCCCAGTTAGAACTATCCACAATTAATGAATCAATATCAAATTTCTCTTCTAATTCAACTTGCCATTGTTTTCGCAGATTTGATGGCATAATAAGTAGTATTTTATTTTTTCCACTGCATAGCAAATACTTGATGACCAAGCCAGCCTCAATAGTTTTTCCAAGACCTACCTCATCTGCAAGAATTGCTCCACCAAGCTCTAATGAAGATAGTGCAAATGTGAATGCTTCAACCTGATGAGGATTGATGTCAATATCAGCCATATGCAAACAACTATATGGATTATTTTTCAGTTCTTGTTGCTTTAATTCAGCATATGTATTTTCAACAATACCCATTTGCAAAACCTCCAATTTTATTTTCTTAATTGTTCTTTTATTTTATCTGCTATTACCTTTGCCATCATTGGCGGAACCGCATTCCCCACCTGAACAAATTGTGCTGTCCTTGGTCCTTCAAAATAATAATTATCTGGAAACGACTGTATTCTTGCTGCTTCCCGCACAGTAATTGATCTATGTTGCTCTATATCTGGATGAATGAAATAATGTCCATCTTTCGATAAATGAGCAAGTATTGTGTGACAATGATCCATATCACCCTCAACAACTTTAAATCGATCTACAAATGAAGTTCTATTTTTATGTGTTTTCAAATTTTCTGGTAAATCATCATATTTCAAACGTTTATGCTGTTCGTTTTCAAACCACATATCAATTGTTCTCTTATAGATTTCAATATCCTGAGCTGTATGTGGCCTTGCAATATGTCCTGTTAACACATCCGATTTCACACGAATGTCATTATCTTTTACATATTTTTTAAATCTGTGCATATCTGTCATAGTATACGCTATTGCCTCTTCACCAGGCTTTAACACTGGCAAATCGTTAAGTAAATCCCATACTACTGCTTTACTATGAATTACATTAAATGATGGGTATTCATATCCTGTGCCTTTAAGCCAACCTACTATAATTACTCTTTTTCTACTTTGCAATACTCCAAAATCTTGGGCATTCAACTCATGATAATCAATTTCATAACCTACACGTTTCATATATGTCTGGAGATTTTTAAATGCTGCTCCTCCTCTTGCAGTCTTTATCCCAGCCACATTCTCGAACACAAACATTCTTGGCTTATACTTATTAAGGAATTGAACATACATCTTATATAATTCATTTCTTGGATCATCTTCCATCGGAACAATCATATGACTGCTCTGTGCTCTACCAACCAATGAATAAGCCTGACATGGTGGTCCTCCTATAATCACATCTACTTGTTCAATTTCTTTCTCATCTATGATAGTATCTATAGTCTGAAAGATCCCTTTAATTGTGGACTCAGACATTTCTTTATTGATTACTGTCTTTAATTCTTCTTCTGGAATTAACTCCAAAAGTTGTTCACGAGATATTTCATTTCTCTCATATTGATAATAACTTCCAAGTTTGTCATTTTCTTTCAAGTAATAATATGCGATTCTTGTTTCTATTGTTCTTGCTGCATATTCGTTCATTTCCACATGCGCAACTGGTCTATAGCCACTTTGAATAAATCCTTCTGAAAGTCCACCGGCTCCTGCAAAGAGATCAATATACGTCATACCTTTATCATTCATGGTTATCCTACCTTACAATACTCTCTGTATTATATATTGTACTCTATTATTTAAATCTACAATCATATAACCAATATTTATAGCAAAAAATCTCAGAAATTATCATCATTCCAAGTGCTATTTTCATTATTCTTTTGATTAATTCCAAATGTTATTTTTCTCTACTTAACACTTTTTTGATTTTACCATAATCCCCCCTTGAAATCAAATCATCAATAACCAAAAATAGTATAATCTAAGAAACTCTGGATAGTTCAGAACTTTTTTGTAACCATCATCTGTCCTCTGGTAGTGAAAACCCTTTTCAGTTTCAATTATGTAAACGCAAAGCGAAAAGCTTTCGTTGTGAACATCCATTCCTACGTAAACTGTGTTATAATTCATTTGATGACCTCCCTTTGTATGCGGTAATTCCTGTTTTTGTTGTTAGGTGTAAATTGCATTATACAGGTAAATCCACGAAGTTACAAAATGGAGGTCATTACATATTGTCTAAAATGAATTTCTAAATTTCACCGTCCTGAAAGATTCTAGTTTTCATTACATAAATTTAGTGAAGAAAATAATTCACTTTTTCCATTTCTCGTTGCATAATTATTGAAAGGCAAATAAAAAACACTAAAAGGAGGACTTTTACAATGACAAAATCTCAAATTAAGCAACTTTCCCATGAAGAATTATTTGCACTATCTCTCAAACGCGGATCTTTAAATCGGTACACACAAGAAGCTATATATGCTCAAGAATTGCTTTATACAGAAATGTTTCTACCGCATGAAGTAATCAATGAACCTGACCCTTTCGACTATGAACCTTTCAACATGGAAGATTGAAGATATGACCGATTGGTGGTCATATCTTCTATTCACTTATTAGAACTATAGCAGGATTATTATTCTAAGGAAGATATATGTAAATATACATTAAAACTAAAATTTCGATTAACTATGACATAATAACTGCCTTTCCTTTATATATATTTTCTAAATTTTCATAAAACCATTCTCTAACGTGCTCTAATCTCTCATCCCATCCTGCAGCTTACAAGCCTACCGCGTCCACTCCGTGAACAGCTTCTTCATGGGTGAACTTTTCATATTCAAGCTGGCTTATAAGTTCATCTCTTGACATTGGCACCGATTCCATGTAGGATTGCGCTTTAATGACAGCCTGTGCCATCCAGTCGCCACCACAGTTATCTATGGCATACCGGACTTCATCAGATGTGAATTCTTCGTATTCAAGTTGTTCCGTAAGACCAAGTTTAGAAAATCCCATATTGCTTCCAAGGTAAGACTTGGCAGACATAAGTGCCTGTTTTTTCCAGTCGGCACCGCAATTGTCAAGGGCGTACTGTATCTGATTTGCATCATATCCCTCATATTCAAGCTGACCTTTGAGACTTTCTTTTGAAAAACCGCCCATATCCAGATAACTTTTTGCACTCTTTAGTGCATTGGATTCGCCGGCCGATACATTAGAGGCAGGAGTTGTCGGCTGGGCAGCAGGTTTGGTAGCTGGTAGTGCAGGT
>ULRD01057718.1_pt1 | contig 12503 bp, 9 predicted proteins | sample 1955181 | NCBI WGS metagenome assembly ULRD01 (sample SAMEA4835675, study PRJEB28245) | human gut metagenome | biome: gut microbiome; material: fecal sample | place: Denmark | collected 2008
GGGAAATGCGGCGGTTTTCGCATGACCCACACGGTCTATCCAACACCCCTACGGCGCTTTATGGCAAGCTGCCCGTAAGGAGGCGCCTCAATTTGCGCCGCGGCGCACCTCGGTCACGCCCGAGATGCCGCGCAGGCGCGCGCGGATGCTCTCCAGCTCCGTCAGGTTGTGCACCGGGAAGGAGAGGTTGATGAGACCGACGCTGCCGGGGAGGCTCCGCGCGGTCATCTCCGTGATGTGTACGCGCAGGCTCGTCAGAATGGTCGCGATGTCCAGCATCATGCCGTCGCGGTCGGTGGTCTCCAGCTCCAGAGACGTGGAGAAAAGCGCCTCTGGCTGCTCCGCCCAGGTGACGTGCACCCAGCGGCCGGACTGCGCCGGGTCGGCGGCCTGACGGGCGTTGGGGCAGTCCTTGCGGTGGATGGACACGCCGTAGCCCTTGGTGATAAAGCCGATGATGTCGTCGCCGGGGACGGGCGTGCAGCAGCGGCTGAATTTGATCATGCACGAGCCGATGTCCTCGACGATCACGCCGGAATTGCTCGTCGGCGGCGTGTGCGGCGGCTTGACCTGAAGCTGCGGCTCCTTCTGGGCGCGGCTGGCCTTGGTCAGCTCGTCCTTGATGCGGTTGACCGCCTTCACGGCGGTGATGCCGCCGAAGCCGATGGCGGCGTAGAGATCGTCAAGCGATTCAAACGACACCCGCTTGAGCACCGCCGTGCGGACATCGTCGTTTTGCAGGATGTCGGGGTCGATGCTCAGCCTCCGCAGCTCAGACTCGAAGCTGGCCTTGCCGCGGATGATGTTCTCCTCGCGTTTTTCCTTCTTGAACCACTGCTTGATCTTGATGCGCGCCTGATTCGACCGGCAGATGTTCAGCCAGTCGCGGCTCGGGCCCTTGGCGGACTTCGAGGTCAGGATCTCGACGATGTCGCCGTTTCGCAGCGGCACATCGTAGCTTGCGATGCGGTTGTTGACCTTCGCGCCGATCATGGAGTTTCCGACGGCGGAGTGGATGGCGTAGGCGAAGTCGATCACCGTCGAGCCGGACGGGAGCGAGATGACCTTGCCCTTGGGCGTAAAGACGAACACCTCGTCGTCGAACATATCGACCTTGAGCGAGTGGATATAATCGTCGGCGTCAACGTCCTGCTGGTTTTCAAGGAGCCTGCGCACCCACTCGAATTCCTTTTCCGAGCCGTCGCCGGTGTGCTGCTTGTATTTCCAGTGCGCCGCAACGCCGTATTCCGCGGTCTGGTGCATCTCCCACGTGCGGATCTGCACCTCGAACGGGATGCCCTGCGAGCCGATGACGGTCGTGTGGAGCGACTGATACATGTTCGGCTTCGGCGTGGAGATATAGTCCTTGAAGCGGCCGGGAATGGGACTGAACAGGTCGTGGATGTGGCCGAGGACGTTGTAGCAGTCGGCGATGTTGTCCACGATCACGCGGAAGGCATAGAGGTCGTACAGCTCGTCGATGGTCTTATTTTGCGCGCGCATCTTGCGGTAGATGGAATAGGTATGCTTGACGCGCCCGTAGATCGAGCCGTGGATGCCGACCGAGGCCAGACGGTCTGTGATCTTCGACTGGATGGCGTTCATGAAGCTGGTGGCGCTCTTTTCGTTCTTTTCCAGATAATCGATGATCTGCTGATAGCCGTCGGGGTCGAGATATTGCAGCGACACGTCCTCCAGCTCCCACTTGATCTTCTGCATGCCGAGCCGGTGCGCCAGCGGCGCATAGATCTCCATCGTCTCCATGGACTTGGAGATCTGCTTGGCAGGCGTCTGGAACTGGAGCGTGCGCGTGTTGTGCAGGCGGTCGGCAATCTTGATGAGGATGACGCGGATGTCCTTGGACATGGCCATGAACATCTTGCGCAGATTTTCCATCTGCTGCTCCTCCATCGTGGAGTACTGCACGCGCGTCAGCTTGGTGACGCCCTCGACCAGCTCCGCGATGGTCTGGCTGAACATGCGCGAAAGCTCCTCAAAGCTCGCGTCGGTGTCCTCCAGACAGTCATGCAGCAGCGCCGCCGCGATGGCGTCGGTGTCCAGACCCATCTCGGCCACGATCTCCGCCACGGCGAGCGGGTGGATGATATACGGCTCGCCCGATTTGCGGAGCTGGTTTTTGTGCTTCTCGTCCGCGTAGCGGTACGCGCGCTCGACCAGATCCATATCGGCGTTCGGCGCGTAGCGCTGGACGGCGAGCATCATGGAATTGTAATGTTCTTCTTTTGTGGTCATTTATTTTCCCGCCTTTTGTTCTTTCAGGTGGATCAGGATTCCGCTTTTTGTCAGATCGACCTTGCGGCCGCCCGCGCAGAGCGTGATATGTACAGATTTGGGGTGCAGCTCGAGCCGGATGAGCTGCTGCTCGGCCAGCACGTCGAGGCACACGCGCAGCCGCGCCGGCTCGCAGGGCCTGCCCGCGGCGCGGGTGATCTTGCGGCTCAGGCAGCCGAGCTCCTCCGAGAGGCCGTTTCCGGCGTTGTGCGCGCTGAGATAGCGCCACAGATCGACAAACTCCTGCCGCTCGGGCAGCAGCGCCGCCGCATCGTCCGGCAAAAGCGCCTCGCCGGCGGCGTGGCGCGCATAGAGCGCCGACTGCTCGCGCACGCGGTTTCGGAACGATGCATCGGGGCGGATATCGACAAGATTGAGCTGGACGGAGCGGATGCCGCGGAATTCGTTGATCTGCGGCGTGAAGGCGATCTCGACCAGATCTCCCACGCCGACCGCCGCGCGCTGCGCGGTGGAGGAGAAGAAGATGGCCTGAAAGCTCTCGCGTCCGCGTCCGAGACGCAGGCGCAGATGCTTGCCGCCGCCGACCTCGCACAGCTCCAGAACGCTCAGCCCGCGCATGGCGAGCACCGGACGCGGGCAGCCCGCGCCGCACGGCTCCAGCTCGTCGAGCGCCCCGACGTTGCGGAGCGTCAGAAGCTCCGGTGCGATCTCGCAGTCCACGGCCAGCGCCGTGCTGCATGCGTCGGAGCGGAAAAATGCCTCGGCGCGTGCGCAGATCGCCTCGCGGAAGGCGTCGATGCGGTCGCGGCGGATGGTAAAGCCGGCGGCCAGCTCATGCCCGCCGTAGCTTTCCAGCAGCGGCGAGAGCGCATGGAGCGCGCCGAACAGATTGAAGCCCCCGTAGGAGCGGGAGGAGGCCTTTCCCTTGTCGCCGTCGAGGCAGATGAGGAAGGTCGGGCAGCTGTATTCCTCGGCAAGACGCGAGGCGACGATGCCCACAACGCCCTGATGCCACGATTCATCCGACAGGACGATGGCGCTGGGCGCGTTCGTGTGCGGCAGCATGGAGACGGCGTCCTGATAGATCTCCGACTCGATCTCCTGGCGCTTACGGTTGAGACGGCATAGCTGCTGGGCGAGATCCGCCGCGCGCGACGGGTCGCGCGTCAAAAACAGCTCGGTCGCAACGTCCACCGCGCCCATCCGGCCGGCGGCGTTGATGCGCGGGGCGAGCGTATAGCCGATCGTGCCCGCGGTGACGGGCTGGCGGCCGGTGCAGCACTCCGCCATCAGCGCCGCAAGGCCGACGCGGCGGGGCTTTGCCAGCGCGGCAAGACCGCGCGCGACCATCGTGCGGTTTTCACCCGTGAGGGGCATGACGTCCGCCACGGTGCCGAGGCACAAGAGGTCAGAAAACCGGTCGAGCAGCGCCGCCTGATCGCCGCCGATGGCGCAGGCGAGCTTGAACGCCACGCCGACGCCCGCCAGCTCGTGCAGCGGCCCCGGCGTCTGGTCGGGGCGGTGCGGGTCAACGATGGCGGCTGCCTCCGGCAGCGCGGTTTTACACTCATGATGGTCGGTGATGACCAGATCGATCCCAAGCTCCCGGCAGAGCGCCGCCTCGGCATTGGCGGTGATGCCGCAGTCAACGGTGACGATGAGCTGCACGCCCTGCTTTTTGAGCGTGTCGATGGCGAGCGGGTTCAGGCCGTAGCCCTCCTCCAGCCGCGCGGGAATATAGCTGGTCACATGTCCGCCGAGCCCGCGCAGAAACTCGGTCATCAGGCAGGTCGCCGTGATGCCGTCCACGTCATAGTCGCCGAACACGCAGATATGCTCCTTTTTGTCCAGCGCCCGCTGCACGCGCGCGCGGGCAGGCTCCATGTCGAGCAGCTCGAAGGGGTCGCTCAGGGGCCGGTCGCACGCGAGAAACTCCCGCGCCAGCTCCGGCGTGTCGTAACCGCGGCTGCACAGGACCGCGGCGGTGATGGGGGAATAGCCTGCACGGCGCAGGCGCTCTACGTCCGCCTTGTTTTTCGGGCCCGAAACGGCCCAGGTTCCGTACTTCACTTCAGATACACATCCAATAACTCGTCTATTTTATCATTTCCGCTTATTATAGCATCTTTACGGCCGTATCACAACCAAAAATCCAGAAATTCTGCCCGCAAAGGGCAAAGAGACCGGCAAGACGGGATTTTTGCCGCCGGAGACACGTTCCGGCTTCCTTTTCGGCGGCGGCTGTGATACAGTAGACGCAGATTTTTTGCGGAAGGGGCGCGGCTCGCGCTCAAACGGGAAACGCTTCGCTGGTTTCCCGTTTGAAAAGGCCGCACCCGCCTGCGCGCATAATTTGTGCGCTGCTTGCGCACAAATTCCACACTTGCCGGGCGTAGCGTGTTTTGTCCGAGGTTCACGCCCCCGGACAAAACAGATTTACATTTTATTTCGCCGTGCGCGGCGAAACTCTACGAGGTCTTTGAACGTCTGTGTATACACGAATTTTTACGAAAGGGGCGCGGATGTGATGGAGAAAAGAAGGCAGGGCGCGCGCCGCGGACTCTGGGTGCTTCCGGCGCTGGCGGCGCTGACGGCGGCGGGCTGGCTTGGAAACTGCACGCTTGTGACAACGCCGTACCGGCTGGAGAGCGCGCGCCTTCCGGCGGCGTTCTCGGGGCTGCGCATCGTGCAGCTTTCCGACCTCCACGGGGCGCGGTTCGGCAGGGACAACGCGCGGCTTCTGGAGGCCGTGCGCCGCGCAGAGCCCGACCTCATCGCCCTGACGGGAGACCTTGCCGACGAGGTAGCGGGGCTTGCGGACATTCCCGCGCTGCTGACGGCGCTGCGCGCCATTGCGCCGGTCTTTTATGTCACCGGAAATCACGAGTGGGTCTGCCCGCGCCGGATGCGGCAGGCGCTGTTTGACATGCTCGATGCGGCGGGCGCCGTCCGGCTGGAAAACAGCTACCGCGTCCTCACAAACGGCGGCGCGCGCATGGTCGTGGCGGGCGTGGACGACCCGAACGGCCCTGCCGATCAGAAAACGCCCGCCGAGCTGGTGCGCGAGATCCGCGAAAAAGAGGGCGAGGACATCTACATCCTCATGCTGGCGCATCGGAACGACCAGCTTTCACAGTGGGCGGAGCTGGGCGTGGACGCGGTGCTCGCCGGGCACGCACACGGCGGCATCGTCCGGCTGCCGCTGCTGGGGCCGGTCTTCGGCACGCACTATGAATTTTTCCCGGAATACACCGCCGGGGTCTACGCGCGCGGGCGCACGCAGCTCGTGGTCAGCCGGGGCCTTGGCCCGAGCCACCGTCTGCCGCTTCGCATCGCAAACCCGCCGGAAGTGCCCGTGGTGACGCTCGCGCGGGCAGACGTAAACAATTTTTGAACGATTGGCGTGCGTTCTTGCTTTTCCGTGTCCGCAGGATATAATAAGGACGAAAGAGCAAATGCAGGATCGGAGGAGACGTATGTTTCAGAAGCTCGGCGACGCGCTGCGCCGCTTTATGGCAGGCCGCTACGGCACGGACAAGCTCAATATGGCGATTCTGGCGGCGGCGCTGGTCGGGATGCTGATCGGCGGGCTCGGCGCCAGATTCCTGACGCCGTGGCTGGGGATTTGCACCTATTTGTCGGAGGCGCTCCTGATCTGGAGCATTTTCCGCACCTACTCGCGCAACATCGAGGCAAGACGCCGCGAAAATACGCGCTGGCTCGGCTTTTGCAGCCGCATCAAGGACCGCCGCAACCGCTATTTCCGCTGCCCGCGCTGCCGGCAGATGGTGCGCGTTCCGCGCGGCAAGGGCGCGATCAACATCCGCTGCCCGAAATGCGGCGAGCGCTTCATCAAAAAGACGTAAAGCAGACAAAAAAACGCGGAGTGCGCTTCGGCGGCTCTGCGTTTTCTGTGATCAGGAGGTTTGAACATGGAAAATCGATATCGCGGCGCGTGGACGGTGCCGCTGAGCCACTGCGACGATACGGCGCGGCTCTCGGTGCAGGGGGCGCTCAGTCAGTTTATGGACATCGCCGCGCTCCACGCGGAGCAGATCGGCGTGGGCGGCGAGGCGATGGCGCAAAGAGGGCTGTTCTGGCTGACGGTGCGCAGCCGCATCCGGCTTTATGCGCGTCCTGCGATGATGCAGACGGTCACGCTGGAGACGTGGCCGGGCGCGGTCGAAAATCTCCGCTGTGAGCGGTTTTACACCATGAAGCACGGCCAGACGCTTCTGGCCGAGGCGCGGACGCAGTGGGCGGTGCTCGACCTTGCGGGCAAGCGTCCCGTCCCGGTCGCGCCGGTCTACCCGCCGGAGCTGATTTTGCCGGAGGAGACGGTCTGCGACGGGGCGTATGCGCCGCTGCGCGGCGTTCCGGAGGACGAGGTCTGCCGCTATACCGTCCGTTCGGTCGATCTGGATCTGGGCTGCCACATGAATAACGTCGCGTATGTCTGGATGCTGCTCGGGACGTTTCCCTCTGCGGAGCTGCACCGCATCCGGGAGATGGAGACGCATTACCGCCGCCCGTGCTTTGAGGGCGAGACGCTCTCCATCCGCCGCCGCAGAACGGAAGACGGCTGGCAGCTTGCCGCCGTCAAGGAATCGGGCGAGACGGCGGTCTCCGCGCTGCTCCGGACAGCCGAAGACGCTGCCGCAGGCGCCGCAGAAAACCCCTGAGTCCGCGTTTTTTGTTAAAATTGTATACCGCACCGGGCCGATGTGGGCATCGGCCCCTACAAACGCCCACGAAAAATCGCAACATTTTATTCTACGCCGTAGGGGCGGACGACCCTGTCCGCCCGCGGAAAATGCCCGTTTCTATGGAAATCCAATGCGAATTCGCAACATTCTAACGGGCCGATGTGGGCATCGGCCCCTACGAACGACCACGAGAAATTAACGAATTTTGAGGGCGGACAGAGTCGTCCGCCCCTACAAGTGACCGTTAAAAACAATGATTCTATGTCGTCTGCCCCTACAAGGGGTATGAGAAACCACGCGTGTCCGGCGAAAAATCGCAACATTTTATTCTACGCCGTAGGGGTCGATGCCCACATCGACCCATCCCGCCGCCCAAACGGGAACACACCGCGTAGGGGCGGACGACTCTGTCCGCCCGCGGAAAATCCTGCGCTTTTGTGAGATTTGCGGCGCATTCGCATCATTTTCACGCTTCCCGCCGGAATTTCCCGAAACAAACATCCCCGTGTGAGGGCATTGCGCTCACACGGGGATATTTTATGCGTCCTGTTCGGAAATTTTCCGGAGGCAGGCCAGAAGCGCCTGCTCCGGCGTGACGGAGATGCCCACATCGCGCAGTCCGGTCTGATGGCGGTAGATGTGCATCTGCTCCATCGTGATCTGGCCGGTGTGCGCGGGCTTGAACACCTCGTAGCCGCGGCGGATGACGGCGTCAAACGCCTGCGCGGCGCGGCCTTTGTAGCGGACGCCAAAAAACTGCCGGAACGCCGCGAGATAGGGCACGGCGCGGTCATAGAGCGTGTCGTCAAGGTCAAAAAAGACCGTCTCCCGCCGCCGCTTGCGGCAGGTTTGCGCAGGATGCTCAGCTTGCATGGAGCGCCTCCGCGTTCTGCGTGTGATAGAGCCCGGCGTAGGTGCCGCCCTTTGCCAGAAGCTCCTCATGCGTGCCCTGCTCCTCGATGCAGCCGTCCGCGATGACCAGAATGCGGCTGGCCTGCCGGATGGTGGACAGGCGGGGGGGGATGATGAGCGTCGGGCGGTCCTTTGCCAGCTCGTCAAAGGCGTGCTGGATCTTGGCCTCGGTCAGACTGTCGAGCGCCGAGGTCGCCTCGTCGAGGATCAGGATCGGCGGGTTTTTCAGGAAAATACGCGCGATGGAGATGCGCTGCTTCTGGCCGCCGGACAGCAGCGTACCGCGCTCGCCGACGTAGGTGTCAAAGCCGTCGGGCATCGCCATGATGTCGTCGTAGATCTCGGCGCGCTTGGCGGCGCGGACGATCTCGTCCATCGTCGCATCGGGTCTGCCGTAGCGGATGTTCTCCAGAATGGAGTCGGCAAACAGGAACACGTCCTGCTGGACGATGCCGATGTTCCGGCGCAGACTGCGCTGCGTGATGTCGCGCACGTCATGGCCGTCGATCAGCACCGCGCCCGTGGTCACGTCGTAAAAGCGCGGGACAAGCTGGCAGAGCGTCGATTTGCCGCCGCCGGAGGGGCCGACGACCGCGATGGTCTCGCCGGGCGTGACATGGAGCGTCACGCCATGCAGCACGTCAAGCTCCTGCTCATAGGCGAAGGTGACGTTCTCCACGTCGATGCGGCCCTCGACATTGCGCAGCTCGATGGCGTCGGGCTTGTCCTTCAGACGCGGCTCGGTGCGCATGATCTCAAGAAAGCGCGAGAAGCCCGCCGTGCCGTTGGCGAACATCTCGGTGAAGTTCGCAAGACGGCGAACGGGGTTTACGAATGTGGTGATGTAGAGGCTGAAGGTGATGAGGTCAACATAATCCATCTCACCCTTCATGATCAGCGTGCCGCCGACCAGAATGACGGTCACGGACAGCATCGACACGAAAAACTCCATCAGCGCGTTGAACAGGCCCATTTCCCGGTGGAACATGCGCTTGGAGGTCTTGTACATGTTGTTCGAGCGGCGGAATTTCTCCTCCTCCAGATCCTCACTGGCGAAGGCCTTGGCGGTGCGCATACCGGAAAGGCTCGATTCGATGTCGGCGTTGATCGCGCCGGTCTTCTGCTTGACAAAGACGGAGGCTCTGCCCATGCTCCGGCGGCGGCTCATGATGACAATGAGGAAGATCGGCACCATGATGCACACGACCAGCGCCAGCCGCCATTCGACCGTGAACATGATGACGAGCGCACCCACAATCGTGACCATCGAGATGAACAGATCCTCGGGGCCGTGGTGGGCAAGCTCGGTGATCTCGAACAGGTCGGAGGTCAGTCGGCTCATGAGCTGGCCGGTGCGGTTGTGGTCATAGAAATCGAAGCTCAGCTCCTGCATGTGCGTAAACAGGACGCTGCGGATGTCCGCCTCGACGCGGATGCCGAAGGTGTGACCCCAGTAGCCGATGATGAAATACAGGAACGAGCGCAGGATGTACGCCGCGACCACGACGCCCATCACAAGGAAGAACGTCTGGAAGGCGTGCTCCGGCAGCAGCTTGTGCATGGCGGTGCGCGAGACGATGGGGTAGCACAGGTCGATCAGCGAGACCAGCAGCGCACAGCTGAGGTCGAGCGCAAACAACTTGCGGTGGGGCTTGAAAAACGAGAGGAAAATGGAAAGGCCGCTCTTTTTTTGATAGTCTTTCGTTGTCATGAGGTGTCTCCGTTTCTGTATGATCACCGGCGCTTGCATTTCTGGGCCGGGGCGGATATGATAGAAACCAAAAAAGGCGATACCGCGCGGTATTGCCGAAGGAGGAATATGCAGTGCCGGAGATTTTGTATGCCGACGCGGCGGTGGTTGTCTGCGTCAAGCCGGTCGGGGCGCTTTCCGAGGGGGACGGCGAAAACGCGATGCCCGCGCTCCTGCGCGCGGCGCTCGGCGGGGAGTTCTATCCCGTTCACCGGCTCGACCAGCCCGCGGGCGGCGTGATGGTCTATGCCCGGACAAAGCCTGCCGCCGCGCGGCTTTCGGCGGCGGTGCAGACAGAGGCGTTCGGGAAGGAATATCTCGCCGTGCTGGACGGCTGCCCGGAGGCGCGGGAGGATGCGCTCTGCGACCTGCTCTTTTTCGACCGTCAGAAGAAAAAAAGCTACGTCGTGAAGCGCGCCCGCGCGGGCATCAAGCAGGCGCGGCTATCCTACCGCGTGCTGGAGACGGCGCAGGAGCGGGCGCTCGTGCGCGTGAAGCTCGACACCGGACGCACGCACCAGATCCGCGTCCAGTTTTCCTCGCGCGGCTGGCCGCTCACCGGCGACGGCAAGTACGGAAGCCGCGAAAACCGCTGCACGCTCGCGCTCTGGTCGGCGGAGCTGCGCTTTCCGCATCCCGTACACGGCGGGGAGCTGCGCTTTGCCGCGCGTCCGCCGGAGGCTTATCCGTGGACGCTCTTTTCCGCGAACGCGCTCGGGTCGTTATAGAAGATCAGGGAATACCATGTGACGAGATTGCCGTTAAAAAAGCTCATGCCGAGCCGGTCTGCCAGCGCCGTGACGAGGATCCCGTGGCTCTCGACGCAGGGATACATTTTGTCGGGGTGGCGGCACGGCGCGTCCGGCCAGGCGCAGGTCTTGCAGATGGCGCAGGCCTCGGTCGAGAGCACCATCGTCTCACCGCCGCACCACTGCCGCACCATAGCGGCGATCTCGTGCGTCAGCGCCTCGTGCGGGGCGCGGGTGGCGAGCGTCTCGTCGATGTTTGCGATGTCCGAGACCTCGCAGATCGTCGCGGCGGCAAGCACGCTGTCAAAGCGCATACAGCGCGCGCGGCAGTCCTCCACCGTTCCGACGGCCGGCGGGCACGCCCAAGACTTGTTGTACATGGGGCACTCGCTGCGGCAGATGTCGCGCACGCGCTCGGTGAAGGTCAGCTCGTCCGTTTTTAAAAACTCATACTGATACAGCGGCAGCTCCGCAAGCTGCCGCTCCAATTCTGTCCGGTCAGACATGGACTTCCTCTTTTCTGCTGTTTTCATTTATTCTACACGCGCGGGGGGCACTTCGTCAAGCCCTCGGCGCGGAGGGCAGCTCCGAAAACGAAAAACGATTCGCGCCGTTTTTTTCTGGACATTCGGCGGGTGCTGCGCTATATTGTGAGAGAATCTTACTTGCAACGACCCCGGGAGGATAATCTATGAAAAAACGGCTGCATGCCTTTGCGGCGGCGCTGGCGCTCATGGTGCTTGGCGCTGTGTGCGCGGCGGCGCTCACCGCGTCCGCGTCCGCGGCAGAGAAAAAGAGTCCATATTACATTATGGTAAACCGGAAAATGAACACCGTGACGGTCTACACGCAGGATGCCGACGGGGAATACACCGTGCCCTACAAGGCGATGATCTGCTCGACGGGGCGGCGCGGCCATGCAACGCCGCTCGGCAGCTTCACGATCACCGACCTCAAAAAGGACTGGTGCTACATGTTTGACGGCACGTGGGGGCAGTATTCCACGCAGTTCAGCGGTCACTATCTGTTCCACTCCATCTGCTATACCGAGCCGGACCCCGCGACGCTGATCGCGTCGGAGTACAACCTGCTCGGCGAGGTCGCGTCGCTCGGCTGCGTCCGGCTTCAGACGGCGGACGCGAAATGGATCTATGAAAACTGCCCTGCCGGAACGCGCGTGACCATCTACGACGGCGACGAAGCAGGCCCGCTTGGAAAGCCGGCGCGCGCCGTGGACAAGGTCCCCGACGACTGCGGCTGGGACCCCACCGACCCGCGTCCGGAAAATCCGTGGACGCAGACCCCGGTCGAGGCGGTCACGCTCTCGGCGGAGGCGGCGGAGCTTCCGGCGGGAAGCGCCCTCACACTGACGGCGGGCTGCGAGCCTGCGGAGGCAGCCGTCTGGACGATGCTCTGGGAATCGGACGCACCGGAGGTCGCCTCGGTGACAGGCGGCCGTGTGGTCGGCCTGTCGGCAGGCACGGCGCACATCACCGCGCGCTGCGGCGGCGTCAGCGCCGTGTGTACGGTCACAGTCACCGGCACGCTGCTGCCGTTTGACGATCTGACGCCCGGCGCATGGTACTATGACGACATGCGCTACGCCAGCGAAAACGGGATCCTCAACGGCATCGGCCACGGGAAAATGGACCCGAACGGACAGGTGACGTGGCCGGCTGCGCTCCAGCTCGTCTACAATCTGGCAGGCCGCCCGCAGACCGAGCCGCAGAGTGCGCGCTGGTACGGCGCGGCGCTCGCGTGGGCGGAGCAGGCAGGACTGCTGGAGGATATGACCTTCCGCGCGGACGCGCCGATCGGACGCGAGGAGATGGCGGTGCTGCTCTGGCGCTTTGCGAGGAAAAACGGCAGGAAAAACACCGGAGCCGCCGCTGCGCTGGACGGCTTTGCCGATGCGGGCATGGTCTCCGGCTATGCCAGAGACGCCGTTTCGTGGGCAGCCGGCGCTGGGATTTTGCAGGGCGATGCGCGCCGCCGGCTGCTCCCGGCAGCGCCCATGACGCGCGCGCAGGCCGCCGCGATCCTCCGGCGCTATCAGGCGCTGGCGTAGCAGCCGCACCGCTTTTTGAGCGCTCCGGCGTGATTTTCATGACCGTGCAAAACCCCCGCCTCTCC
>ULRD01008043.1_pt1 | contig 12468 bp, 13 predicted proteins | sample 1955181 | NCBI WGS metagenome assembly ULRD01 (sample SAMEA4835675, study PRJEB28245) | human gut metagenome | biome: gut microbiome; material: fecal sample | place: Denmark | collected 2008
GGAATCGCCATGACAAGATTCAAAACCCCTGTAAAAAAATAAATGCGAGCTCGGAAATCATAGCGATTCATAGCCTGCATAATAGCCAAACCAATATTTTGAATCAAATCCACGGTAAAAGGAATAATAATGAGCAAAGTAATAATATAAGAATCTTCAAATCCCGGTCCAGCCCATAAAGAAATGAACTGTTTCCCGAAGATAATAAACCCTGTTCCCACCAGAGCTAATAGATAATACTGCCATCTGCCTATTTGGATAAAGAGATTCGAAAGCTTACCGATAGATTCCTTCCTAGCCACCATGCCGGTAACATGAGGAAGATACACACCGGAAATAGCTATTGACAGTGCCATATAATTCATATAAATCAGCGAAGCAATAGAATATACCGCCACAGCCGTAGTACCGCTGATAATTCCCAGAATAATCTGGTTTGTTTTCCAGAAGACCTGATCAATCAGGGACACAGCAAAAACGCTCAGAGCCAATTTCTTGAACTCTGAGAAAAGCTCATGGTTCCAATAATGAAAATGAATTTTCACATGAAGGTCATGGAAACAATAATATACTCTTGCCCCACTGAGAACCAGATTCAGTACCGTCTGCACAGCCGCCACAGAGAATGCACTTGGGTGACGCTGAAGCACCAGCACCACAAGAATCGGTTGCAGCACCAGCTGAATGGTTTCCATCCCTTTCAAAAAGAAAAAACGCTCATGGGCATTAATGACAGAACGGAAAACCATGGTAGATAAAGTAATGACAATATTCAAAAGTAAAAGCAGGAAAATCTGCTTTGCTTCATCCACTTCTGATACCGTCATACTTCCTGTAAAGATAACGTCCAGAAAGCCATAACAAATAAAGCCTATAGCCAGTGCCAATACAGTCACTGCACCATATCCACGAACAGAAATGGCAAGTATATTCTCCATGCCGATACTGTCCTTCAATGCTCTGTACTTGGCATAGAACCGGATGACCGCAGCAGAGAGGCCGAAATCCATAATGCTAAAATAGGCGATTAAAGATCCCATGAGCTGATACAGACCGTACTCGCTTTGTCCAATATAATGGAGAAGAATAGGCACATAAAGAAAGCCAATTACGACTTGTAGAGCAATATTGAAATAGCTAAGAAGAATTCCCTCATTTCGCCCATTCATTAAGTGTTTCCTTTCTCGTTTCTGCCAAAAATAATTGCATAGCTAACGCCAAGCAATATCCATACCGCATACAGTATATTCACGCCGCCATTACATCCAGCTACAACTGATGAAACAAGGGCTAAAACAACAAACATACTAGTTAATTCAGAGTCTCTTCGCCATTTCTTTAATAACAATATTGTGATATAAGCAAAAGGAAAGAAAAAGACAATTACACCAAAAGCACCTGTTGTGCAGAAACGATTTACAAATTCATTCATTGCATCAGGGATAGAATATCCGTAAGCCAGCGGTCCATGTGTATCCTGATAATGTATCCATAGTGCTATTTCACTATTTTCTGATTCTTTCGCAGTAAAGTGATCACGCACATATGCACTAGCAAGCCCTATCCCTACGCCAAAGAAAGGATGCTCTATCCCCGTCCGAAGATATGCTTTTAACAAAGCATATCTTGCACCATTGCTTCTCTTATTACTTGAAGCCAAACTAGTAAAATTATTTTCAATTGCTTGCACTGCCACAACCTGTTCACTATGCGTAGATGTTGACAACGAATAATTTTCAAACTGAAGAAATCCAATAAACCCAATCCATATACAGACAGTAAGGACGACAAATTTCTTTAGCAATGCATAGCGCTTTCCCCATACAATAAGGCATAGGAGAAGCACCATCATCCCCGCTAACATTCCCCACGCTGTTCTTGCCTTTGTCATAAATATCAAAAAAGACATGACTGTATGAATAGCTAATGCAAATGTTAAAGCCCACCCTTTCTGGCTAAAATACATATACCAAATGATTGGCAATCCAATGCCAATAAAATTTCCAACATGCGACGGCTCAGGAAATACCAGCCTTAATTGGTTCTTCCAAAGCAAAGGTGGCCACCACTCATGATTAGTAACAATTGTATGAATGTATGGATTAATACTTTTTAATACATCTGCTGCCCTCAAACTTCCACCTAAGTAAGAAATCTCAACCAGCGCATAAAAAAATAGTACGATAAACGATACCGAAATGCCTCGGACCATGATATTTACCGCTCTATGCCAATCATTTTTATACCAGCAATAAATCATGTAAGCTCCGCCAAAACACCAAAAGGATTCCATCAGGATTCCCTTTAGCTGCCGAAGGATAATCCACAGCTGCATCATTGTTTTTTGATTGATGTATATGCCATGCAAGTGTAAAAAATCCAAAATTCGAGGTAATTTTTCAAACTGATTCGCAGGGCCACTGAATACTAAATCGTAATAAGGAAAAAACACTAATCCTGTAATAGTAGATAAAGCAATCACTGCAATAAAAACTGCAATATATCTTTTAAACCATTCGATATGAACAAAAATATCCCTATACTTGTAATGACAATAAGCACTATAAATCGCTCCGGTCAACAAAGGATAGATTACCAGTTTATTTCCAACTTCCCCCCCTAGAAAATTTAATTGAATAGGTTTGGGTATATTATCAAAAATCAAAGAAAAGCATAATAAGAAAAAAATATAATCACGAATAGTACTATTCATATCTGCACCCTTCTCTTAGTAAATATTTTTAAACTCTAGTATCCGAACCATATAACGCTTATCATTACTTGAGGGAATAGACGGTATAATGATCCCAAAGATTTAAACCAGTTTCTTGGATTTTAAACGTATGTAGTGGATACAATATCCACAGTCTCATCTTTAGAATCATCATTCACAACAATAACTTCAAAATCTTTTGAGAGTGTAAAATAGTTTGTGTAAACCGGTTATTGCACAAATTTAATTTATCCCCTCATAATTGGGTAATCAAACATTAGGGATGGTATTCATGACGAAACGTAAAAAGGCTACACCGACATTCGGAGAACAAATTGCTCAGCAGATTCTTGAAAACTATGATATTACTATAATATTAAAGATGCCTAGGACATACAGGATGCCTTGAAGCAGGTTTTGGACCCTATATTTGAAGCTGTACTGAAAGGGGAAATGCAGAATCACCTCGGTTATGAAAAGAATGGGCATTCAGAAGATTCAACAAATGCCCTTAATGGGTATTCCCAGAAGACGTTGAAAACCTCGCTAGGTGAAGTCCTTATTCGTGTCCCTAGGGACAGTCAGGGGCAGTTTGAACCTCAGATTGTAAAGAAACATCAGCGCGATGTATTGTCTATTGAAGGCAAAGTATTGGCCATGTATGCACGTGGTATGAACCAGCGTGACATTATTGCTACCATCGAAGATATTTATAGTTTTCAGCTCTCTCATGAACAAATTTCGAATATTACGGATTGCGTTATGGCAAGAGTGAATCGCTGGCGCACACGGCTGCTAAAGCTATTCTATCCTTTTTCCTTTGTAGACTGCATCTATGTTTCTATGCGGATGGAATGCGGTATCCGTCAGGTCGCTGTCTATGTAATGCTGGCTTACGATACCAACAGGTACAAAGACATACGGGGCCTTTGGATCAACGAAACGGAAAGAAGCATGCCTAGATGCAGATTTTCGATGAGCTTAAAGCCCGTGACATCGAGGATTTAGGCATCCTCTCAATTGACTGCGTATCCGGCTTGGAAAAGGTCGCAAAAGCTATTTTCCCGAATGTCACCGAACAGCGCTGTATCGTCCATCTCGCATCAAACTCTATTCGTTATATTCCCCGGAAGCAGTGGCATGCTTTCACAAAGCAGCTGAAAGGGATTTATGGTAGAAGAAGCGTAGCGGGTTTTCGACCAGTTTAAGCAGGACTGGCAGGGATATCCCGGCGCCGGCGCCGTCTGGGAAAACAACTTCCAACACGTCGAGTAGCTTTTTAATTAAGGCAGCGCCGTACGCAAGATAATGTACACGACCAACGCTATTGAAAGCGTAAATGCCAGCTTCCGCAAGGTTACGAAGAAAGGCTCATTTCCTAATGAAGACGCTGTTTTTAAAATCTTCTATCTTTGAATCTTGGAACTCTATAAGAAATGGAATTCACATCGCCTGGCCAATTGGGCTATAAGCCTGAATCAGCTGCTTATTGATGAACAGCTGGGCCCTCTGATGAGAAAATATGACAAAAATTTCTAAGAAATTTACACAAAATTCTTGACATACCCAATCTTACATATTTTGAATTGATAAATGAATCTAAACATTGCTCAATGGTTTTTGATGCATTATAAGTTGCTACAGAAACAGATAGAATTTTAGTCATACTGCCACTCCCACTATAAAGCATAAACTATTTTCTTAAGAGCATAATAAAAAAAAGAATGTAACTCTTAATCATTAAAGCATAAACTTTCCCTTTAATTGTTGCATTAAAAAAATTTTTTATTGTAAGCACAGATTTCCATGGCTCTAGTTGAAGCACAGTATCATATATAGCCAATCTGTTCATCATAGATACGTTAAAACTATCCGACAGAATATAAAACTGTAGTATCTCTTTTATATTTCTCATAGCTTCAAGATGAAAAGCTTTTTTATCTTCACTTGATAAGATATATTTCTGCATTGCTTTTAAACGTTCTATACTCAGATCAATATAATTCGCTCTAAATCTATGCAACGTAGACGTATTTCGATATATATAGTAATACCACACTCTATAAGATACTATTGCTACCGGTTTTAAAGTAAGAAGCCGTAAATTCCACTCCTCATCCTCACCAAACTGCAATTCTGTATTGAATAAACAATTTAAACATAATGACTTTTTTAATATTTTTGCTACAGGTCCTCTGCTAATATAGGCACCTTTGTTGTGGTATTTAAGACATCCTAAATTGAACATATGAAAACGCAAGTCATCCATATCGTTATCAGTTAACACACAATAATTCAAATGAGAATTTTTATAGCTATCAACCGAAAGATAATTTGTTTTTGATTTCTCTATATTGACATATTCTAACAGGCCATATATTATATCAGGATTTGCTACATTCAAAATATTCGCTACATCTAATAAAAAATTATTTGTTAGCAAATCATCAGCATCCAAAAAACTAATATACATGCCCTTCGCTACTAACACCCCATAGTTTCTACTCGCCGAGACGCCTTGGTGTTCACAATGATATACATGTATATTAGTTTGAACAAATGTATCCAATAATTTAGCACAACTATCACAACTACCATCATCAATAATAACTAATTCATAGTCGCTATAACTTTGTTTCAACACGCTATCAATACTATTTTCTAATTCTTCTTTTGTATTGTTGTAAACTGGCATTATTAGACTAAACAATGGCATATATGGCCTCTTTTCTTTAGAATGGTACATTATATTTATCTTTCATAAAGCAATCAATTACTTTCGATTCCGCCAACATATCCTTACATGTTAGAGATCCCGCCATCATATTATTATCTTTTATTCTTTTAATAAATTCAATAATTTCGTATCTCAATCCTTCGCCTTCAAATTTGTAGAAAAATTTAGAGTTATTGTTGATATCTTCATATCTTAGCTCATAATATTCTGTTTTCCACCAAGGCGCAGGAACATATACGTATCCTTTTGTTCCTGAAATGGTCAGCGCTCCCTCTGCTTTGGCATTTATCGCCACCAACGAAGTAGCAATAGCGCCATCGTAAACGAAGTTCATTCTGGTCATTGTATCAATGCCATTTTCTTGATGTGTAATGAATTCAATATTTTTATAATTATATCCCAGTAATTTAAAAACAACAAGAAGTGGATATGCTCCCAAAGAAGCAACACTGCCTCCTGCTATACGTACCTGATTAGGAAGATCATCACCGAGGATTTGAGTAAAATTAGCTTCAATACTGAGTATTTTGCCAATGCGTCCACTTTTTACTAAAGAAATCATCTTTCCAAAAGCCGGGCAGTAAGCGGTTTTTAATCCCTCCATCAAGACCAAGCTCTTTTCTGACGCAACTTTTACGAATTCCTTGGCCTTTTGATAGTTGAGACTGAAGGGAAACTCCGTAAGCACATGTTTTCCCTGTCCAAGAGCTTCCTCTATTAAATTATCTCTCAGTTTTAAAGGTGCATTGATATAAACAGCATCTACATCTTCAAGCAAAGACGCATAGGTGCGGTATAGAGGAAATTGCTGAAACCGGATAGACTTATACTTGGAGTCCACAGCATCCAGGGAAGTATAGGCACCAGCCACTTCAATCCCACTGACATATTTTATCTCACTTAAGAAACGATCCAAAATAATTTCATTGCCCACAATACCCAAACGTACACTATGTTCATTACGAATCTGAGTGCTGGAAATTCCTTTAGTCCTTTCCAAGTAAACGACCTTACAGTATTCGTTCAGATAGTCAAAATATCCTTTCCAATCTGAGCCAACCGTAAAAACATCTACCCCATATTTCTTTATATCATCAATTTTTTGTCCAAAATATTCTTCAACAACAATCTGATCAGCAAACCCAGTTTTTTTCACATTCTCAATACGTGTCATCAAATCGTCATGAACATTAAACTTTCCCCGTGATTTATCAAAATAATCAGAAGTAACCCCAACGATGAGGTGGTCACCTAATGCCTTTGCTCTCTTCAAAAGGTTATAATGCCCCTGATGAAAAAGATCATAAGTACCATAAGTTATAACTTTTTTCATATTCATATCCCTTAATCAGTCAAATCTACTTCATAAAAAGCCTTTAAAAAGGTTTTCATAGATTTTACCGAGCCTACCGAAACTCGAAGATAGTCTTTTAATAATTCATTGCCATAAGGATGAACCAACACCTTTTTTTCGCTTTCTAACCTTGCAGCGACTTTCCTTGCATCATGCCTAGGTTTCACAAATATATAATTTCCCCTGCAATCACGGCAAGCATACCCTTTCTTAGAAAGTTCGCACAGAGTATAAGATTTCCCTTGATTTTCAGAATCCACTATATCCTGTAAAATTTCCGGATGATCAAGTAACCTTTCTCCAAAGAGTAACGCCACGGAATTCACATCAAAAGTCATCTTAGAATTATTAATATAGTGAATAATCTGCGGATTTGAAATAATCACTCCTAACCGCAAAGCCGGAATTGAAAATGCTTTTGAAAAAGTTCTCAATATAATTACATTATCATTTTCCAGAGCTGTCGGCAAAAAGGTATTCGGGTAGTAATAATGATAAGCTTCATCAATAATAACTACTGCTCCAACTCGCTTAGCTTTTTCTATAACCCGATTAATTTCTTCCTGTGTATAAACATTTCCAATGGGATTATTTGGATTTAAAAGTGCAACTATGCGAGTGTTTTCATTTACTGCATTAAGTATATTGTCAATTTTAATTGTCATATCGGACTCATATGGAACTGGAACATGATGATATCCCAAAATATTGCAATTCACCCAATACATCTCAAAAGATGGAGAAACAGTTACTACATTCTTCCCTACTTCTCCAAAAGTTTCCATAATATACCGTAGTCCCATATCCGAGCCATTAGTTACTGTCAGATTTTCCGGTTCTATTCCTACGAATCTTGCATATTTTCTCAGAAACTTACCCGGTTCCGGATAGATTGATAAAAATTGAGGAGTAATTTCCTGTAATACTTCATCAACAAAGGCTTTTGGCAATCCATCTGGATTTTCATTCATATCATATCGATAATAGTCATATCGCCCTTGTTCGGGAAAAACTCTTACTGTATTCTTAATATTTTTATTTACATATACCATTTTTTGAATTCACCTTTCTTCCTTACTATCAATCAAATAAGCCTCAAAACTATGATGAGAAACACGATTCTTATCAGGTGGTGGTATCATATAATCCCCATAAGTTTTGGTCAAATATTCATCATACCCTTTAGGACCCCAAAACTCACCATCCTCAAATTTAAACTTTACTCTTTCCGCAAACGATTCCGCGCTAGATTGTTCAAAATGTCGATTCCATACACTAACTGTAATTCCAACGCTCTTCGTTGATCCATATTTATACTTTCGGGAGTTCTGATTAACTAATTTAATAATTTTCTGTGTATTAACCCATGAAAACAAAACAACTGCTAGATACTTTGAAATAGTCCTAGCAAAATTACGTAAATTAGTATTAGACTTCTTAGAATCAGAATAATGTCGACTAGGATAAAACCTGAATGCGGAAGCATTTGTGATAATCCCTAATAGATTCTGCCTATTCATGAAACGAGCTTCTTCTTTAGGGTCATCTGGTATTCCATCCAAAGGGAAAACGTCAACAAAAACATGCCTCTTCCAGTACTTCTTTTTCAGTGTTCCTTCGTATAATACAGTGCATTTATCTTCTACTCGAGCAAAAGTAGAATGCCATGAAGGATTATTTTCAATGCCATTAACTTCATAACGATGACCGTAATTATTGTACATCTTTAAAAATTTCTCATAATCAGGACGAGGCATCGCTATATCCATATCGTCATCCCATGGAATAAATCCCTCATGTCGAACCGCCCCTAATAAAGTACCGCCGCAAAGATAATAACAAATACCATTATTATCACAAAAGTTTGAAATATCCTTTAGCATATCTAATTCAATAACTTTCATTTCATCAGCATTAAGTCGTTTCATATTAATCTCCAATATTAAAAAAGAATCCTTTCTTCTAAATAACTAGATAAGGTTTTCTTTTCCTCTATTATTATATAAAAATTCAAACACAGAATATTCTTGAGAGTCTTTGGACATGGGTGTCTGGATGATAGTATCTTCATAGATACAGAAATCTGTTCTAATAACTGACAAGCTTTTACTCCAACAGTTTATGGCTGCCGTCTTTATAATAATATCTTCTCCTACATCTCTACGTATTTTCTGAACAACACTAATCATTGAATATCCAGTATCTACCGAATCATCTACCACCAATATATTTTTCTTATTCTTCAAAACCCGCAAGCATACATCAGAATTATCCCAATATATTTTCCGTTCTTTATATTCTTTATGCACACCAGAAGCTAACTCCATTTTCCTGAGACTTAATTTTACGCTCTGAGGTAAGCACCTAAGGACTGGCGAAATGAGTTCTTTTAATTTACCACCTTCCCTTTCAGCATGGATACCAATATTATCCACGTTAAAATATCCTGCGATAGTGTCTCCAATTAAGTAGCCCCCACGAGCTATATAGACAACCAAATCAGGTCTAAAGTCAGCTTCTACTTTTCTGGCAAGACTCAGGCTTTCTTTTTCTAAATTTTCTAAGGATAATACGATAGAGTTCATTGAATTTACCTCTTTCAATCAATCTCACTAATCGCGCTAGTCGCGTCAGCTGATGCGCATATTTGAGACAACCATGCGGATAGAATTCTAATCCATCCAAAGCTAAAGCTTCCTTAAACTTTTCAGCTGAGTCCGGTGCAATGGATGATTCCATGTAATTATACCCAACTTCAAAAATAGTATGTGCATCCGAACCTATCACTTTTCTCAAGTCGTACTTTACTGCAATCTCCATCTGTTTTTTATCATATAAAGAAGATATATTACGACCATTATGACACTCGATACAATCTACTAACTTTCTTATACGCTGCAATGCAGTATCCGCTAAAACCGTTTTATACCGCTTTTCGTCATAAGGGTGTGGAATATACACAATTCCATGCTGCTTTTTTATTTCATCTACAGTCTTCTCCGGAGATTGAAATGGTTTAATTTTCTGGTTAAGAAATAGTCCAATGATTTCTCCCTCTGAAGTCATGATTTCTTCCCCGATAATAACCTTTAATTTATTTCCTCTGTTAGCACAATAATTCTTAAATTCCACTGCTCCCTTAATATTGTTATGCTCAGTTATAGCAATATAATCTACACCTTTCTTTATGCACTTATTATATAGCAAGAAAAAAGGTAATAAACTATCATGTGAATACTTGGTGTGAACATGCGTGATGATTCTATATTTCATTCCCCTAGCTACCTGAATATAATGCAATCTACTAAGTGGAGGCAATAATACATACTCAGATGAATATCTAATTACATCAATTGAACTTCTGCATTATTACTCCCTATTAACAATATGATCAATACGCCCCTTTATGGCTGAGGACAACCGCAATGGTGCGCCAGAGAAGCACGAGATCCAACCAGACGCTCCAGTTATGCACATACCAGCTGTCCATCTGGACGCGCTCGGGATAGTCGATATCGCTTCGTCCGCTGGTCTGCCACATGCCGGTGATGCCGGGGAGAACGGAGTAGTACTCCTTGATATATCTCCCATACCGCGGGACTTCCTTCTGGATGATGGGACGGGGTCCGACGAGGCTCATTTCGCCTTTGAGGACGTTCAGGAGCTGGGGCAGCTCATCGAGGCTGGTCTTTCTAAGGAAGGCGCCGCTCTTTGTGATGCGGGGATCGTTCTTCAGTTTGAATTCTCTATCCCATTCTTCTTTCGCCGCCGGATCGGTCGCGAGGAGGTGGTCTAAGACTTCCTGTGAATTCGTACACATGGAGCGGAATTTGTAGCAGTTGAATTCTTTCCCGTCTTTGCCGACACGGCGATGCTTGAAGATGACCGGTCCCGGAGAGTCGTGATAGACCCATGCTGCGATGAGGAGAAGGATCGGCGAGATCAGAAGGCCGCCGCAGATGGTGGCGGCGAGGTCAAAGAGACGCTTGGCGATCTGGTTCGATGTGCGAGCGAGGTTGTTCCGGATCTGAAGCACCATGATCTTCGCATCGAAGAAGGACTCGGCGGTCACATTCGACATGGGGACGGCGACAAGGTTCGGCACGACGCCTACATTTCTCACGAGTCTCTGTGCCTGATAGATGAGGGAAGCGAGCTGTGTCTGTGGGATACCGGGGGCGGCTATGATGACATACTGGACGCCGGTATCACGAATGACGCGCTCCATGTCACCAAATCCACCAAGGATGGTGCAGGACTTGTCGTAGGGCTCATGGTCTTCGAGGAAGCCGACGATGCGGTAGCGCATGCCGGTATCATTCTGTATCTGGCGTGCCATGACTTCGCCGGTCTTTCCTGCCCCGACGATGAGGATGGGGATCTGGAAGGCTTTCGATTTCTTCATCCCTTTCGCCAGAATGACACGGAAGAGGCAGAGTAGGGCAAAGGAGATCGCGGTATAAAGGATGACGTAGAAACGGGATACGTCCCCTGCCACCTGCGCAAGGAACATGAGGATGATGGAGAAGACGGTGCCGCCAAGGGAAGCCTGGAACAATTTTTTCATCATCTGGTAGATGAGCATGCGCTTCCCATAGAGTCCCTCATAGAGGATAAAGGCCATGTAGACCAGCGGTACCCAGAAATATTGGTAGATGGGGTCGATGTGATAGGTGGTGTGGGTGATCAGGAGGTTTCGAATGGCAAGGGAGAGTATCCCTGCCAGGACGAGGGCGATGTAGTCGCCGATGAGGTAGAAAAATGCGGCGCCGGATGCGCAGGAAATGGAATGGTGGTATTTAGGGTTGTTCATGTGGTGGTTTATCCTTCGTGTTTTTTTGAAGATGGCAGACTTCAGATGTCAAATGTCAGATGTCGGATGTCGGACTTCAGATTTCGGACTTCAGACTTTTGATGTCTGATCTCTGATGTCTGACTTCTGCTCAGGCTTTTCCGCGAATGCTCAGTATTGTCAGCATGCGCCGAATTTCATCCAAAAGCAGCATGCACGGGCGAATCTCTTCTGCCGTCATATAGTGCAGTCTCAAACATATCAAAAACTGTGTCTCTAACTCAGTGGCTGAGCCGCGTGCAATAGTCATGAAATGTCTTAGATCTTTATCTGTCCCTCGTCCGGCTACTTCTGCGATGTTCGAGGCAATGGAGACGACGGCTCTTCTCATTTGTGAGGAAAGGGCATAAAGTTCTTCTGATGGCAATCGCCAGACTACGTCATATGTCATGTCTATGAGCTGCATAGCCTTTTGCCAGATGATCATATGGCGATAGCTCATGTAGGTGATCCTTTCGAGACTTGAGGGCTGATAAAGTTGGAGACGTTAGACTTTAGGCTTTAGACTTCTGACGTCTAACTTCTAGGCTCCCAGTCTCCTAGTCTAAAAAAGGGGCGAGGTTCATTGTTACCCCCCCTGAAAATTTTTTCGCTTACGATACTTCCGTAGAAATCACTCGGTTTCTACTTTTTTCTTTGCCATTCTTACGTTCACATTATATCATATTTCGTTATAAAACCAGAAAGAAAAATCGTCAGTCTGCATATATTTGTCAATGAAAGGCGTAGAAAAGTCAGACCTCTGACCTCTGATGTCTAATGTCTAACGTCTCTCCTTAGTGTAAAATTTTACTCGGTAGGGGAATTTTTCC
>ULRD01043203.1_pt1 | contig 12468 bp, 12 predicted proteins | sample 1955181 | NCBI WGS metagenome assembly ULRD01 (sample SAMEA4835675, study PRJEB28245) | human gut metagenome | biome: gut microbiome; material: fecal sample | place: Denmark | collected 2008
CCCAGCGACCACGAACCCGGAGCCGCGCCCAGATCCAGAACGCGCATCCCCTGGCGGAAGAGCTTGAACTTCGCGTCCAGTTCCTTGAGCTTGTACACGGAACGGGCCGGATAATTCTCGCGCTTGGCCTTGAGAAAATAATGATCCCGATATTCCTTCATAATGACACCAGCGGGCTTCTATAGCGTTTTTTTTCGCGGTAGCCAAGCCCCACAGGGGCGGCCCGGCCGATTTTTTTGCAGCGCATGGCCGGAGGAAGGCGATCCCGGGAAGGCCGCCCGGCGCTCTGGCCCGTGCGGACGTTGCCTGCCGGGAGGCTCTGGCGCGGCATTGCCGTTTCGCGGGCGCCCCGGCATGGATACGGCCCGCATCCGCCAAAAGAGCGCTCCGGGGAAAACGACGCGCGTCACGGGCACGGCACGTTGCCCTCGCCGCCCCCTGCCGCGTGCCGGGAGCCTCTTCCCCTTTCTCCGGGAGGCGCCGGGCCTCGCCGGATCGGCCAGAAGCCGGAGGACAAGCGGCAGCCTTTCCCCGGGAGGCGCCGGGCCCCGCGGCAGTCCGGCTCTTCCCGTCACGGCGGCCATGCCCCCTGCCGCCGGACGTGCCGCCCGCAAAAAAGACTTGACCCCGGCACATGAATGGCATACATACCACGCTACGCCGCGTTGTGGCGCCCATGTGGGGAAGTAGCTCAGCTGGGAGAGCATCGCCTTCGCAAGGCGGGGGTCGGGAGTTCAAGTCTCCTCTTCTCCACCACAGATAATTCAAGGGGTTACGGTTCTGGACTGTGACCCCTTTTTCTTTGCCCCGACATGTGCTATCCGGTACAGAATAGTGTCTACAAACAGTTCAAAATCCATCCCATCCTGACCGGCCCACCCAAGAGCATGCCTCCGCTCTTCAATCAAGGAAGCACTATGGCAGATATCGTTTCCATCCGGCATAATGACGAGTTGCTGGCCCTCATCATCCCGGCCGCTTACCGTGCCGACGGCATACAGTTTTTCACACCGGGGACTTTTTCCCAGCAGCTTGGATATATGAATCATCCGCAGGGGCATGAAATACTCCCCCATGATCACAATCCTGTCCCGCGTACCGTGGAGTGGACCCAGGAGGTCCTTTTTGTCCGGTCGGGCAAGGTGCGCATGGATATCTATGCGCCCGGCAGCCGGACCTACCTTGAAAGCCGGATCCTCCGGCCCGGGGACGTGGTCCTGCTGGCCCACGGGGGGCACGGCTTTGCCATGCTCGAACCGTCGGAAATGATCGAAGTCAAGCAGGGGCCTTATGCCGGTGAGCAGGACAAGGAGCGCTTTGCCTCCGTCCCTGCCGGCCAGATCCGTATCCGGGAATGACCTTCCCCCAATTTCCAACACGCACAGCACCATGAAGAAAGCACTCATCACCGGCATCACCGGTCAGGACGGCGCCTATCTGGCGGAATTCCTTCTGAACAAGGGCTATGAGGTCCACGGCATCAAGCGCCGCTCTTCCCTGTTCAATACGGACCGTATCGACCATCTTTATCAGGGGCCGCACCAGAAAGGCCGCAAGTTCGTACTGCACTACGGGGATCTTTCCGACGCCGGCAATCTGATCCGCATCATGCAGGAAGTGCAGCCGGACGAGGTCTACAATCTGGCGGCCCAGAGCCATGTGCAGGTCTCCTTCGAATCGCCCGAGTACACCGCCAATGTGGACGCCCTGGGTACCCTGCGCCTTCTGGAGGCCATCCGCATGCTGGGGCTGGAAAAGAAGACCCGTTTCTATCAGGCCTCCACTTCGGAACTGTTCGGCAAAGTGCAGGAGATCCCGCAGACGGAGAAGACGCCCTTCTATCCCCGTTCGCCCTATGCCTGCGCCAAGCTCTATTCCTACTGGATCACGGTCAACTATCGTGAAGCCTACGGCATGTATGCCTGCAACGGCATCCTCTTTAACCACGAGTCCCCGGTGCGTGGCGAGACCTTCGTGACCCGCAAGATCACCCGTGCCCTGGCGCGCATCCTGCTGGGCCTGTCCTCCTGCCTCTACCTGGGCAACATGAACGCCAGGCGCGACTGGGGCCATGCCCGCGACTATGTGGAGATGCAGTGGCTCATGCTGCAGCAGGAACAGCCCGACGATTTCGTCATCGCCACGGGGCGCCAGTTCTCGGTGCGGGATTTCGTCAATGCCGCGGCCGCCGAGCTGGGCCTGAGCCTTGCATGGCAGGGAGAAGGCCTGGAAGAGACCGCCACCGTGGTGGCTGTTGACGCGGACAAGGCCGCGCTGGCCGCCCGGGGCAAGGCACTGACGATCCGTGTCAAAGAAGGGGACACCATCGTACGCGTGGATCCGCGCTATTTCCGTCCCACCGAGGTGGAGACCCTGCTGGGCGATCCGGCCAAGGCCAGGGAAAAGCTGGGCTGGAAGCCGCGTACCACCTTTGAGGCGATGGTGCAGGAAATGGCCCGCTACGACCTAGAGCTGGCCCTGCGCGACGCCGTGGTGGAGGACGCCGGTTTCACCAGCTTCAAGCACGAGGAATAGCAATGTATATGCTTAAAAAAATTAAACATAAAATAATACATCTGTTACGTAAATATCAGCCGTTTAATGCACTAATGTATTTTTATAATAGTCACGGGCGGTTACCTAACAAATCTTTACGAAAGTCAAGTTTCAACGATTTCTTATATTATAGAAAAAAACAACTTTGGAATGTAGACCTTTCAAAATATACTGATAAAATAAAGTGTAAGGAATATATAAAAGAGACGATTGGTCCTGGATATTGTGTCCCTATCCAAGGAATTTTTAACATTGCTGAAGATATTATTCCGAATAAATTAACATATCCATGTGTATTAAAAAGCAATCACGCTTCTCAGCAAGTCATATTTCTTAATTCTCCTAATGATATTACAGATAATGTTTTGCAGCAAGCTAATGCGTGGCTTAAAGTTGACTATTTCAAGCTATCTTCTGAACCCAGTTACAAAAATATAAAACCAAAGCTTTTTGTAGAGCCTATGCTTAATTTAGGTGCTGTTAGTGATTATAAATTTTTTTGTTTTTCTGGTATAGTAAAAGCTATTCAAGTTGATATCAATAGGTTTACTAATCATCAACGCTGCTATTATTCGAAATCCTGGGAAAAACTTGAATTTAGCTGCCATTTTCCACTATACCCTCTACCTTTGCCTCGGCCGAATAAGCTTGATGAAATGATTCGTATTGCCGAAAAACTCTCAAAACGATTTATTTTTGTACGTATAGATTTATTTGAAACACCAGAAAAAATTTTTATGGGGGAAATGACGTTTTTTCCAGGTAATGGAACAGAGCAAATTTCTCCTGACTCCGCAAATATATGGCTTATGCAAGCCCTTAAGGAATCACCTAACCTTATTTAATCCGCTATGCAGAAAGACAATAAATTTTTTGTGGCCGGTCATCGCGGTCTGGTGGGCAGCGCCATCTGTCGCGCCCTGCGTCGTGCCGGGTATGAGAACCTGTGCGTTCGCAGCCACGCGGAGCTGGACCTGACAGAACAGCAGGCCGTACGCGATTTTTTTGCCGCTGAAAAACCGGACTATGTCATCCTGGCTGCGGCCAAGGTAGGCGGTATCCACGCCAATGCCGCCTATCCTGCCCAGTTCATCTATGAGAACCTCCAGATCCAGAACAACGTCATCCACAGTGCCTGGCAGAACGGCGTAAAAAAATTCCTCTTTCTGGGCTCGTCCTGCATCTATCCCAAGCTCTGCCCGCAGCCCATCAAAGAGGAATACCTGCTCACCGGCGCCCTGGAGCCCACCAATGATGCCTATGCCCTGGCCAAGATCTCGGGCATCAAGATGTGCCAGGCCTATCGCAAGCAATACGGCTTTGATGCCATCAGCGCCATGCCTACGAACCTCTATGGCACAGGTGACAATTACCACCCGGAAAACAGCCATGTGATCCCGGCCATGATCCGCCGTTTCCATGAGGCCAAGATGCAGGGGCTTGCCCAGGTGAGCATCTGGGGTACAGGCACCCCCCTGCGGGAATTTTTGCACGCGGACGACATGGCCGATGCCTGTGTCTTCCTGCTGGAACATTATTCGGATTTCGAACATGTGAACGTGGGCAGCCAGCAGGAGATGACCATCATGGACATTGCCCGTCTGGTGGCACGCGTGGTGGGCTATGACGGCCAGATCCTCACCGATCCTTCCAAACCGGACGGCACGCCGCGCAAGCTCATGGATTCCAGCCGGCTGTTCGGCATGGGCTGGCAGCCGCGGATCGGTCTGGAAGAAGGGCTGAAGGCGGCCTATGCGGATTTTCTCACATCTGTTGCGGAATAACCCATGTCACAAGAACTCATCATTGAAGCCGGACATGCTGAACGCCAGTACTGGAAAGATCTCTGGCGCTACCGCGAGCTGTTTCTCATCCTGACATGGCGAGATGTGGCCGTCCAATATAAGCAGACCGTCGTCGGCATTCTCTGGGCTGTTCTCCGTCCATTGCTGACCATGGCGGCATTTACCATTGTGTTCAGCAAAATCGCCAAACTGCCGACCGAAGGGGAAGCCCCTTATGCGCTGATGGTTTTTGCCGCCATGCTGCCCTGGCAACTTTTTGCCACCTCGCTGGCAGCGACGGCCAACAGTCTTGTGGCAAACAGCAATCTTGTCTCCAAAGTCTACTTTCCACGTATCATCGTCCCTACGGCGACGATTGGTGTTGCTATAGTTGATTTTGCCATCTCCTTTGTTCTCCTGTGCGGCATGATGTGCTGGTATCAGTATCTGCCGCCCGTCCAGGTCCTGATGGTCCTTCCCCTGACGTTACTGGCCGGTCTGGTGGCCTTGGGACCGGGTCTCATTCTTTGTGCCCTTAACGTGACCTACCGGGATTTCCGCATCATTGTCCCCTTCATTACACAGTTTGGTCTGTATATTTCGCCAGTCGGTTTTTCCTCCAGCATCGTCCCGGAAAAATGGCGTCTGCTTTATGAGTGCAATCCCATGGTCGGCGTCATAGATGGTTTCCGTTGGGCTATCTTGGGGACCACAGATTTCCCCGGAAGAGCTTTGCTCATCAGTAGCGTCTGCGCCATCGTCTTTCTGCTGGCAGGAATCAAAGTTTTTCGCCGTACAGAGCGTACATTTGCTGACGTCATCTAGGTAGAGTATTTATGAAACCCATCATCTCTGTCGAAGGTCTGGGGAAAAAGTACACCATCCGCCACGAAGGCCAAGGACGATACCGTGCGCTGCGCGAGGAGATATTCAAGCTGCCTCAGCGTCTGTTCCAGCGCAAGCACCAGGACAAGGAAGAATTCTGGGCTCTCAAGGATGTCAGCTTCGACATCATGCCGGGGGATAGAGTCGGCATTATCGGCCGCAACGGTGCGGGCAAATCCACGCTGCTCAAGCTTCTTTCCCGCATCACCGAGCCCAGCACAGGCAAGATCACCTTGCGTGGACGTATAGCCAGCCTGCTGGAAGTCGGTACAGGTTTCCACCCCGAACTCACGGGACGGGAAAATATCTTCCTCAATGGCGCCATCCTTGGTATGAGCCGGGCAGAAGTCCGACGCAAATTCGATGAGATCGTAGACTTTGCCGGTGTGGAAAAATTTCTGGACACTCCAGTTAAGCGCTACTCTTCAGGCATGTATGTCCGCTTAGCCTTTGCCGTAGCAGCTCATCTGGAGCCAGAGATCCTCATTGTAGATGAAGTTCTGGCAGTAGGCGATGCTGAGTTTCAAAAGAAATGCCTTGGTAAAATGGAGCAGGTTGGACAGGATGGGAGGACTGTATTGTTTGTAAGCCACAATATGGCGGCGATACAAAGACTCTGCGAAAAAACAATATATTTATCTCAGGGAAAGATAAAATTAAAAGATGATTCATATAGATGTATCAAAAGATATTTACTTGAAAATTCAGAAACAGGAAGAGTTATAAATTTTAATAATAGTAACTCTAATATTTCTATTATCGAACTGTCTTTTATCGATCAGCAAGGAGAAGTCATCACACGCCCTATAAATAGGACTTCACAGGTTTTTATCAAACTAAAATTTGAATTAAAGGAGTTATGTAATGGACTCACAATTGGCTATGCTTTATATAACGAATGTGGCGAAGAGCTTTTCTGGTCATACCAGACAGATCCTCCCAAATATTTATGGCCAAAAATAAAAAAAGGCATTAATGAAATCATAACTTGTGTACCAACTGCCTCATTAAATGAAGGAACTTACTATGCTCAATGTATTGGTGGAATACATAATAAAGAGTGGTATTATCCACCACGATCTGGTGATATGATTTCGATACATCTTCTTGGTGATTTTACAGAATCTCCCTACTGGACAAGTCGACGTCCAGGCCTTATTGCTCCTAAAACGTTTTGGAAGGAATTGTAACATGAATTTATTTAGCAAATATAAATATTCGCAAAAATCATATTCGCAATGTGGAGAGGACATAATTATTAATTTTCTATTACGAAGGCTTGGCCTTGATAGTAGTTCAATTTTTTATATAGATATTGGAGCGCACCATCCATACTACCTCAGCAATACAGCTTTTTTTTATGAAAAAGGGGCGCGCGGAATTTTAATTGAACCAGATCCAGTACTATTTAAATTACTAAAAAAATCGAGAAAAAATGATATTTGTTTAAATTTAGCAATATCACAGGAGATTGAAAATAATATAAATTTATACATTATGTCTACACCAACATTAAATACTACAAGCTATGAAGAAGCTAAAAAATATGAAAGAGAAGGCTATAAAATAAAGGATATTATACAAGTACCATGCAACTCACTGAATAAAATTCTAGAGAAGTTTGCTCAAAAACATCCTAACTTAATCAGCATAGATGCCGAAGGCATTGATGAAATTATCATTAACAATTTTGACTTCAAAAAATGGCGACCTGATATATTATGTATCGAAACACTAGAATTCACGACAAAACGAAAACCGTGTAAGCATCATGACCTAATTAAAAATATTTGCGATAAAGGTTATCAAGTTTATGCTGACACTTTCATAAATACAATTTTTTATAAAGGTATTTAATATGTTCTCGAATAATCAATTCCGCGAAGATTGGATACAAAAGACGCTCCTAAAAATTCCTGCAAATGCAACTATTTTAGATGCAGGGGCTGGTGAATTAGGAAAGAAAAAATACTGTTCTCATTTGCAATATATATCGCAAGATTTTGCGCGCTATGATGGCAATGGAGATGGTCATGCTTTACAAACATCAACATGGAATCAAGAAAAATTAGATATTATTTCTGATATAACAGATATTCCTGTAACAGATAATAGCTTTGATGCAGCAATGTGCATTGAAGTATTAGAGCACTTACCAGATCCTCTTGCAGCACTCCGGGAGCTTTCTCGTATTGTGCGTCCTGGGGGCTATCTTATCCTTACAGCCCCTTTTTGCTCTTTGACCCACTTCTCTCCGTATCATTTTGCAACAGGATTCAATCATTATTGGTATGAAAAACATTTACCAGAATATCATTTTGAAATTATCGAACTTGTAGCAAATGGAAACTTTCTTTCCTATTTATATCAAGAAATCAATAGACTACCCTACATTTCAGAAAAATATCATCTTCCTCAATTTGGCTTTTTTGAAAAAATTGCAAAAAAAATTATAAACCATTATCTTTTAAAAAATTTGACAAAGGCTACTCATACAAGTGAACTTCTTTGTTTTGGATATCAAGTATTTGCAAGAAAAATATAATATATTTATTCTTATAGGTAATTCCAGTGTACAAAAATAAAGTTTATATATTTAATAAGCAGATATAGTTCATCTGGATGCACATCAATTATAGCTAAGATCATAAAATCCGTAAAATTATAGTTAAGGAATCTATCAAAATTAACTTACAAATTAATTTTTATGACTGCTGCTAGTATCAAAGGAGATTTAGACTATTCCAGAAAATTAAATGCTTCAGTCACTATACCTGAAGAAGTCATATAGCCTTCATTTACTTAAAATAGAGCTGTGGCTATTTCAAATTTCAAAAAATAAAAACATTTGAAGACAATAGATATGAATACTTTAAAAATAAAAATATCTGGTGGCCTTGGCAATCAAATGTTTCAATATTCTGTAGGACGTGCCCTATCGTTACGCTATCATGTTCCGCTAGAGCTTGATATCAGCTGGTTTTCGAGCCCGATGGTTGGCTGTACGAAAAGGAATTTTTTGCTTACAGCCTTTCCTAGAATTTATTCTGCTGAAGACATCTCCTTTTATAATGACTGTCATAATACTCGCTGGAAGAAGTTTCTCCGAGGCATTGCCTCGCTCTTTTCTCCTAGTGTACCAGTATTCAAACAACCATACTTTGCCTATTGTCCTCAAATAGAGCACATTACTCCTCCTGCCTACCTAATTGGCTACTGGCAAAGTGAAAAGTTCTTTTCTTCTTATGCTGAAGATATCCGACAAGACTTTACTTTCCCCAACTTACCCAACGGGCCTACAATTTTTCTAGCGCAAAAAATCAAAGCTACTCCTGATAGCGTAGCCCTTCATATACGACGCGGAGACTATGTCAATAATCTTCAAATTCAATCAACTCATGGAAATCTCTCCTTCAAATATTACAAGAAAGCACTAACGTATATAAAAGAAAATTATGGAAAAACAAATATTTTTATCTTTAGTGATGATCCTAATTGGGTAAAAGAAAATTTTTATTGTTACGGTCATGACAAAACTATCGTTGATCTGAACTTTCCACAATACCCATATCACGAAATGCATTTAATGACCTTATGCAAGCACCACATCATTGCTAATTCTACATTTTCCTGGTGGGGAGCCTGGCTTGCAAAGCAAGCTGGTATAACTATTGCCCCTCGCAAATGGTTTGCCCAAAAGGCGTTTGACGAATATAAAGATATCTACTGTAAGAATTGGATTATCTTATGAAAAATGCAAATAAGCCTAAAGTTTCTATTCTTCTTCCTGTCTATAATGCTGAAAAATATCTTTCAGATTGCCTAAAATCTCTTTTAAATCAAACATTTCATGATTTTGAAATTATTGCTATTAATGATGCATCAACAGATGCTAGTTTAAGTATTTTATACAAATATTCAGAAATTGATTCGAGAATAAAGATACATAGTAATAAATCGAATCTTAAATTAGCAGCAACCTTAAATAGAGGGATACAGCTTTCATCATCCCCACTGATTGCTCGCATGGATGCAGATGATATTGCTCTTCCTAATAGGTTAGAATATCAATATAATTTCATGTTAAGCAATCCAAAAGTTGCCATTTGTGGAACAAATATCAAAGTTCTTGGAACAAATCAAATATGGAAAATGCCGATATCAAACAGTTCTATCAGAGCAAGCTTGGTTTTTAATTCTCCAATTTTACATCCAACCGTCATATACCGAAAGCATATTATATGTAAATATAGTGGATATAATGAAAATATTATTTATGCCCAAGACTATGAACTATGGCATAGATTAAGTAAAGATAGTAAAATTGTATTCGCAAATATTGACATTCCCCTTATATACTACAGATTAACAGATAGCGACAAGCCTTCTTCGTATAAAGAAATACAAAAAAAAACCGCAGATACTATCAGAAAAGAGCAGATAAAAATGTTGGGGATCATACCTGATACTAAGCAATTAACACTGCATAGCCAAATCTCTTTACACCAAAACATCAGCACGCTGCCTCAACTTTTTGCAGCATATCGCTGGTTACGACTTTTAGTGTCATCTTCAAACTCATCTCAAACTTTAAAAAATCTATGCTGGCAATACTGGAAGGAAATTTGTCGATCAAGCTCATGTAAATATATTTCATATCCGCTATATATCCTGTTACCGTCTTCAAATGAAAAGATGAAGACTATTCGAAAAATTTTTTAACATGACATAAAAGGACATTACATGAATAATTACTTAACTATAGTAATATGTACATATAACCGTGCCCATATCCTTCCAGAAGCATTGGTCTCCTTATTACAACAAACAGTCTCCCCAGATAAATACTCTCTTTTAATTATCGATAATAATTCAACAGATAATACGCAGGAAACAGTAGCTTCATTTAAAGATAAGTTTACTAATATACGCATTATAGTAGAAAATAATCAGGGATTATCCCATGCTCGTAATAGGGCATTGAAAGAATGTCAGACAGAATGGTTAGCTTTTTTGGATGATGATGCCAAAGCTCATCCTGACTGGATCGAAACAATATTACAGACTATAAAAAAAGGAGATTTTGATGTTTTTGGTGGGCCATATTATGCCTGGCATCACTATGGCCCGGCCCCCCGCTGGCTTCCTGAAGATTTTGGCACATACGAAAGCCCACAAGGTTATGGACCACTGGAGGGAGATACACATATCCCTGGAGGAAACTGTACTCTACGCCGAGATGCAGCAAAAAGTATTGGCAGTTTTTCAACGAAACTAGGGATGAATGGCAACCACTGCGGTTATGGTGAAGAAACGCAATTTTTTGAGCGTATGCGAACCGCAGGTTATCGCATGGGCTATGTCTCTCAACTAAAGATCGATCACTGCGTTTTACCACATAAATATAGTCTACGCTGGCAGCTACATTCTTCATTTATTGGTGGACGCGATTTTATACGTTTTCAGCATTCTTTAGGAAAGAATGTATCACCTATACACCAAATTATAGAATTTATCAAACATTCAATTAAAAATATAAAGTACTTTTTCACATACAAGCCTTCTATTGCTCTTTTTATCTATACAAAATGTATTATACACAGGATAGGCTGCATCTTTGAATCATTATCAAGCAAAGGATAGCACTATGTCACTTCTTACGATTACTCTCTTTTGCTTCAATCGCCCAGATTTATTTCAAAGGACGTTGGTAGCTTTATCTCGTAATCAATTAGCAGATAAAACATCTCTAACTATCTTTTGCGACGGCCCCCGCCATGAAAAAGATGAGCTCGGCACACAAGCTGTGCGCGCGCTAGCCAAAAAAGCTCAGGGGTTTGCTTCTCTAGAAGTCGTGGAGCGTCCCCAAAATATGGGCTGTGCCAATTCTGTCATCAACGGGCTGACGGAGATGTTCCGCCTACACGAACGGCTGATCGTCATTGAAGACGACATTGTTACATCTCCATATGCAATACGTTTTCTTAGTGAAGGCCTGGCTCGCTATGCAGACAATGGAAAAGTCTTTAACATCGCTGCTTGGACGCCGCCGCACATTTCCCGAAATTTGCCTGCGGATTATTCCTACGATGTCTACGCCATTCCGCGTTTTAATTGTTGGGGGTGGGCCTCATGGCGTGACCGTTTCCAAGGTATTGACTGGAGTGTAACAGATTATCAGGAGTTTAAAAATTCTCCTCAACTACGCAAGGCCTTCAATACAGGTGGTGAAGATCTTAGCTCCATGCTAGACATGCAGATGGAAGGCAAGATCAACAGCTGGGCCATCCGTGCCGACTATGCACGATTCAAAAAAAATATGCTTGGCATCAATCCTGTGCGCTCCTATGCGCTCAATATCGGTATGGGGAGCGGCACGCATACAACAACGGCTACAACTTACTGGGATAGTGATATCTCTCTGGCAGTAGAATACCCACGTTTTCTGAATGATATTAATGTAGACAGCCGTATTCACAAGATATATCATGCCTGTTACAGTCGACAAAAACATTCGCTTCCCGTGCGCGCCATCAATAAGCTGAGTCGTATGCTATCAGGGAAAAATCTAATTTCTTAACAGAAAAAATGAAAAATATCCTGTATATCAATGCAACTCCTTCCGGAGGCGGTGCCGCCGCCGTCATGCAGCGTCTGGATCACATGATGCGTCTACGGGGTGCCTCGACACATGTCCTGACGGGCTTTGCCAGTTCAAAGCAGTATGATGATACGCTAAAAGCACGTTCATGTGGAGGGCTCCTTTCTTGGTGTTTGTGGAGAGGTCTACAAGATTATCATATCCAAAAAAGTTATTGTTTACCGAATCATCCATTTTTCCGGCAAACGGACATCCTGCATTTCCATAATCTGCATGGGGGGTACTTCAATCCCTGGTCAATCCCCTTGCTTTCCACTCTCAAGCCTACAGTCTGGACCCTGCATGACATGCAGGCCCTGACAGGACATTGTGCGCATTCTTTAGACTGTAAACGCTGGCTGCCTGAAACTGGCTGTGGGGAGTGTCCCTCTCTCTCTGCATATCCTCGTTTATGGCATGATACCACCCGGCAACTCTGGCAAGACAAACGCACCATCTATGCCCACAGTTCCCTGTATCTGGTGACCCCTTCTGTCTGGTTGCAACGCCTGACAGAAAAAAGCCTGCTCAGGGAGCACCCCCTGATCTGCATCCCCAATGGAGCGGATACATCTATTTATCACCCCCAAGATCGGCAGGGGG
>ULRD01046859.1_pt1 | contig 12398 bp, 8 predicted proteins | sample 1955181 | NCBI WGS metagenome assembly ULRD01 (sample SAMEA4835675, study PRJEB28245) | human gut metagenome | biome: gut microbiome; material: fecal sample | place: Denmark | collected 2008
TGATCTCCAGTTTTCCGATGGCGGCATATAGCTCATCAACGGGCACCACTTCCTTGAGGAGCTGGTCACAGAAGAATCGATAATTCAGTGTCAGATTGGAAGTAGGATCAAAATCCTCTTCCTCGCCGAAGAGCCGCGTCAGCGCGTCCCTATCGCTTTTCACAGGGCGAAGCTTGATGCGGTCATCCTCCTTGGCCCAGGGAGAGATCAGAAAGCGCTGGCTGATCTGCTCGTCGAGCTTTCCCTCCGCCGAGGTGATCTTGCCCTGCATGATCAGATTGCGGATTGCCAGGAGCAGCAGTGAGACCGTCGTGAGCCTCTGCTGGCCATCAATGATATGGTATTCTATTTTGCTGCCATTCGGCACCACGGAGGACACGATGCTGCCAAAGAAATGGCTGCTTCGGCTATCCTGGACAATCTTAATGAGGTCATCGAAAAGCTGGCGGCAGTTATCCAGCTTCCAGTCATATTTCCGCTGGTAAACCGGAATGACAAACCGCTTGTCTGCGCCTTCCATGAAACCAGTCATTTTCGCTTCTGAACCCTTCATTACGCCAATCTCCTTTAGACAGTATGATCACGTGACACAAAATCGTATTGAACTCCGGGTTGACATACAAAACCAATTTATTATAGCATGTAGAGATGTTAATTTCCAGTACAAATTACACCAATGACAAGGGTCTCACAAAATATCCTTGAAAATGTAATTACTTTTTGGTAGAATAAGATGTAACGATTTGCGAATTCGGAGGTGCGATATGTCCGAGTCCAAAAAGAAAAGCATCAAACCTATGGAGCACTACAACATGTCTGATTTTCTGCGGGGGCACGCTTCCCAGATTATCACGAAGGTCTCCGAGGAGGACACAACTGGCTACGTGCTCAAGCATGGAAAGCCGATGGTTGTTATTATCTCCAACGAGCGCTACGAGCGTCTGCTCAAAGCCGGCATTGATATCAACGAAATCTAAGAACGAAGAAACGGAGATCACGAGGATATGGCTGTGAAGAAATCAGAACTCTATTCCATGCTCTGGGAAGCCTGCAACAAGCTCCGTGGCGGCGTTGAACCGGCGCGGTATAAGGATTATGTGCTTGTCCTACTCTTCCACAAATATGTGTCTGACCGGTATAAGGGACAGCCCTATGCGATGTTCACGGTAACCCAGGAAACATCCTTTGACGCGCTGGTCGCAGCAAAAGGGAAACCGGACATTGGCGAGCGGGTTGATAAGATCCTGCAGAAGTTCCTGGAAGACAACCATCTCCAGGGAGCCTTGCCCGATGTCAGCTTCAATAATACGGAGGAATTGGGTTCCGGAAAAGAACTGGTCGATAAAGTGACCGGTCTGATTGGCATCTTCCAGAATCCGAATATTGATTTCCGTACTAACCGCGCCAGCGGTGACGACATTATCGGCGACGCCTACGAATACTTCATGATGAAGTTCGCGCAGGAATCCGGTAAGAGCAAGGGCCAGTTCTATACGCCCAGCGAGGTGTCCCGCATCATTGCGCGCCTGATCGGCATTGGTAATATCACCGCCGCGCCGGATAAGTATTGGACTATCTACGATCCGGCCGCAGGCAGCGGCAGCCTGCTCATCCGGGCTGCAGACGAAGCACCTGTTGGCGAAGACGGCAATTCCATCGTGACCATTTTTGGCCAGGATAACTCCACATCCGGCCTGGCCAGGATGAACCTCATCCTCCATCAAAAGGGAACCGGTACCATTTTGAAGGGCAATACCCTGACCAACCCTCAGTTCACAGATGATTTCGGTCAGCTGCGCCGCTTCGACTTTGTGGTTATGAATCCGCCGTTTTCCGATAAGGACTGGAGTGACGGATTGAAACCCACGGCAGATCCATTCAAGCGTTTTGATGGCTTTGGTATTCCGCCGGAAAAGAATGGTGATTATGCCTGGTTCCTGCATGTGCTGAAATCCCTGAATTCCACGGGTAAGGCTGGCATCGTCATGCCTCATGGAATCCTGTTCCGCGGCAACGCTGAAGAGACCATCCGGCTTGCCGTGCTGGGCACGAAATACATCAAGGGTATCGTCAGCCTTCCGCCGAACCTGTTCTATGGCACCGGCATTCCCGCCTGCCTGGTGTTCATCGACAAGGAAAACGCGGATACGCGTGAAGGCATTTTCTTCATTGACGCCAGTCGAGGATTCAAAAAGGAAGGTCCAAAGAATCGCCTGCGTGAGCAGGATATCGAGCGGATTGTGCGGGTTTATACCGAGCAGGAAGAGATCGAAGGCTATTCCCGCATGGTTCCGTACTCCGTCATCCTGGAAGAAAATGGCGGCAACATGAATGTCACCCGCTACATCCAGCGGCCGGATGATACCCTGCCCCAGAGTATTCTGCACCATCTGCGCGGGGGCGTGCCGCAGCATGATATCGAGTCTCTGGGTCGGCTGTGGTCTGTCTCCACTGCACTTCGGGATGCCATCTTCACGTGCACCGATGCCGAGCATGGGATATATCAGCTTGCTCTTTCTTCCGACGAGATCGAAGCTGTATTTGAGAACGACGAGCGGCTTCAGGCGGAAAGACACAAGGAGGGCACCGACGTCTTTGAAATCTGGAAGGAGGCAGCCCGCGAGATTCTGCTGGGCATCACTGAGGGAACAGATCCCAAGGCGCTGATCAGGAAACTCGGCTCCATGATACTGGAAGCGTATGTGGATTCGCACTTCCTGGACAATTATGATATCTATGACTGCCTGCTGAACTACTGGAACGAAAAGCTGCAGGACGATGTATACGCCATCCGGGCCTTTGGTTATGCCGCCGCCAGGGACGTGGAATTCGTGTATCAACAGAAAAAAGCCAAGGATGAAAGCGGCGAAACCATCCAGGTGGATGACAAGACGAAGGTGAAATCTTTTGACGGATCCCTGATCCCGCGGACTATCATTGAGCATGAGTATTTTGCTGACCAGCATGCTGTCATGGCTGCTCTGGTTGAGAAGCGGGACCAGCTTGCCGCTGAGATGGAAGAAATGCGCGAGGAAGAATCCGGAGAGGATGGCCTGCTCAGGGAGCTGCTGTCTGACAACGGCGAACTGCCCAAGGCCAGCCTGACAAAGCGTATCAAAGAGCTGGAAGCCAAGAAAACGTCCCCGGAGGTTGAGGCGCTGACCGCCATGCTGGAGAAATTCGATACAGCCACCCAGGATGAGCTGGAACAGATCGTTGCCGCCACCCCTTCCATTGAAGGCTACGGTCTCCGCGCCAGGAACCGCACCCTTGCCAAGAGCAAAGTGAAAGCAGCGCTCAAGGCTGCGTCCGGAACCGCTGTTCTGCCGGAGATTTATCAGGAAGAATACGACGCTCTGATCGCTTATCAGGCAAAGCTGGATGAGTATGACGCGCTGGGCAAGGAAATCAAGCAGGCACAGAAGGCGCTTGACGATTTGGTGCTCGAAAAGTACGCCGCGCTGACGGAGGATGAGATCAAGTATCTGCTCTTCGAACGGAAGTGGATGCCTCGCCTGCATGACGATATCAACGGGGAGATCGATCGCATCCTCAGCGATTTCGCCTCTCGCGCTGTGCTGATTGCCAAGAGATATGAGCATACACTCGGTGAAATTGAGGCCAAGACAGCCCAATCGAAAGATGCTGTTCGCCAAGCATTGGAAAGGATGGGGTTCAAATGGTAACATATCCGAGTGAATGGAAAGAAAAGGCCCTCGGTGATTTTATCAGTATCGGTCGTGGAGCCTCACCACGGCCTATAGAATCCTTTTTGACGTCAAGCCCGGATGGCGTCAATTGGATTAAGATAGGTGATGCGCCAAAGTATGGAATGTATATTACTCGAACCGCTGAGCGCATAACACCAGCTGGAGCCATTCGCTCTGTCAGAGTACACGCAGGAGATTTTATTCTCTCCAATTCAATGAGTTTTGGAAGACCCTACATTCTGAAAACTGACGGGTGTATTCACGACGGTTGGCTTAGACTATATGATTACAACGAAACAGTAGACCGTGATTTCCTGTTCTATGTATTGGCATCAGATGAAACAAAGAAACAGTATGTTGCTTATGCAGCGGGAAGCGGTGTCCAGAATCTGAATAAAGATGTCGTCAAAAAGGTTATTGTTCATTTGCCAACCATTAAGGAGCAAAAAGCAATTGCCGCATCCCTTTCTTCGTTTGATGAGTATATCTCCGACCTCGCAGCCCTCATTGAAAAGAAGAAAGCCATCCGTGAAGGCGCTGTGGCAGATTTGATGACGGGTAAAACACGGTTGGCTGGATATACAGCGCCATGGGCTTCCGATACTCTTGGCGCTATTGGAACCTTTACGAAAGGTGCTCCGCTGTCTAAGGCAGCCATTACAGAAACCGGAACGCCGTTTATTCTGTATGGTGAGCTTTATACGACATACGGGGAAGTGACTTATGTCGTTCACAGGCATACGAAGCAGAACGCGCCTGCGGATTGTATCAGCAGGGTTGGTGATGTCATTATTCCAACTTCCGGTGAGACCGCTGACGAGATTGCGACCGCCTGTTGTGTGATGGTTCCGGGTGTGATCCTTGCAGGCGATCTCAACATTTATCGTGCGCCTGAAATGGATGGTCGTTTTATTAGCCATGTGATCAACCATGTGATCAACCGCAAGATCGCAGAAGTTGCGCAGGGAATATCCATCATTCATATCAATGCCAAAGTGCTTGGAAAGATGGCTATCAGCTATCCCCAGCGAGAAGAACAATCCGCTATCGCTGATGTCATTGATAAGATGGATACAGAAATACGATCTCTTGAGGCAGAACGCGAGAAAATGATTCAGATCCGCGAAGGCGCAATGAATGACTTACTGACTGGCCGGGTGCGGCTGAGTCTCTGATGGGAGGCATGGGCATGTCCGTTGACAGCGAGAGAAAACTACAGGAGCGGGTCAAACATTGGCTGATCAATGACCTGCACTATACCTTTCTCGGAAACTTCGAGGATTTCAACAATACCCCGGTGCTGGATGACAAGCTGCGCCAGTATCTGCAAGGACGCGGATATTCGACAGAGCAGATCGCCCGGGCCATCTCTGAGCTGCGGGCTAAAGTCTCCAACCAGGCGGATTCACTGTACGAGACAAACCGTGCAGTATATTCCCTGTTGCGCTACGGCCTACAGGGTGTTCGTGATGACCAGGGAAACCGTCCAACCGTCCATTACATCGACTGGGAGCATCCACTTGAAAATGACTTCTATCTGGCAGAAGAAGTATCTGTTCTCCGCTACGATCACGTGACGAAGAAGCGCCCCGATCTGGTTCTGTATGTCAACGGCATCGCGCTGGGCATGATCGAGCTCAAGCGTTCCTGTGTTTCCGTTGGCGAAGGCATCCGGCAGCTCATCACCAATCAGGCGAAGGAAAACATCCAGAGTTTTTTCAATCCTATCCAGCTGCTGATGGCCGGCAACGAAGCCGAGGGGCTCCGCTATGGCGTCATTGATACCCAGGAGAAGTTTTATCTGACATGGAAGGAAGACACCAAGGCTACGGATGACCTTTCCTGCCGTGTCCGTGAACTGCAAAGCGCTGAGCCAAACCGCCTGCGCGATGGGTTGATTTCCTTGTGCCAACCGGAACGGTTTCTTTCCATTATCCACGATTTCATCATCTATGACGCCGGCCGGAAAAAGACAGCCCGCCATAATCAGTATTTCGCCAATCTGGCAGCGCGGGAGCGGATCAAAAAGGGCGAAGGCGGTATCATCTGGAATACACAGGGCTCCGGCAAATCCCTCATCATGGTCTGGCTGACGAAATGGATCATCGAAAACATCACTGACAGCCGTGTAGTCATTATCACGGACCGGGATGAATTGGACGATCAGATTGAAAGCCTGTTCTTTGATGTTGGCGAAAAAGTCCGGCGCGCAAAAAACTGCGCCGACCTGCGCGGCATCCTGGACCGCAGCGAAGACGCCATCGTCTGCTCTCTCATTCATAAGTACGGTCATAATGCTGGTAAGGATGCTGATATTGAGAAGTACAGCCGGGAGCTGCTGGAGAACCTACCGAAGGGGTACAAGGCCAAAGGCAACATCATCGCCTTTGTGGATGAATGCCACCGTACCAATTCCGGTAAACTCCATCAGGCGGTCAAGCTGCTAATGCCAGATGCCATCCTGATCGGATTCACGGGTACGCCGCTGCTGAAAACGGATAAAAAGACCAGTCTGGAGATATTCGGCCCTTACATCCACACCTACAAGTTCAACGAGGGCGTAGAGGACGGCGTCGTGCTGGATCTTCGGTACGAAGCCCGTGATGTAAACCAGGAGCTTTCCAGCAAAGAAAGAATTGACGCCTGGTTTGAGCTGAAAACCCGCGGACTGACTGAGCGCGCAAGGCATCAGATCAAACAGTCATGGGCGACGTTGAGCAAACTGTATAGTTCAAAAGAACGCCTGGAACGGATTGCCGCAGACATCATTTTTGACATGAGCGACGTCGTAGGCAAGCCGCGCCTTGCCGGTGATCGCGGCACCGCTATGCTGGTTGCCGGAAGCATTCTGGAGGCCTGCAAATACTGGGAAATCTTTATGGCGCATGGTTTTACCAGATGCGCCGTGGTAACGTCCTACGAACCGACGACGGCGAGTGTCCGCACTGCCACTTCCGACCCCACCCAGGAGAGCGAGGAAGAGTACAAAAAGAACGTCTACGAGCGGATGCTGGGCGGAAAAAGCCAAGCCGAATTTGAGGCTGAGGTCAAGCGTCTGTTCAAGGAACAGCCCGCCAGGATGAAGCTTCTCATTGTCGTTGATAAGCTTCTGACCGGCTTTGACGCGCCGAGCGCCACATACCTTTACATCGACAAGCGCATGCGCGATCATGACCTATTCCAGGCGATTTGCCGCGTGAATCGTCCTGACGGCGAGGACAAGGATTACGGCTACATCGTAGATTACATGGACCTTTTCCGGAATATTCAGCTTGCGGTGAAAGACTACACGACCGAGGCATTAGACGGATATGACCGTGAAGATGTGGAGGGCCTGATCAAGGACCGCTATGATGAAGCCCGGGCTGAGATGACCGGCAGCCTTGCATCGTTGCATGATCTGTTTGAAGGCATCAGCCCCAAGACTGACACTGGGTACATTGATTATTTCTGCGGTGCCAATAGTGAGGACGACGAGAGGGTTGCGCGCCGGGATACCCTTTACATCCTGACCTCTTCGCTGTCTCGTGCCTTTGCAAACTGCTGTGATCGCCTTGTAACACACTACGGTTATACCGATGCCGAAGTGGATCAGCTGCGCAAAGAGATCGCCGATTACAATCGTATCAAGGAAATGATCAAACTTGCCAGCTGCGATTATATTGATCAGAAACCCTACGAGGCGGATATGCGTTATATTCTTGATACGTATGTCCGTGCAGATGACTCGACAGTCGTCAATCGAATGGAGGGTATGTCTCTCGTGGAATTGCTGCTGGAAGGCAAAACCACGACCCCGACAGATCTGATCCATGATATTCCCGGCGATACCGGCGCCAAGGCAGAAACAATCGAGAACAACCTCAAGCATGAAATCGTCAAAAAGATGAGCAGCAACCCCGTGTATTACAGCAAGCTGTCAGAAATGCTGGAGGATGTGATCACAAGGCGCAAAATCGAAGCGATGAGTTACGAGGAATACCTACGCCATGTTGTCGAAATGGCGCAGGCGATTCTTCATCCAGAACAGGCGGACGAATATCCTGAGGATATCCGCTCCAGCTCTGGCCGCCGGTCGATTTTCGATCACCTCGGCAGAAACCGTGATCTTGCCCTGGCGATTGACCATGCGCTCGTGATCAGTGTTCGTCCAGGTTGGCACAATAATTATCAGATGCAAAACGCTGTTAAAGCTGCTATCTATCAGGCGCTTATATCCGCAGGCTATACGTCAGCGGACGCCCAGCGTGAGACAGAAGAGCTCTTTGACATTGCGAAAAGGCAGGTTGAATATGACCAGTAGCGAAACCACGATGATTGGAGGGATTCCGGTAGAGATTACCAGAAAATCCAATCTGAAAAACATGTACATACGGATCAACCCGCCGGATGGAATTGTGACGGTCAGCGCGCCCACAGACGCGAGCAGTGAAGGAATAACAACGTTTGTCCTGCGCAAGATGCCGGAAATCGTCAAAGTGCGATCTCAGATGCTTTCGCAACCGAGGCAGAGCAAGAGAGAGTATGTCTCGGGCGAGGCGTGTTATCTTTGGGGAAAGCCGTACATGCTCCAGGTGACGTATAGCGGTAGGCGATACCATATCGATAAGACGCCCAACCGGATCAGCATGACCGCCCCTGTTGGCGCGTCTGAGGCTAACCGGGAAAAGGCGTTGACAGAATGGTATCGTACAGAGCTAAAACGTGTGCTTCCTTCTGTACTTCAGAGATGCGAAGACAGAATAGGTGTTGAAGCGTCTGCTTGCAGCATCAAATACATGAGAACCCGATGGGGCTCCTGCAACGTGGATGAACGGCGTATTCTGATCAATCTTCAGCTGGTCAAAAAGCCTCCGGAATGCCTCGAATATGTGATCACTCATGAGCTTGTGCACCTGCTCGAAAAGAACCACACGAATCGTTTCAGAAGCTTGATGGACATGTACTGTCCAAACTGGCGAGATGCGAAGCGCCTTCTCGAGGAAATGCCTCTTGATTATATTGAGCACGGAGAAACTGAATCGGATGGATAAGAAACTGACCCCCAGCGATGTGTTTGATACAGACCCCAAGACTGGTGCGCTGATATTAGGTGCTAATCGGCTGGACGATTATGCAACAAAGGTTTTGCGCCATTGGTGCGCACAAGCCCTTACTACACCTATGCCTCTCCCTGTAGAGCAAATCATACAGGAAGCGGGCCTCACAATAAAAACAGCCTCGTTGTCCAGGGATTTGGATATATTCGGATGCTGTCTTCTTTTAGACGGATATGTGGACATTTACAATCCAACTACAGATGAGTACACGCCGCAGTTTTTCCCGGCTGATACGCTGCTTTTTGACCCAAACTCGGAATGGGCGTATGGTGAAGGCTGTAAGCGTAATACCTTGATACACGAATTCCTGCATTGGGAGAAGGATAAGGCTTACTTCAGAATCCTCAGCCTGAAAAACAGAAAAGCCAAGGAACAGCTTTATCCTATCATGTGCAGGTTGTCGCGCTCTGATTTTGAGCCCGCACGCGGCAAAAGGACAAAGCAGAATGAGGTCCAATGGCTGGAATGGCAGGCGCATAAGTTAGCGCCGCGGCTTTTGATGCCCAGGGATATGTTCAGGCGAAAGGCGCATGAATTCCTGGACGCCGGAGAGCCTTCATGCGACGAGCTGATTAACCACTTGGCAGAGTTCTTCATTGTCTCACGTGCATCCGTAAAAATCCGCCTCCTGGAGGTGGGGCTTGAAAGCAGAATAGCGCAACTGCAGGATTATGAAAACGTTTATTCTGATCTGAATCGAGTGCAGGAATACGTTCCGATCAGCATGGAAGACGCGCTGCGCATGTTGCAGGATAACGTCATACTTGAGGACTGGGTTGAATCTCGCGGATTCGTTTTTGTTGATGGGTATTTCGTTCTTCCGGATAAAAAGTATATTGCCGAGAAGAATGGCGCTGTTCATCTGACAAAGTATGCCCGGCAGAACCTACCAGTTTGCGCAATCAATATCAGAGAGCAGCATGTCATCACATACAAATACCTGAAGGAAGATCTGTCTTACTGCGCTGTTCTTTACAAAACCGAGCCCAATGAAATCGATCAGCGTTTTTATGTGTTTTCGCCTCGGAACCAGGCAGCACTACATGCAGGGGTTGATAAAAAGGAGATTACCAGTACATTCCGCGCGGCCAAAGATGCCTTGATCGCATATGATGAAGAAGTTGAAAAAGAACTCCTGCGTAAAATCGCCGACGAAGATACCACTCTATGTGACTGCCTGTGGTTCTTAATAACGAACAAGGGGTGGACCGCACCGCTGGATTTTTATGATAATACCTTGGTTCATGAAAACTACTATGGCCGGATCAGAGACAATAAAATCAACACAATGGAATCAGATACGCTAATGGCGATTTGTGTTGGCTTGGGCCTGCGCCTAAGATTAACAGAAAAACTCTTTGATAAGGCTGAACGGTGCAAACTCCATTATTATGAGGAACCTGATAAGACCAGAATCCAGATTATGGAAACCTATCCCGGCATCAGCATCTATGACTTTAATCGTCTGCTGGAAGTCTCGGGAATGAAGAAGTTGGGAACCGTAGATCGCCCACAGAAAAAGAAAAACTGATTTTTCCAACTTATCAAGTTGGGATTGAGCCCTACAGAGGGCTCTTTTTTTATGCCCACCTATCAAGAATCCTGTATTTTCAAGCTTTTCCGCTCAACTTATCGAGTTTTAACGTCCGGAGTGTTTTCTGGTTTAATTGAACTCAGAGGCGGCCAATGAAGCCGCTTCACCGGAACGAAAGCTTGCCCTGATAGCTACAGGGCACATTTCGCAGCCAATGTTCCGGATGGGTTGATGAGAATGCCGCAAGTCGGGCGAACGGCGCGCGGCGACAATCAACACGAGGTGAGTATGTTGACTGAACAGGATTATCGAATCTCCATCGAAAACGCCATCACAGCGTTGTGCAAAGCCGGCAAAGCCGCCGAAGTAGCCCATGTGCTGAAGGTATTTGGACATGGAGCCAGGTCCGTTGAAGATTTAGCTTCTTCTGATTATGAGGCGGTCTTCAGCGAATTGCACGATCACGAGAGGGAAATGGACGACTGACAATGCCTGTGGGATGTGGGCGAAGCAAAATGTTTGCATGAAAACGTCTTGTTTCGCCCTTCCACGCGGCTGTTAGGTGAGGGACTGGCCCATATAGCTTCTACATTTCCAGTGAGATGTGATGGGGCAAGCAGAGAAAAGCTAAACTCCTCCCGTCCAAGCCAAAAATTTTCTGCCATTAATCGTGAAGCACTGTTGCGAATGACTGAAAAACCGGCGACTCCTCGTTGGGGTATGGTTGCCAAACCAGCCGATTCTGTCCTGTAAAGGATAGAGGGACACGTAAAGTTTTCAGGATCATCGTCAAAACCGTCCCCAAATCTCCATTGGTAAGTGGAATCACTTGTCCTGGGCATGACACTAAACTGCCCGGCAAAGCCTCCGATCAGTCGACGGGTCGGACGCCCCGCCTCAGTCCCACCGTCACCCGCCGAAGGGCAAAGGTCCATGGGCCAATGCTTGCACGCCGGAAGCGGGCGACACCACACAAGCCAGTTTACGTGCATGGCTGGCCGCCGAAAGAAACGGAGCAATCCGCGGAGGTGGCCGATGAGACAAAAACAGCATAGCCATTCGGGTTCGCTCTGTTTCGCATTTGCGAAAGGAGCAAATCTAAATGGCAAAGCAGATCGTTTGGAAAGACCTTACCCCTTCCGAATCAAGGACCCTGGAACAGCTCGAAAGTGCCGGAAAGGAAGTCTTTGAGGCACCCATCGAGATCGAAAGCGCAGACCAGCTTCACGCGATGGGACTGACCTGGGATCAGTGCCGCACTTGGTACTTCGGCACGAAGCGCGTGACCGTTCACCTGACGCCCAGCGACGAGCAGACCTACCGCTTTCTCCGTGATGAGTTGCGCGCCAAGCACCGCAGCGAATACCGTGAGCGCCGCTGCATGATCCCCGGTAAGCTGAAGCCACTGATCCCGTGCCCGGAAAAGAACAGCTGCAAGAACTGCCCGTATCCGCAGTGCCGAGACAGCCAGCTGCCGGACCTGTCCTGGGATGAGTATGTTGACGTCATGAGCGGTGTTGCGCAGGTGGACCCTGGGTTTGCGCAGCTCGAAAGGAGGATGGCCATCGCCGATGCGGTCAAGTTCATCGCTGACCAGAACCCCAAGTTCGCCCAGGCCATCGTCCTCAAGGAGTATTACGGCTTGAGCGTAGCAGAGATTGCGCAGAAGCTGAACGACACGGAACGCAACATCTACTATTATCTCAGTGAAGCCAAGCGCATAGGGAAACAGTACAAACGCGACAACGAATAAGACCATGGCGGCGTCGGGATTCAACATCCCAGCGCCGCTATTCTTGTTTTGAAACCTCTTAACGATTGTACCTGACAACGATATAACCGTTAGAATGTGAACACCCGTCAGAACTGCCTTATGCTTTGCAGCTACTCTTCGCAGTTTCAGCAGCCAGAATGGGCAATAAAAAATCAGGCAATCGCAGCTAAATGCCTGATTTCATGGGGTTTAGGCTCGTGTTCACAATCATGTGTTTGTATCCATTTGCCTGATAAGATTTCTATCTTTCCCTCCATCGCGTCCGCGATCATCCGCATGAA
>ULRD01049395.1_pt1 | contig 12337 bp, 7 predicted proteins | sample 1955181 | NCBI WGS metagenome assembly ULRD01 (sample SAMEA4835675, study PRJEB28245) | human gut metagenome | biome: gut microbiome; material: fecal sample | place: Denmark | collected 2008
GTCCAAATTTAGTCATCAACATTCACTCCTATGCTTATTTTCATTGCCTCATTTATTTTCTCCATTATTTCCAACCCAAGAGAACCGACATAACTTTGCAGTCTGTTACGATCTATTGTGCGTATCTGCTCTGCAAGAATAATAGAATTTTTTTGCAGCATCTTTGAACCGCAAATTCTTATATGCGTTGGCATATTCGTCTTTTTTGCAGATGAGATTGGCAGCACAACTACCGTCGGACTATACTTATTCCCCACGTTATTCTGCACCACCAAAACAGGTCTGACACCACCCTGTTCAGAGCCAATTATCGGATCAAGATCTGCATAAAAAACATCCCCTCGTTTTATGATCATTTTAATTTTATCTCCTCCTGACGTTTATGTAAAACTGCGGTCCGCCAAACGCAAACCGCAGTAATTTGTTTTGCCTTCGTCTGATTTTCAGACGATTTCCCATGATATTTATTCCCAATATCCGTCATGGCGGAGCTTTACAGGCAATCGGCAGCTTACCGATCTCATGGATTTCTCATCCCTCTATGGTTCTCATAGAACCGCCCTCATTGCCTGATTCCCCGACCAAGGGGTGCTGTGACTGGACGGAAGTATCATTATCCTCACACGTTTCATCGCCGTTCCGGAAAGCTGTTCCGGATTTTGAATCTGCATATTTGTCGCTCGCTCTTTCGAGGTCTTGGCGTATGGCTTCTATGGCTGACGATTGTTAGACCGCCCATGTGATTAACGTACCTGTAAAGTTGCTATTCAATTTTCAAGTTTCCTGAAAGAATTTATTTTTCCTTTCGCTTGTATAGGGGAAGAAGTCGGACATTTAACAACCATTTTTTTCTAACTTTTTAAAAGTTTATTTAATTTGCACAAAATTCTCTGCTTCTTTTTGTGGATGTTTTGTTGAGTAGTATGCAGCAAGAACGCACATTCTAATTCGGTTTTGTTCTCAAAGTAAATCATTATAATCAGATTTCGTTCATCATCGGAAAGCATACTTAGACTTTCATAAAGCAATTTATTTTCTGTTTTTTGTATTGCATTTTTTTCAACTATATCTTTTTCAGTGTGGAATTCATGAAAATTTTCAAACGCATTTTTATATCCGCCGATCAGCGCTGAAAATTGTATCTCATGCTTGTAAAACGACTCGTTATTATCATCTATGTTCCACTGAGTTCTGTTGTAATTGGTGCGAACTTTATCGCTCACTTCAACCTCCACAACTTTTTTCGATATAGTATCGTAAACACGCACTGTGTTTTTCTTCATTTTTTCACCTCCGTTCGATTTGAAATCAAACGAAGGCTATGGATACTTTGCGGCTATACACAACCATTTTGCTCGTATAAACATTAAAGCTCCTGTTCTGCTTTTAAAGCAGAACAGGAGCTGTCAATAAAAAAGAGCAGCAGAATGACAATGCTTTAAAAGCTTGTCAAACTCCTACTCTCATATGGTGGTGTCTGTACTAAGTTTTTATATGGAATTGTTATTATTTCATGACATTTTTGACACTTGATTTTCACTTCAAAAGTGTCATAAGTTACTTCACACTGCTTGCTAAACGCAACGTCAAACAACCTTGCATTACATATAGGACAGCGTACCTGACTGCTATGATTCGCTTCCGATTTTAATTACCTCCCGATTTTAGCTGAACAGCTAAAATTTATTCCAATAATTTTGCGGCATATACCGCAAAATTATCGTTCATTTTTGAGAAAGAAATTCTATGAACTTCTTCCAGTCCTCATCAGATGCATCAACTTTCATTGCATATCTCAAGGCATCCTTTATAGCTTCTCTTGATTGAATATATTCTGATATATCGGGACAAAATTCGCCTGATACCTTACTGTACAATTCATAAAAGCAAACGATTTCATCCTCGTCAAGCTCTAATATAACAATCATTTTCTTCAGAAGCTGAATATCGGGATTTACTCTTTTACTGCTTTCAAGCTGAGAAAGATAACCTGTTGATATACCAACTTTTTGGGCTAATTCAGTTGATGTCAAAGAGAACTCTTTTCTTTTTTCGGATATGAACTGACCGAAATCAGTTGCATAAATCATTGTTTATTTATTTCCCGCTTTACTGTTCATTTGTATTTTCAGCTTGTTATCTGTAAGATTAACAAAGCCTATTAACTGTATAGTTTCTCGTATTCACTGATAACAGAATTATTTGTTTAATAATACGATCCACTGCTTGGTGTATAAGCCTGTGTATTTTCCGGAAAGTCTCAGAAATGCTCTGCAATACATTATCTTATCCCTGTCCGACATAAATTTGTTTCTGTACTTGCTTCCCCGTGAGTAAATACTGCTGTCGTGTACAAGTTCACTGCATCTTAATGCTGTACTCAGCTTTTTCGGTTAAAATACAAATTCTCTTTTATTCGAGATTTTGTACTTTCAATATATCACAATTTTAGATTAACTTCAATAAGTTTGCACTGAAATGTCGATTTTTGACATTGAATGGTAAAAAAGATGCTGCACCTCAATTGAAAGTGCAGCATTTGGAATTATACAGATTTTTAATTTCTGTTTTTGTGCAGATTAAGGCTTACTACCAGCATATGTATTGATGTATGAATTTTGACGAGTAATCGTTTTATTCTTGGAACACTTGCAAACTCGCTAACAATACATATAGCTGCTGAAAACATAAAAACAATTAAGGAAAATTTCATTAGTAAATACATATACATTAATTTCACGTCTGAATACTTATGTATTTTTATTCATAAGTATCTCCAACACCTGAAACAACTAAATGCTCTTCATCTATATTATTTGAGAACAAACGCCAGCATTCATCATCTGTCGAATTATTGACGAATACTTCGATCACATATTCGTTATTTAATACAATAAATAAATCACCACAGTTATTTATGGAAATATCTTCTACAACTAAATCCTTATTAATAAATTTCCACTTACTTAGTATTATGTCGTAACGGTTTGCATTTAATTTATCCCACTTGCATTCTTGCATAAATTTACCGTTCTCATCTAAATATATGTCAGATGACGTTACAATAATACCACTAATCCTAGATATTAGTCTAAAGGAACATTGAAGATGTAATGCATATTTAGGACTTTTTTTATATTCGCCTCTATGATTAACAAAAGGTATGTATTGTCCAAAACCTATATCAATCATGTCTGCTTCTCTATCGATATATAATAAAGGTTGCTTCAACAAAAGTTGAATATAATTTACTGCCTTTTCGCTAATCATCTACCATTCCCCTTGCTATTATTCTTGATATATTCCGCTATTTCATAAATATCCCAATAATCATAGCCTTGATGACTTATTTCATTATGCACCATTCTTCTCTGTTTAGCATTTAACCCTAATTTATTACAAATTTCATCAACTTGCCTATTCTGTGCCTGATTATTTCTAGGAGTATGATATTCATTGTCTGAATTAGATTTTTTATTCGATTTTGAATACAGAACATTAACACCAGCAGCAGCTTTGCCTATAGAAACAGCCCCCGCAGTAGAAACTCGTGCAGTAGTTGTTGATACAGCCAATGCAGTTCTTCCATTTGTCAGAGCAGCAGTCGAAATTTTAGGGATTTTCACATTAATACTACTAGGAATACCTGAAGTAGCCATATATGTTGTGCCAATTACAGCAGTATGAGTTGTTAATCCGCCAACTTGGTAAGCAACACTATCCCAGTCACGATTATGGATTGCTAATGCCATATTAACGCTCATTTCCCTTATCGGTTTTGCTGGATCAAGTATTAATTGACCAACAGCATTACATGTTGTTTGAATCGGATGATCAAAAAATTTGTCTACACCCTCTACATAACCGCATAAGGTATCTACTACACCTTCACTATAACTGGCAAAACGCTTTCCTCCACTTCCCCAGCATCCATCTTTTAGCATATCTATGCCTGTTTCCCAATCATCTGCTCTATCTTCAAACCAATTTCCAATACTTTTTATAAATTTGGGACATTTTATGTGTCCGCTCGGATCAAAATTAAGAACAGGATTATTGTGACAATAAGTATAAAGATTCAAACTAAGTGGATCTTCATTTTTACCAGCAAAACTATCCCTAGAAATAAACCTACCTGTTGTCGGATTGTAATATCTCGCCCTAAGGTAAATCGTACCCGTTTCAACATCAAAATATTCACCGCAGTAACGGAACGGATTAGCATCGGAATCATCAATATTCTTTTCAACACCAAAAGCATCGTAAGTGTACTTCTTAGTGACTTCTCCGTCAGCATCTGTGAGGTTTACAACATCGCCATGAGCGTTCTGAGTATAGTAGGTATATTCGGATTTACTGCCGTTTACAAACTTATACTTTGCAGCAAGACTTGTTCCACGGACATAGCAGTTTGCGTTATATGTGTCACCCTCGACAATATCGGCAACGATCTGCTTGCTGCCGTCCCAGACATGATTGATGCGCTGACCATTGACAACCTTTTCGATTCTAAGACCAGCAACATTATACTTGTAGCTTGCATTTGTTTCGCCGTCTGTAAATCCGATAAGCTGATTCAGTCCGTCGTAAGTATTGGTTTCAGTTTTTCCGTCAGCAGTCTTTGTGATCTGATTGCCGTTTGCATCGTAGGTGTAAATTGTCTGCTTAACATTGAAATTATTATTCAGAGCGTTATTTTCACCCTGAACGGTCTTAACTTCTTTCTGGAGAAGCGCCGTATAATTGCCCTGAGCGTTATTGTAATTATATTCAGTTACATAATTTTCAGAACCAGCCACCGTCATCTTGGAACGGTTTCCATAATCATCGTACTCGTATGCGTAGGTATCTGTTGCGTTATCGCCAACCTTAACTGATTCCTCAGTCAGTCTCTTGAGACCGTCATACTCGTACTCTGTTGTTTCTATTATACCATTTTCACTGCGCACTTTGCAAGAGTCAGAACCATCAAGATAATAGGAATATTCGTAGCTCGATATGGTAATATTGCCGGATTTGTTTTCAAGCTTTGTAATTCTGTTTGCCTTGTTGTAGGTATATGTCGAAACTACACCGTTTCCGAGAGTTTCGGACTTTTTGTTTCCATTTGCGTCATAAGTGTAAGAAGCAATTTCTTTTCCGCTTTCTTTAACTTTGGATACTCTCATTTCCGAATCATATTCATATGATTTAGCTGAGTACGAAAGAAGATTGTACTGTCCTGTGATTTCTCTGCTCACATACGACGAAATGCCTTCATAGAAGAACCCTCTGAATACGGAGTAATGCGAACTGTATTCAGATTCCGAATATTTTCTTCCCATGCTATCGTATTCGTATGCTGTTGTGCATCCGTTGCTTGAGGCGCGGGTGATCCTGCCCATATTATCATAGATATATGTTTTTGAAACATTCTTTGAAGAATCGTCAGGATTTATCGTATTAGATGAGGTTACACGATTGAGTGCGTCGTAAGTATTTGTTGTAACGTTGCCGTTTGCATCTGTGCTTGTCAGAACATTTCCGTTCAGATCATAAGTGATCGTACCCGAATTGTAACCAGTACTATCGATTGTACGGACAAGTCTCATGTAATCGTCATATTCGTACTCAGTAGTCAGATATGTATCGTCATTTTCGGAGGACATACCAGTATACATTTTGGTCTGAATTCCTGCATTGTTGTAGAAATACTTTGTGATATTTTTTTCGCCGTTTGCAGTACCGTCGCTGAGGATTACCTTGTCAAGCAGTCCCATTGCATTGTACTTGTTTACGGTTACGCTGTTTTTGTTATTGTCAAGTTTCTGAATTGTTTTAACGAGATTTCCGATTTTGTCGTATTCGTTTATAACTTCCGAATTACGCTCGTCGACAGGCGAAACTGTCTTAGTCAGTTTGTTCAGATAATTGTATTCATATGTTGTTGTATTATCGAGTGCATCGGTAACCTTTGCAAGCTGTCCGTTTGCGAAATATGCGCTTGTTCTCTTGGTTTCGCTGTTAGTTTTTTCTTCAACAGGATTTCCTCTGAAATCAGCAAGGGTTTCCGTCATTACCTGTTTATCAGCAGTAATGTAAGAAGTTTTCTGCGTTCTGAGTCCCTTGTAAGAAATATTTCTGATGTCCGCTGCTGAATTGTAAACAGTGAAATTGTGTTCTTCAAATTCATATGAAGATTTTGTAAGGATCTGTTTGGGATTACTGCTGCCAGCTTTGAAATATGCTGCCTTTTCACGCTGTAATCCGTCGTATTCAGTAATATTTATCGTACCGTCGGGATTAGTGTTTTCAATTACGTTTCCGTATGCGTCATACTTGAAAGACGTCTTGTTTCCAATTGCATCGGTCTGAGTTTTTACTGCGCCGCTCGGGTAGTAAGCTGTAAGCGTTCCATGACTCTTATCAGCAGAATATTTCGGCGAATATTCGGCAGTTTTTCTGCTTAATAAGTCATATTCAGCAATTGTAACGGCAGGGGTATTTCCCGTACCGAAATCGCTGATTTTTGTAACGTTATTGAACTTATCATATTCAAATTCTTTTACAGCATAAATATTTTTGGAGATATCAACGCTTGTCTTTTCCTTTGATACCTGAAGCTGTGAATTGTATTCATATTCAACCGAATTTACAACAGTATTTCCATCCTTGATGACCTTCTTGATAGGAAGTCCCTTTGCATAGCCGGAAGTACCGTAAGTATACTCGGTCACGTGCCCTTCAGCGTCTGTAATCGTGCGGATAAGACCTGCAATTTCTGCTGTTTCGCTTGCCGGATAATACGTGTAAACGGTCATTGCATAATCAGCTTCATTGATTACTGAGTCGATGCTGAAATTATTCACAAAAGCCGATGCATCGCTGACAGCAGTCAAGCTCTGATAACTTTTTACAACATTAACTCCTGTTTCGTCATACTGAGAAATTGTAATATTTCCGCTTTCATCAGCCTGAATTATCGGCATATTTTTATCGTTGTATTTTGCAAGAATAAATGTACCGTCGGGATTTATCGTTTTTGTAACATTGCCGTTAGCATCACGTTCATACTTGGTTGTATTTCCCATGATATCAACGTTTTCGGACATTTCGTCATACTTGTTTTCGCCGTCAACCATGCTGTAGGTGATTTTGTCAACTTCGTATGTCTGACCGTCGGTTTCAACAGTATTAGTCTTTATTGCGAGCTTTTCGTCATAGTTGTAAGTGAATGTTTTTACAAGCTTATTGCCGTCAAATTCCTTGAGACCAGTCTGTTTTTCAAGCTTATCATAAACATATTCCTGTTTAAGTCCAGCTGCATTTGTGAGCCAATTAACGGAGCCGTTGCTGTTGTAAACAATCTGATCTGTCATCTCATCGTAGCAGTTTGTGATTTTGCATAGTCTGCCGTTTCCGTCATACTCGTATCTCTCCGTACCGCCTGATACGCTTGTTGCCGACAAAAGCTGAAAATCTCCGTTGTACTCGTAAGTAACAGTACGGTCGGCCTCGTCATCTTCAATCTTAGTTATACGGGAATGTTCGTCATTTCCGTTGTAAGTAATTGTGTAAGTTCTGCCTGTGGAATCGGTTACAATTCTCTGATTATTTTCTTTTGCAGAAATTGTCAGAGTATTTCCGTTGGCGTCCTTTACCCAGTCAAGCTCGCCGTTCGAATTAAAATGATACTTGGACTGAGCTGCGTTTGTAACGGTATATTCACTGCCCGATTTTGTCATTGTGCTATGAGCGTTAAGACATTCAAATCCGCCGTTTCCATTGTCCTTAAACGTCGTATTAGAGCCGTCGGGAAGCACTACCTGATAATAACCGGGGGCAGGAATTACGATTTTGCTGACATCAATATTGAAATCCCAGCCGATACCGAAAGAGCCTTCTTCATTACTCATTGAGTTGTAAGTTCTGACAAAATCGGACTTAACTCCGGGAGATGCTATGCTTAAATCTGTGAAGGATTTTGTGTAGTTGCCGGTTGCGATATGTACGCCGTCGCCAATTTCCCAGCCCTTGCGGTAAAGAGTGTAATCGTATCCGTAAGAAGATCTCCACCAAGGACGGATCCAGTAATTTTCGGGAGTAAATGGGTTGATAAATATCAGATGCTCATACCAGCCATATTCATCTACGCTGTCAAAATTAAAGGTTCTGTCTGTTGCCAGCGAACCGTCCTCATTATCTATAAATTCTTTATTGTTATGCCATAAAACGTTCTGTTTTCCGCCTGCATATCCTAAGAAAATCGTGTGATTTTCCGATGAATAAACAGATTTTGGACCGGATTCTTCGTTAACTGCCCATTCGGGACCGAGAAACCAAAGCTGTCCGTTTGTCCATTTTCCATCCATATCCTGACTTGTGACGTATCTCCAGTTACCGCCGATCATAAGAAGATCATTGGCATTGGTCATTTCAATAACGTCATAGCAGTGTACCTGACCGGAATGGAACTCATTTCCGATAATAACCTGACCGTTATTCAGATCCATAAGCTGACCTGTTGTGCCGTCCCAGCCGTCAGGTGATGCGGTTCTGAAAACAAGATTGTTTCCAACCATAAGCAAACCGCCGTTGATGTCAAGAGTCGCTCCGTTATTTGCCCAGAACTGCGGCATATCCGTAGTAAACGACATACAGTCGGCAACATAAAGAACGCAGCCGTTCAGATCGAAGTTCGTGTCGTGGAGATTGAAGCTGTAAGAGAATTTTCCGCCTGAAAGCATTTTCAGATTTCTCTTGAATGCGTGATCCCAGTCAAGATTTCCTGATGCCGTATACGCTGCTGAAAACCACGAAACATCAAAATCATTTATAGTTCCGTCGTTGTTTTTATCCATGTACTCAAAGTAATTTTCCGAACGTCCGCGTTTCTGTGCATCTGTATTTATTTTGTTAATTCCTTCATTGTAATCGTCCGCATCTACGATCACATCGCCTGTCATTTCATGGTTATAAATATAAACCCACGAACCTGTATCTCTTGCTGTGTCTAATTCACTTTTAAAATCTGCCAGTTCTGTTTCAGACGCTCCGGATTCAATTAAAAGTTTATAATCCGTATCATTAATAACGCCGTCCAGATTGATATCAAGAGCCAGAACATACTGCGGCAATTCATAATATTCGCCTTCCTCAAGATCAAGATATAACTGACAGAACGCATCTAAATCCGCCTGACTTATGAAGTTATCGCCATCGGCATCCATACTCGGATTAAAATCACTGTCACCACGATATGCGCCAAGGCAGCTCCGCACATAAGCAAGGTCGCTACCGTTAATAACGTCATCGCTCCACTGATTATTTTCCCATTCATTGTACTTCGTGTCGCCGGGAACGAGAGTAACCGTATCTTTTGATTCACCCGAACCTATCTGATATGCTCCTGTTCCGAAATCCTTAAGGTAAAACGGAAGATAACCGTCGCATTCAAACTTTACGTGGTAAACATCTGAACCGCTGGCAGCCACGCTATATTCGCCGCCGTCGCTTACTTTCTGATATGCGAGTTCCTCCCAGTTACCATTAAAAATACGCACATAAATCGGCGTATCATCGCTTGCAACATAACCGTTTACCGTCCCCTTGCTGACTTTACCTGTTACAGCTAATTCAGAAACAGAGTTTACATTCGTCTGCGCTATATTTTCCGTAATAAGGGACTTTGCCGTATAATCCCATACAAATTCGGATTCGGACTTTGCCTTTGCACGTCTGCCATGTGCCGAAATATTTTCCTCCACAGCTTCAGGCAGTTCAAAGTAATCCACTTTGCCGAGATCCTTTGCGGCTTCTTCAAACTCTTTGGCAAGCTGTTTTTCATTTTTTGCCGCTTCTCTTGCATCAATTGCCGATGCTATCGTTTCGGCATGAAGAATGCCCTGCGATGTACCGTCGCCATAGATCAGAACTTGTCCTACAAACATTGCAGACAGCGTTCCGGCTAATATCCGACTGAGTTTTTTACTCATGGAATTCCTCCTTTTTAAGGCAACACCGCACAAAGACCGCCTGACGGCTTTGTACCGAATCTGCTTGCGCCTTTTCCGTCATCTTACACAAAAATCCCTTGACATACGTCAGTATGCCTGCGGAATTTTTATGCAATCTGACGAGAAAATCGACTGCGCATCTCCGGCGCAATCTCTGTGCGGTGTTGCCTTAATATTCGACTTTTTTGTTTTGAATAAAGCAAGATTCCATATCAAAAATTTTGATATGAAGTCTTGCATTTTTCTCTAAAATATTGTTTCGTCTCGGTTGATTAATTAATCAATTTGATGATTTTTCAATACTCCTATAAGCAGCATCAAACTTTCTGTAAAAACCCCCAGCATTATCGTTTCTATAACCCAGCCTTTCATAAAAATTAAAGATACTGCAAAAAGAATAGTTTCAATTACAAGTATCACTTTGGCTTGTCTACGATATACCAGCTTTTCTGTATCATCCCATGGATTATTTTCTGCTTCCACAGGAGCCAGAATCCATGTCACAATTCCCGACAAAGCAAACAACACAGCGGAAATAGCAGGATGAATAGGAATCCATTTGATAACAGCGAGCAAAGCCGCAATCATAATGGTTGAATTTATGTAGCATTTCATGGGACTGTCCGCATGATGTCCGCCTGCGTTCATTCGTAAGGGAATATAGGATAAGTTTAGTACAATGCAGGGAATCAGAAGCTGAAACAGCACCCCCAGAAGCAATGTCGTTACAATGTTCAGAAGCATCATAGCCAATTGAAAAAATCCATACACATACACGTCTGCATCTGTTTCGGAAATAATTCCGGCGCTGATCAGCTTCCCTGCAAATTTTTGGGATAAACGTTCAAGCATCAGGACTTATGCATTTTCTTGACTGCATTCGGCATTTTCGGCTGATAATGCCACCATGCACAAAAGTTGTCCGCATTGAACTGCGCTGTCTTTTTTGCTGCAGATGCTATGCCCTTCAGCATTGCTTTTTTCACATTTCTTTTTTTGAACATTACATATATCCTCCTGTTCATTAATTTCAAGACATCTCGTATCTTACAGTATATCATTACTAATTCCTAATTTCAATAGGTTTACGCCAAATGGTCGTTTTTATACGTCAAATGGTCATCAAAAAAAGGAAATCGGCAATTTTACCGATTTCCTATGGTTACATTTTATCTATTGGCAGTGTAACGGATACCTGAAATATCTCTTGTTTTGTTTTTACCGATACAACACCCTCATATTTTTCCACAGTTTTCTGCACATTGGACAATCCGATTCCCGTATGGTTCTTTTTGGTGGAATGCCACTTCTGCGGAAGTTCCTCCCCTTTATATATACATGTATTTGTAATGCGCAATGCAATCAGCCCCATCTTTTGACAAAGTACGATTTGTATTGTTTTGGGAGCATTTTCTATTTCCATACACGCATCCACTGCGTTGTCAAGCAGATTTGAAAATATTGTTGTAATATCCATATCAGAAATAAATTTCATAGAAAAATCCTCAATATCCATGTCCAGTTTAATTTGTTCTCTTTCACAGGTTGAGGCAACTGTATTCAAAATAATTTCCAGTATTTCATTTTGATTTCTGATTCTTGGCTGCAGCTGTTTTGCTGTATCAGATAAGTCAGATAAATATTTTTCAGCCTTTTGACCTGATTTACCGGAAATCCATTTTTTCAATGCAGTGACATGACGATTTATATCATGTGCCGCTTCACAGGTAGTCCGATACATTTTTTGAAGTTCATTATACATCTGCAATTGCATTTGCTCTCGCTGATTCATCAAATCTGTCTGATGCTCCTTTTCTCTTAAATGCGATATCTTATTGAAAATATATATGATATACAGATCTAAGAATAAAAATCCAACCATGATCAGAAGCATCAGAAAACCTGATGAACTGCTATGTGTAACATAAGAAAAATAAGCGAATATGCCCACTTCAAACAAAATCAGAAAAATATAAAAGATAATCTCATGCCAGCTATTTTGGATACTCCCTTTTTTCAGAATCAGTAATTTTGCAATTCTGGTCAATACAATCTGGATCAGCCAATCCCACAAATGATGATTCCAGGCAAGGGATGTTGCGCCCATTGTTACGGATATCGTATTTTTATGAAATATTGAAACAATAATTACACTTAGTACGTCTGAACACAGTGTAATCATAGCAAACAATGCCGCATAAATGAATAGCGAGGATTTATTGCAATTAAATAACAGACGGATGATCAAAACAATCATTAAAAAATTGGTTATAAAATTCAGCGGTGATATCTTGAAGAATATAACCAAAGCTTTTACAATTATCCCCGAAATTACCAGTATA
>ULRD01051723.1_pt1 | contig 12298 bp, 20 predicted proteins | sample 1955181 | NCBI WGS metagenome assembly ULRD01 (sample SAMEA4835675, study PRJEB28245) | human gut metagenome | biome: gut microbiome; material: fecal sample | place: Denmark | collected 2008
AACATGTGACAGTGAATCAACTTATTGGACATTATTTTTTTCAAAAGTCAGAAAAGGAAGTATACAAAGAACTTCCAGAGATGAGCAAAATTATTATTCCTGTTGACTTGTCTAATTATAAAGATTATGAGAAAGCTGAAAATAAATTTAGAAAATCTACAGGAAACATGTTGGAAGCGTCTAATAATCTTCAAGCTACAAGAATGGTGATTGGTCAAGGAAAAGTTCAACCTACTTTAGAGTGGCTCAAAGACTTTTTTGAAGCATCTCCTGATGAAAAACTTGTTGTTTTTGGGTACCATCGTGCAGTAATGGAGCAACTTCATACTTCATTTGGAGCTAATAAATCAGTGCTTTATTATGGTGGAATGAATGATAAAGCAAAAGAGGAAGCTAAACAAAAATTTATTCATGACAAAAATATAAAAGTATTTTTTGCAAATATTAAATCAGCAGGAGAAGGTTTGGATGGTTTAAACACTGTTTGTAATAAAGTTGTGTTCATTGAATATTCTTATGTGCCGAGTGATAATACACAAGCTATGGCACGTGTAAGACGAATGAACTCTACTTTTAAAAATTATTTTTCATACTGGATGGTTGCTGAGAATACTTTGGATGAAAAAATCCTAAAAATTCTTGATAATCGAATCAAAAATAATTCATTGGTTCTGACTGGAAAAGAAATTTCAGAAAAAGAACTTCTTATGGAACTTTTTAAAAATAGGTGACGAAAATGGATGATACTTTTGGTAATGAAGAAATTTTTACTTTTGAGGAAGTAGAAAAAAGTATTATGGAGGAAGTTGCTTTTGATTTTGAATTGGAACCAACTTCAACATTTTCTGTACATTTTGAAATTGTACCTGCTAATTACACATCTCGCATAGAAAGAAAGTTCAAAGTAAATGCAATGACTTATAAAGATAATTTCAGTAAAGTTCTTTCAAATGTGAAAAAGACTATAGAAGAACTATTTAAATTTCAAAGAAGTGTAGATACAGTTTATTTCATCTTTAAATTTGAGAGTGGTGATTCTCCTACTGCAATTACGAAACGTTATGAAGTTAATCGGTAAATAAAATTTATAAAGGAAATAATATTATGGCAAAACTCTTAAAAGCTGGAGACGTGATAAGTACCAAGTGATTTGGAATAATAATACGTGCGAATTCAGCGAGTATGATGAGGCATATGATTTTATTGTATCCTCATTGGTGGAGCGGGAAAACGTGAGGGCAATGTAATGTGTGAGTATGCTAACTATTGTGATGAATTAGGTGGTATTTGTAAAGACTTGCAAGCTCAAGATAACCAAATTGAGAAATTGCAACAGCGTATTGAAGATATGAGCGTTGTTTTACAACATTACCTAGATTTACTTGAACGAGCAAATAATGGAGATGCAGTAGCTGAATGGAAACTGTTCGAGGATGTTGTTTTAATTGAACAGGTATTGAATAAATTAGAATAATAACATATAGCAGAGGAAAAGATGTTTGATTTCGAATCATTTTGTAAAGATTATTCTATTCCTTATAGAATAAGAAAGGACAATATCTTAACATTTAATTGTCCTTTTTGTCATTCATCATCTGGAAAATCTGCTCATCAATATACTGGTGGTTTTCTTTTTGGAAAAGCAATTACATGTTTTCGCTGTGGAAAGCATTCGTTAAAAGAAACTGTGATTGCTCTTTCTAATTGTTCAGAATTTGAATACAAAGAAATTTTTAATAGATATTATTCAAATAATGGATTTCAAGTTAGAGTTTCTGATGAAGATTTTAAAAGACCTACAAAACTTGTTTTAAATAATCTGAAAGAGATGGATGAATTATATGCGGACTATTTAAAACAAAGAGGTCTCAATCCTTTTGCTGTGACTAAAAAATTTGACTTGAAGTTCACAAATCATGTTGGAGAATTGGCAAGCAGAATTATTATTCCAATTTTTTATCAAAATAAACTTGTAAGTTTTACAAGTCGTGCTATATTAAGTAATGCAAAAGTAAGATATCTTTCATGTCCTGATAGGAAAGAAGTTGTTCCACATAAATCAATTTTGTATAATATCGATAATTGCAAGGGAAAATCTGTTGCAGTAGTGGAAGGTCCGTTCGATTTAATTAAAGCGGGAGGAAATGACTTTGTGGCAACTTTTGGAACATCTTGGAAGCCAGCTCAGGCAGACTTGCTAAAAAATTATGAACATGTTTTTATTCTATTTGATGCAGGAGAAGAAGAAGCTGCAAAACATGCGAAAGAATTAGCGAAAGCACTTTCACTTTTTACAAAAGTTGATATAATTGATACAGAAACTCCTTATGATATTGGTGATTTTAGTAAAGATGAGGTAATGGAACTTAGGAAGTTTTTAGGATTTTCTTGTGATATAGAAAATATTTGGAGATAATAATGAATAATGCAATGCCTAAACTTGAAACTGGAATGATTGTTGAAGTAAAGAATCACGCACATAATGATACAAGAGTAGGTCTTGTAATTAATAATTCTATTATGTACATTATTAATTCTGGTGGATTTGATAAAGTATGCGATGGTCGTGCGGATTTTTCTACTTCTTATGTAAGTAAAATTTATAGTGGCTTCGATTCGTATTCTATTTATTTTATTACTTATTTATATAAAACTGGAGAGCTTTCAGAATTTCTTATATGGGAAAAAGAAGATATTTTGTAAGTAACTATGGAAGAAGTTTGCAAAAAATTTGGTTGCAAAGTAAAAATTGTTGCTGAAAAATAAGAAAGACAGATACGATTGTTTAAATAAGGAGTACACTAAATGAGTTGGGAAGGTTCCGAGATTGTTGTTTGTGAAAATGGACATATGTATTACACTGATCCTTATGTGGATGTTGCTTATGTAGGTTCTAAATGTTCTGAATGTGATGGAAAAATTGTATACTATGGAATGATTGATTACACTAATGGAGATAAAGCTGAAAAAATTCATAACAAAAAAGTTATGAAGCAAGCTAAAAGAATGCGAGAAAAAATGCTTAAGAAAGAAGTTGCAAAGCAGGTACAAATTGAAGAAATTCTAAAACGTAAGAAAAACTATCTCAACACAGTAACTAAAGAAGCTATCGAGGAAAAATGTTCTCAATTTGATAAAGAAATTGAAGTCATCAAAGGTATTTAATTATGGAAAAAGAAACATCATCTGTAAAGCATATAATTCTACCATACATAGAAAAAGATTGCTATGGAATTGATATTGGTTTTGGAGGTGATCTAATTAGGGAAGATTTTCTAAGTTGTGACCTTCCTGTTCCTTATGGAGATTATGAAGGCTACAAAATTGATATTCCTTGTGATGTTTCACAAGGAATTCCAGTAAAAGACAATACATTTGATGTTGTGTACTCTTCTCATTTAATTGAAGATTTTGAAAACACTGAAGAAATTCTTGAAGAATTTATCAGAATTTTGAAAGATAAAGGTACACTTATTCTAGTATTTCCTGATCAAAAAAAGTACGAAGAGGATTGCAAACTTCATGGTACAGTTCCAAATGCTGCACATAAGATAAAAGATATGGGACTTATTTATGTTCATAATAAGCTCGTAAATCTTGAAGAAAGTGGAGCTATTGACTCATTTATATCCACTATGGAAACAGAAGTATCACCTTATAATTGTATTATTATTTCTAAAATTTATAAGAAAAATGTATAAATTTATCCCTTTATTCATATGTTTAATGTTAGCTGGCTGTGGGCATAACGCACTTGTTTATCGTAATGGTACATACACTAACATTGGGTTCTCTCCTAAAAATTATGACCTCGGTGTACAATATTTCAGCGGAGAATCTGTTTCTGTTGGAACACGAGAAAATTCTAGTGTAGAAATTACTTATAAGAAAGATAAGAATACGTTAGATTTTAAAAATGCCAGATCAGAAACATCAGGTATAGAGAAAATTAAGTACACAGTTGGAGCACAAATCACTGGATATCTTGTTGATCTTGTTAAAGAAAATCCAGAATTAGCTGCTAAGTATTTGGAAGAACATCTTAAAAATAATACAAAATATTACAAAGTTTTAAACCACAAACTACACACAATTTCAAAAGAAGAGTACGATAAGGAAGAAAAATGAGCCGTTCTAGAAAACATAGTCCGATTGGAGGTCTTACAACTGCACGAAGTGAGAAAAAAGATAAGATTATGGCTAATCAAAAAACAAGGTCCAGTATTAAAAGAGAACTTCGTAAAGCACTTATGGAAGATGATGAGGAAGCTCTTGATCTTATTTCTACAAAAGATAATAAAGATTATTCAAATGTTTGGTCTATGCCAAAAGACGGTAAAAGTTATTATGGTGATCTTGAGGAAGAAGATTATAGGAAATTTATGAGAAAATGACTTTTTTTATTGATGCTCCTACAGAAACAGAAAAGAAAGCTGATCTTGTTATAAAGTTGTGGAATAAATATGCTAAACTAAATGGTTTTAGTGTAATTCGTTCTACTCAAAATAGAAGAATTTTTGTTCAAAGAGCGATTCGTTGTGGCTTCACTTATAAAGATTTGAGAGATGGTATCAGAATGCTTCAAAAGTGCAAGCATCTTTCTGCTGAAAAGTGGTTTAGCTTTGACTGGCTCTTTAAAAACGACACAAATCTTTCAAAATTTTTGGAAGGAAAATATGTGAATTGCTTTAAGACAATTCAATACAATGGAACTAGTAATGTGAACTCAACTGTTCTTTCATTTTAAAAAATGTGAAAAATATTAAAAATGTTACTTGAAATTTTTTCAAATTGGTCTATATTAACTATTGCAATGGTGATTTATTTTATCATTGCAGTAGCTTTTTATTTTATATTTAAGGAGTGAGGAATGGAAGAAGAAACACCAATTTGTCCAAAATGTAATAAAAATCTTTGCTATTGGAATGCTAAAAAACAATGGTGGGAATTTTGTAAAGAATGTCAAGCTTCAAGTATTTCCTGTGATGATATTAATAGATTGAAGAAAGCTTATGGCATTCCTGAAGCGTATTTAAACGCTTCTCTTGATATGTTTAGACCAGATGTAGTGGAAGCTATTAGAGCAAATTCAAATAACTTCCATAAAAACATCATGCTAACCGGCGAGAGTTTTGTAGGCAAAACTACATTTCTTGCTGCGATTGTTAACAGTATTGTGGAGCAATATAAATTTAAATCCCCCAATATTCTGTTTGTTAATGTATTTGAACTTATGGAAACAATCAAAAACAAAACACTTTATTTTGACTCACTTGATTCTTGTAAGAAGTGTGATATTCTTGTTTTTGATGATATTGTTTCGTCTTATACTGATGATGAGTACAAGTTTTTGTATTCTGTATTAAATCATAGAAATAATGAGATGAAAACTACACATAGTTCTACAAACAGTTCAGAAATGGAAAGTAGATTGAAAAGCCGATTAATCAGGGATGGTGGTCTTGAAATTTCTCTTTCTATGAAGTCAAGAAATAATATGTTTGGAGCTTGATATGGAAGGTAAAATAAGCGAATCTGGTGTTCTACTTATAAAAAGAAAAAACAGCTATAAACCGCAATGCTGCCCATTTACAAAAGGTCCATTTTCAGGTTGCTGCAGTGATGAGTGCGCTTTATTTGGTGAACCTACGGTAGAACATACTTATAAAGAGTATACTTATGAAACAAAAGATACTCAAACAGTTTCTCTTTGTCTTTGTAACAAAACATTAATATTTAAAAAATTTTTTGATGAGAGATCATGAGAACAATTTCTGTAGATCAATCGAACACTAAAAAAATTCTTATTGGGCTAATTACATCAACAGAGTTTGTAAAAGAATACATTGATGTTCTTAAAGATGAAAAAATCTTTGATGAGCTTGGTGCTTCTAGAATTGAAAAATGGTGTATTGATTTTTATAAAAAATATCATCGTGCAATTAACAGTAATATTGCAGATATTTATGACACTGAAGTAGCAAATAAAACTGTATCAGCGGATGAACTTAGATATATTGATCAACTTCTAGCATCTTTATCTGAGATTTCTGATGAAGATGAAGTCAATGTTCCTTATCTCATCGATGAGACCATTTTAGAGGCAAATAGGCGCAAGTTAGTAAAGATCAGGGAATCACTAGCGGATTCTAACTTAGTCGATCCAGAAGCGGCTTCTAAGATACTTAAAGAGTATAAGGAAGTTTCCAAAGGAGAGAAGCTTCCAACTATTGATTTTCTAAATGATGAAGATGCAGTAAAGTCTATTTTTAAACCAGATGCACAACCACTTCTTCATATGAGTGGTGCTTTTGGAGAGGAACTTTCTATGCATATGCATGAAGGAAGTTTCATTCTAATGCGAGCTAAAGCAAAAGCTGGTAAAACTCAAAATCTTTTTCATATTATTCTGAATGCAATTAAGGAAAAGAAAAATGTTCTTTTGTTTGAACTTGGTGATTTGAGTAAGGAACAGGCTCTGAGAAGATTGTGGTTTGCTTTGACTGGAAAAACTCCATTTCCTACAAATAAAGATTACTATGTTCCAACTTTAGATTGTAAATATAATAAGGATAATTCTTGTCAATCTATCAATAGACGTGGAGATTGTGCTTATCAGAATCCTGACGGTTCTTTTAAAGAGGGTTATAAGAGTTGTGCGAATTGTAGAGGAAAGCGTCCTTTTCCAGTAGATATTTCTTTAATTAAAAGAACACAAAATAAGAAATTAACGGAAGAAGAAGCATTAAAATATCAGAAACTTCTGAAAGAACATATGGGTGATTCTGTATTTGAAATCCTTCCATTTTCTGCTGGAACTAAAACAGTTGAAGATATTCATAATATCATTCAAAATTATTATGAAAATGGTATTAAATTTGATTTGATTGTGATTGACCATTTCGATCAAATCAAAGCCAATAAAGGTACTGAAAGGATGGAAGATTGGAGGCAAGCGGAACAGAAATCAATTGCTCTTAGAAATATTAGTCTTGATTTTAAAACATGTTTGCTTGTAGCGGATCAAGCTTCAGGTTCATCTGATAAGGAAACTGGCTTTAGCAGAGGTATTTCAAAAGACCAATATGCAACTTATGTTATGCTTCTGAACAGGTCTTGGGAGGATAAGAAAAACAGAGTAACATGTGCTACTGTTCCTGTTACTCGTGATGGCACCTTAGTAGATAATTATTTGATGATTCTTCATTGTTTTGAAGAAGGTTCTTATTGTCTTGATAGTTATAATGTAACTGATGGTGATTTGGAACTGTTGAAAAAATATGAAGAAGATCATAGCACTAAAAAATTTAAAAAGAGAGAAGCAAATGCTATTTGAAACGTTTAGTAAAAAGAAAACATTGGAACTGTTAGAAACTAATCTAGGATATCCTTATAATACTGATAAGATTGAAACCATTGATAATTTTAAAATTTCAAATAAAACTAAAATTGAATATATGACATGTTTTAATCTATTCACCCAAACTTTTGTGGCACTTATAAGCACTTTTATATTATTTTTAGTAGCATTTTTGCTATTTTGTGCATCAATATTTTTTATTGGAGTGAGACTTATTCTTCTTCCAGCTTATCTTATTTATTTTTATTTCAAAGTTGAAAATTTAAGAAACGACCCTAAATTTAAGGAACTTAAAAAGCGACACTTTGATTGCATTGAAAGGTTTTCCAAAAAATGAAATTTGTAAATGCAAGTAATTTCGGAGATTGCATCTATTCTCTGCCATTTTGTCTTACTGTGGCAGGTTCGAAAAACATTAGTAAGTTTGATATTGTTCTTATCATTAATTATCCTGCTTACTATAATAAAAGTCTTATGTATGAGAACTCAACTCATCCTTGCGGAAATGTCACAATGACTAAGGAATTGGCTGACATGCTTATTCCTCTTTTAAAAGCACAACCTTATATTGATAATGTTTTTGTACACGACTATGCAAAAGACGGTGCATATACAGAAGATGGAATCAGGTTGGAAGCCTTTAGAACTTTTGGATTGAATCTTGGAGCAGGATCAATCACAAAGTGGTATGAAGATTTGTTTCCAACTAAAGAAATCATTGATGACTTCAACAAATGGTTATACGTCTATCCAGATGATAAAATAAAGAAGAGTTTTTCTGATAAAATTTGCGTTGTTAGAAGTCAGAGGTATTGGCTTCCTTTGGATATCTCAATTCTAGAACCATATGCAAATGATATTGTTTTCATTGGTACAGATAATGAATACGAATCATTCAAAGACAAGTTAAAAGTAGATGTACCTCATGTGTTCATTAACAATTTTCTAGAAGCTGCACAAGTTTTTAAATCATGCAAATTGTGTATTGGAAATCAAACTGGTCTTTTCAGCGTTATGGAGGGTCTTAAAGTTCCAAGACTTCTAGAAGTATGTAGGCTTTGTCCGAATGTAATTCCTAATGGAAATGGTGGACATGCTGTATACTCCAATATTTATTTTGAAAAAATATTGGAAACCTATTTGACTTTTTAAAAATTTATATTATATTAAAGATGTGATGCAAAAAGAGCACATCAATTAGGAGGTAATATGACAAATACAGAAGATATGGTGAATAGTCCGAAACATTATACTGGATACTCGATGGTAGTTGAACCAATTATCATTTGTAAAGAACTTTCATTCTGTATTGGAAATGCAGTGAAGTATATTGTTAGAGCTGGTCTTAAAGGCGCTCCAGAAAAAGAACTTGAAGATTATAAAAAAGCAGGTTACTATATTACAGCAGGTGCTGAGGATTCAGTTCCAGAAGCAGCAGTTCAAGCATTTGATATTGTTAAAAAAGCATTTCCAGAGGATAAACGCCATATCATTGAGCTTTTGCTAAATGAGGATACTATGGACGCTTATGTGGAAGTAAATAAAAAAATCGAAGAATTGGAGAATAAGTTTAATGAAAGTAAGTAATTGTAGTGTGTATGGGATTCAGGAAGCTCTACTTGCATCAGGGTTTCCTATGAAAACAACTTTTGATGATGAAGAGTTTGACGATGAATCACTGGAAAACTATTTAAATCCAAACAATAAGAATTTTACAAGAGGAATTAAGTTAGGCACCGTTCCTACTGGTACTGGTCATGATTCTTTTTTAAAATTAATCAATGTTCAAATGAATATCACGACTAGTATTAAAGTATGGACAGAAATGCAAAGGTATCATTTCTTTGATATTGGAAGCAGTCAGAGTACCATGCACCGGGCTGCTAAAATGAATATCAGAGAATGTTGCAATTCATTTGTAGATAGTACAATTATTGATATTTTAGATGAACTTCAAACTCAATATAATTCTGAGCTTATTACTTTTGAGCAATTCGTATACAATCTTCCAGTTGGATTTGAACTTACTGCACGTGTGACTACTAATTACTTACAGTTAAAGACAATTTATCATCAGAGAAAAAATCATAAATTAAAAGAGTGGAGGGATTTTTGTGAATTTCTAAAAACACTTCCACAATTTAAAGAACTTTGTTTAGGAGAATAAAATATGGATAAGAGCAAGTTTATTGATGAGTATTTGGAAGCAGTTGAAAAGGCATCCGTTATTCCTAATATTTATTGCTCTAAACCGTACCTTCTTGCAAATGAAAACATTATACCATATTCAGACAATTCCGGTCTGAAGGGTTTGATCGAAAAGAAATCAAAAATTAAAGGAATTTCATTTTTTCTTCCTCCTTATATAGAAAAAAATGGAGTTCCTTATTTTTCCAATCTAAACGCTAAAGTTTTGTTTCCATCTACCAATGATAAGAAATACTTTAGGTATGATGTTCAATATCTTTATGAAAGAGATAATAGTTTATACATTATTGAAAGAGATCACGACGTTAAAAAACATTTTAAAAAAGGCTATAAGTGCTTTTCTCTACCATATGACAACCATCAATATGATGAACAATTAAAGTTTTATTATAATTATATCACAACTAGATACACAGAGAGACTCAAGATTCCAGATGTTGAGCTATTTGAAAAAATGCTTTGGAAAGATTATGGTCAACATCGTTTTGTATTAATGTATAAAGATGTTATTATTGGTGTTATCATTTGGTCTGAGAATCGATATTTTATTAATATACATTTTGGACTTGGGTTCAATTATTGCGATTTTAATGATACATGTAATTTGAAAAAACTAGAAATTGCTTTCCCTGAAGTTTTAATCAGATATGAATTTATGAAGAGATTTCCATCAGGAGTATATTTTAATGATGGTGGTACTGGAATCAGTAAAAGAGCAAAACGTACAAAAGATAATTGTCATCCTGTTCGTATTATGGAAGTACAATCAACTAGACGCAGACCTGATACGAAACTTCTTACTGGAAAACTTATCACAGAAGCTTATTTTAAAATGAAAAGAGCTATTCCATATAATTTTAAATTATTTGATCCAGCTTTTGATATTCCTTTAAATGAGCTTAAAGATAAAAAGCTTAGAAAATACATGAAACATAGACATAGTAATAGAGGAGAATGGTTGCATTCTGGAAGAAAACATTTTATAGAAATGCAAAGAGAAAGGGAAGCATATGCAGATCGAAAGAACGAAGCTACTTAAAGATTTGGCAACGTGTATGCCAGCTTTATCTTTAGGTAATACTAATCCTAATAATTACTTTTCTGTTATTTACAGGAATGGAAAGACATTTATTTGTACTACAAACGAAGAAGCGGCTGTTATGCTCCCGATTGACTACGAGCTTCCAATAATGCGTGTGAGAGGTAGTGAACTTTTCTTATCTCTAAAAAGTATAACTAGTGATAAAGTGAATCTGGAGCTTGCTGATACTCTTATTATAAGCACAGAAGATAGTGTAACTTGTGTTGAAATTTCTTTGGAAGAAACAACTCTTTTTGATACTATCCCTGAAGTTAATGATTGGAAAAATCTTCCAACTGATTTTATGGAAAAACTTGTCACTGCCTCCAGATGTACAGCAAAAGATTCTTCTATTAGTGTAAAATTTATGTATGTATACGCAGCAGAAGATAGAATGATCGGCTCTGATGGTATGCAGTTTATTTATTCAACTCTAGAGAACGATGTTGACAAAATGTTTATTAAATATGCTGTGGTGAAACCATTGTCAAATTATAAACCATTGTTTTATTCTGTTGGAAATGAATGGCTTCAGTTTAAAAACTCTAATGGAATCATCTTTGCAGTACATACGTTAAGCTCTGATGAAAGATACCCAATTGTTATTACTCTTTCTGATTGGTCAGAACAGGAACTGCAACTCAGAAAAGATATGATAATTGATAATTTAATCAAAGTAAACGGAAGTGAACTTATTCTTACTGATGTAAAGAAGATTGTTTCTATTGTTGAAAGTTGTAAGATTTTTACAAAGTCAGCAATTGACAGAGAAGAAGTTCTTATTACAGTGCAGAATGGTAATATGATTATTTCTGGTATTGGTAACCATGGAAGTCATAAAAGGAAAATAAAGATCGATACTGATGCTAACTTGCGATTCAGGATTGACCCGAACCTTTTAATCAATGCTCTAAATTCTGGAAATAAGTTTATCATCAGTCAAGATGTTATCGGTATCATTGGAGATAAATTTGCACATATTGTACAATTAATTGGAAATTAGACTTGATTTTTTCTAAAAATAATTTACATTAAGAGGTGTAATAATGGTAACTATTCAAGATTTATTTTGTACATTATCTGAGTTTTTAGACTTTATGAATCGTATTAAGGACAGTATAATTAAACCAAGTAAAGAGGAATTTAAGGAAGAAAAGAAAGAACGACTAAGGTGTAGCAGTTGTAAAGCTTTTATTTCAAAAGACTTAAAGTGTAAAAGATGTGGTAAAGACAATGCCGAAAGTAACTTCAATTAATCTTTATAAAGACCAAGTAGAAAAATTAAAAAGAACTATTGGATCAAAAGTGATCGATTTTGCAATCAAACGATATAAGCGTCACGACTTTGAGCTAGTAGATAGAACTGAAAATTCCGAAACAGAAATCTATGCTATTCGTTTAAAGAGTGAGTCAATCAGGCTCCTTTGAGGCGTGAGCCTCATAGCAAAGAAAGTGAATTGCTGGAACGCCTAAGGGAGGATAACTTCTATGGTAATCAGCAGCCGAGCCTTGCATAAGACAGACCGCCTGTGCAAGGAAGGTTCAACGACTATCCCGTAAGGGAGTAGGGGCAAGCGCTTCCGAAGTACTCTCACTCAGGAATGAGTGAATGATATAGTCTGTGCTGCATGGAAACATGCAGGAAGCCC
>ULRD01000293.1_pt1 | contig 12198 bp, 9 predicted proteins | sample 1955181 | NCBI WGS metagenome assembly ULRD01 (sample SAMEA4835675, study PRJEB28245) | human gut metagenome | biome: gut microbiome; material: fecal sample | place: Denmark | collected 2008
TGACCTAAATACAGCTTCTCACTCGCTTTTGTCCTATATTTCGGGAATTAACGCATCCGTTGCGAAAAATATTGTCACCTACCGCGAGGAAAACGGCAAATTCACAGACCGCAAAGAGCTGCTTAAAGTTCCTAAGCTTGGCAAAAAAGCTTTTGAACAGTGCGCCGGATTCCTCAGAGTCCGCGACGGCAAAAATCCCCTTGACAACACAGCCGTTCATCCCGAAAGCTATGCGGCGGCAGCATCGCTGCTCGCTGAATGCGGCTTTACTCTCGTAGACATATCAAACGGCGGCGCGGAAAGTATCTCCGAAAAGTCCGAAAAGTTAGGAATTGATAAAATAAGCGAATCTCTTGGCATTGGTGTACCGACTCTGAACGATATTATCGGCGAGCTGAAAAAGCCCGGACGCGATCTCCGCGACGAGCTTCCGCCTCCGCTTCTCAGAAGCGGCGATATTATGGAGGTCAAGGATCTTAAACCGGGCATGGAGCTTGTAGGTACTGTCCGCAACATAATTGATTTCGGAGTTTTCGTGGATATAGGCGTTCACGAGGACGGTCTTGTTCATATATCGCAGATATGCAACCGTTTCATAAAACATCCTCTCGAAGCTGTAAAGGTCGGCGAGATCGTGAAGGTACGCGTACTTGACGTTGATGCAAAAAGAAACCGCATTTCGCTTACAATGCGGCTCAATGATGACGAGGAGAATAAACAGCGTCAGCCGCGTCTCCAAAAGCCCAAGGAACGGCGCAACGCCAAGCCAAAGGGCTTTGACGCAAGCAAGCTCCGCAACAGCGGATTCCGTATCAAGCAGAAATAATGTACTATATTTATATAATACGCTGCGAGGACTCTACGCTTTATACAGGCATTACTACCGACCCTCATCGGCGGATAAACGAGCATTTCAACCGAACTGAAAAATGTGCAAAATATACTCGTTCACATAAAGCAGAGGCTCTCGAGGCTCTGTGGAGTACAAAAAGCCGCAGTTTTGCTTCCAAGCTGGAATATCGTATCAAACGGCTCACAAGGCAGCAGAAGCTTTATCTCATTTCTGATAATTCTCGGCTTGCAGATTACATCGGAATAAAAAACGCAGCTCTGTATTTACGTGAAAGCACTGAGAACTTCTTCGTCTGCGATACATAAATATAAAAATTAACGGCAGCACCGTACATAACCTGTACAGTGTTGCCTATTCTTTCAAGGAGGGAATTTTTTTGTTCGGAAGATTCAAAAGAAAATTTATCGGGGATAAGCTGTTCTATAAGAACGTACTGTTTATGGTCGTCCCAATGATATTACAGAATCTTGTTACCAATTTCGTAAGTCTTATCGACAACATAATGGTAGGTCAGATAGGTACGGAACAGATGAACGGCGTATCTATCGTCAATCAATTTATTTTTGTATTTAATATTACAATATTTGGAGCAGTCGCAGGTCCTGGCATCTTCGGCGCTCAGTTCTTCGGAAAGGGAGACCATGAGGGACAGAAGCACACGTTTCGATTCAGAATAATGATCGTCACGCTTATTATCGCTGTAGGAGCCGCAATTTTTTACTTATTTGCCGATCCTCTTATTTCCCTTTTTATCAGCAGCGACGATGCACGCGAACAGGTTGAAGCCACGCTTAAATACGGCAAGGAATATATGCTCGTCATGATAATCAGTCTGTTTCCCTTTGGCATCGGTCAGGCATATGCAAGCGTCGTCCGCGAATGCGGTGAAACACGCATCCCAATGATCGGTTCGCTTGCCGCTGTCGGAGCAAATATTTTTCTTGACTACGCTCTGATCTTCGGCAAATTCGGATTCCCCGAAATGGGCGTAAAGGGTGCGGCAGCAGCTACTGTTGCGGCAAAGTTTATAGAAGCTTTTGTTATAATCCTCTGGACACATACTCAGCCACAAAAGAATAAATACATAATCGGCGCTTACCGCAGTTTTAAAATTCCGCTTAAGCTTACGAAAAGCATGATAAAAAAAGGCACTCCTCTGCTTTTCAACGAGTTTCTCTGGGCGGCAGGTATGGCTGTAATAGCTCAATGCTACTCTGTCCGCGGACTTGACGTAGTAGCTGCACGAAATATTTCAAGCACTATGACTAATCTTTTCGGAGCGGTATACATTCAAATGGGAGCATGTATCGGAATTATCGTAGGAACAAAGCTCGGCGCAAATAAGCTTGAAGACGCGCGGAATACCGACAATAAGCTCCTGTTTTTCAGCGTTGCCGCAACAGTAGTCGTAGCGGCGGCTGTTCTGCCTTTTGCCGGTATCTTTCCGCAAATTTACAATACCGAGGAAAATATCCGCAGTCTTGCCTCGTATATGATCGTTATACAAGCGCTTGTAATGCCGCTTTGGGCATACACGAACGCCTGCTATTTTACTATCAGAAGCGGTGGAAAGACCGGTCTGACATTTATTTTTGACTTTGGCTATACTTTCCTGCTTATGATTCCTCTCGCTTTTTGCCTTGCACATTTTACCGATATGAACATACGGCTTCTGTTTGCCGTTGTAACATTCTCAGAGATTATAAAAGTCGTAATCGGTTATTTTATGGTAAAAAGCGATCTCTGGATAAACAATATTGTCGACGATAACAAATAATTAAGGAGACGACCCGATATGAATACAAAAAGATTATTCACTATTATCTTTGTTATTTCTTTAGGCGTTGTAGTCTGGGCAATATACAGGAATCACAGCGCTAAATCGGAAAACAACATTAACAACGATTATGAGATAATCGAGGAACTGCATATAGAAATGGAAAAAATATCGAACGCATCGTCGGTTAATTCGATCGGCGACAACGGCGCATGGCATATATATGAACTTGGTCTCATGTATCAAAAGAACGGCGACTTTTTTAAACAGCTCCGCAGCGATCTTGGAAACGATTTTAAATGCAAGCTTTCTAACGGCGATTCACTTTTTATAGGCATACTCCCCTATAGACACAGCTATCGTATATATGCCGGAAAACCCGACGATAAACATATGCTTTATCCGGAATGGAATTATTCGGAACTAAAAAAACCCGAATAAGGATCTGTTGAGTATATTAGCGGATATGGAATTTCAGAATCATTTACCGTTTACAAATTCGTTTATACCCGAAAAAATCGTAAACGCGACCTTGCTTTGATACTCGTCAGTATTAAGAAGCGCAGCTTCATCGGGATTTGATAGAAATCCGCATTCTACCATAACCGTCGGATTTTTGCTGTAATAACAAAGAAACAATTCCTTTCCGCATAGCTTTATCTCACGGTTGTTATCGGGTTGGATAAGCTTACGGAAGCTTCCTTGTATCGCCCTCGCAAGGCTCTCGCTTTTGCCGTTGCTGTCGGAATAGAACATCTGAGCGCCGCTGTATTTAGGTTCTGTAAACTGATTCTGGTGTATGGAAATACAGATCGCGTCGGAACGGCTGTTAAACAGTTTAAGACGATTGTCCATGTCCGAGCTTTTCTGATTGGCTATCCCTTCTACACCTTTGTCATGAATAGAGATATCCGTATCTCTTGTTACATGAACTTCATATCCGCTGATCTCCAGCAGATCTCTCAGTTTAAGAAGAATATTTAAATTAATTCCTTTCTCGGGAACACCCTCCGCAGAAGTGCAGCCGCCGTCTATTCCGCCATGACCGGCGTCAAGAATGATTACAGGCTTTTCATTTTCATAAGACGTTACAGAAACAGGGAGCGAATTTTCCTTAGCCTTTCGGCTTATCACTGAGCCAGCACCCATAGCAGCCACTGCGCACACAGCAATCACCGCTCCGCCAATAATTTTTCGTTTTGTTTTATTCATATAAATTCACCTCAGAAAATATTATGTTTCGTCAATATAATATGCTCTGAGAGACAAGACTATGACATTATCAGTAAAAAAGATGCGTTTCTGTTCCGGAAGACGCATCTTTTTATTATTTAAGATATTACGGCGATACCATAAAGAACAAAGGCCTTTGAAGGATCGTTCATTGAAATAGACACGTCAAGAGTGCCCGACGTACTCTGATAATAACCTACATTGCCGTCCAGACCGCCCCATGTCCACTGAAGATTGCTGTCCACAATATTCGTCTTTCCGTTTACAGTCACCTTAACTGCTCCCATAGACGTATTGGAGTTAGACTGGAACAAAAGCATAATGCCCTTACCCTCGACGGTGAACTTCAGCGGCTCATTTCCATTCTTACTGAACGTAAATCCGTTTGCCGAGTACTGATTATTGTTCGTCCCCGAGTTCCACGAGCCTTTTGAAAGATTCTGCATTTCGGCAACGGTCATAAGCTTAGCGGTTGAATATTCTGCACCGAATACGGTCTTATCCGTAACGGTATACTCCTCCGAGTTGTTCTCGCTCCTCAGTGCCTGACGATAATAATATCCGATACAGTCGGCAATTAACTTGTGACCGCCGTCGCCGGGATGAATATTATCGCCGCTGCCATAGTCTTTCCATGACATTGTGCCTGCTTTCATGGCATTCTGTATAGCATCTTTGCCGCTGATAAGAGGCAGATCGTAATTTTCAGCGATCTTAGCCATCCACGGCTGACATGAACCGCCTGATTCCGTACAAAGAGTTATCGGAATTACAGCCGGAGCATTCTCCTGAGAAAGACACTTCTTTACAAGAGCCTCGTAGGATTTCTGGAAACGTTCGCCGTCCTGATCGTTTACGGCAAATTCAATAAATATAATATCCGCATTCTTTGCAAATACGTCATTATCCACACGCAGATTTCCAACTACGGACGAGGTTCCCGCCATACCTGCGTTGATATAATTCACATTGCCGCCAAAGGTATCGCTGAAATAGTTGCAGGAAAGATTTGCATAGCAATTTGCATGAGTGCTTGACGAACCGCCTGCGGTGATCGAACCGCCGATATAAGCAATATTCACCTTTTCACCGCTCTGCGCCTTACCGATCTTCTCACGGATACGCTGAGTATTGCCTACGCGATAGAGAGAATCTTTATACATCTGAATACGCTGCGGAGAATCGGTCTCCTGATAATTGTCCCAGTCACCCGAAATATTCGGCCACTGAGGCGGAGCTGCAAGATATTTCCTTAGAAGCACCTCGTCGTAAATATTTATCTCGCCGTCCTTGTTCATATCCGCGCCAATTTCGACTTCATCGGACTTTCCCATAATAAAATCATGAAGCGCGGTAAGATCGGCATCGTTTACCTTCAGATCTCCGTTTGCATCCCCCTGCTTTATTACGGACGGCGCTCCGATCACCTTAACAAGATCAACGTAAAAATCGGTAAGGGACTCGGTCGTTTCAACATAGATCTGAATATTTGAAGCTCCCTCCGGAACAACATAAGCGTCGTTGGAAAGTATCGTCCACTCACTGTCCGGCGCAGTTTCAAGAGCAATAGCGTCATATGCAGTCTCGCCTGCACTGTCGGTATACTGGAGAGAAAATTTCATCTCAACAGCTTCGCCGCTTTCCTGATAAACGGCAGCAGAAAGCTTGTACTTCTCCCCTGCTCTCATAAACGAAGAAGCTTCGCGCGAAGCACCGTTCCACACAGCAGTACGTCCGCTGACAAAAAGACTGCAGTCAACGGAATACGCTTTATCCGAAGTCCATGCAACAGACGCTTCTCCCCTGCCGGTAAAAGAATCATTTGTGGTCTCAAATTCTGCTGTAAGAAGATTTGCAGCAGAAACATCGGGCAACTGTTCCATTACTGTCGGAAAGGCTGTCATAATAAAGGCGGCAGACGATATTGCCGAAATACATTTTTTTAACTTTTTATTCATTATTTTCTCCTTATCCTTTAAAAATCACTGTTTATAATATTCTTTTATTAAAATTGTAACATTTTTGCTATCTCCTGTCAACTGTTATTGTTACTTTTTGGTGGATATATTGCAGATTTTTATGAATTGCAGCCCGTATATGAAGCGACAAGAAGCATGAGCGACACAACAAACAACGGCAGGGCTTTTACTCCGACTATTAAGAATGCAATAAATAAAACAGCGGAAATTACAATTCTTATGGCAAGAAGAACGAGCTCCGCAGTCTGCTGGAACACGCTTCCTTCGGTAAAAAGTGCAATTGCAGCTCCGCCGTCAAGCTGACGGTAAGGCAGCAGATTATAAATTGCAGCGGCAAGGTTAAGGTTAGCGGCAGTTCCTCCATTATAAAAAAAAGATAAGAAAGCAAAAACCGCAAGATTTACTGCGGGACCTGACATAAGTGTTAAAATTGACTTCCAACGTGCCTCGGCAGGACGTTTTTCAGTCTCCATTCGTATACCGGCAGCAGTCAACGTTACAGAACTGAGTCTCCCTCCAACAATTGTCAGCGCAATAAGATGTCCCAGCTCGTGCGAAAAACAGACAGTATAAAAACAAAGTACTTCTCCGCTGCTGTAAAGCAAAAAAATAAGTGAATTTAAAGCAAGAAAAGAAAATCCTACCTTGATCTTTACGCTTTTTTTCATAAAAGATCGCACACAGCATCAATAGGATTGGGTATTAACTCATTTTCGTCCTCTGACAGAATGATTATACGATCAAGAAGCGCCTTAACTTCTTCGGGAAATCGCAGATTCGACAGAAACATAGCTGCCGCAAGCAATATACACACCACCGCCTGCATCGCGGCAGAATCATCGGAACGGCTTCTGCTTTTGCGGTCATACTTATCAAGAAGCGCTTCAGCGCTGTCAGGATCATTATTTTCAATTTCGGTTGTAATCATATTATCGTCCATAAAAATTCTCCTTTCGGAATACTGTCTTATCCATAATATGACAAGATCTTTCGATATATGTAAAAAGCCCCTCCCGATATGGGAGAGGCTCAGTCTGCCGTATTCTGAACTATTGAGAATTATCAGATTCAATCCTGTCTTGCCGTCCGCGGCAATTAAGAACAGAGATTACAAATGCAGCGGCACAAAGAACTGTCATGAGGTAAAACAGCTTAGGCGTTCCAATCTCGCGCTGCGTATATAGCTCGATCGACGCCTCGATAATCCCACCGATAAACAGCGGCAAAAGCTCGACAAGAAACATAAAAAACGACGAAACTGCCGCCGTCACAAAAAAAGCTTTATTTGGCTGCGCCTTTTTCAATATAAATATCAGCAGCGCTGCTGCCCAAAATATTGCTCCCACCGCAGTAAGACCCAAAACCACTCCCTTGACGATACTAAGATAAGACAGATCGGCTCTTTCACTGAAGCTTCTTGCCAAATCAGTGATCTTGATTAAACTGAATTTTTGCTCCACACCCTCGTACAGCTTAAAAAACGGTACAATAATAGCCAAAGCGCAAATTGTCAGAACCGCAGCTGCACTGATTTTCATTTTTTTCATATTTTCCCCTTTCATGGTTTATTCCCTGAATTATCTGAACAGTTTTTCCGTTCAAAAATCAACACGTTCACAAATTGATACGACAAAGCTTCCTTTAATTATGTATTGCCTGAAAATGCATCCTCTGATGCCGCAAACTATCGTTTTCCCGTCGAAAGAAAATTCCGCCTCGTTCAAGGGAAAAGACAGCCCTTTTCCGATCATTTTTATATACGCTTCTTTCAGCGTCCATAGACGGAAAAACATCAAATCGCGCTCATCCTGCGGAGAAGACATTACAAGTTTCCTTTCGGCTTCCGTAAAAGCTCGTTTCATGACGTTCGGACGAATTTCCCTTACTCTCTCACAGTCAATTCCGCATTCTCTGCCACTGACGATACAGGCAGCTATTCCCTCCGCATGAGATATGTTGAAATACACATCGGGATAATCTTTAAGGAACGGCTTGCCGTATTTTCCTCTAATAACAGAAGCAGACTCACCATAATCCACTCCGAAAGGTTTAAGACATTCCCTCAGCAAATTATGAGCATGGATATGCTGAGCTTTTCTATCCATTTCATATAATGAAATTGCAAGCATATTATCACCGCCACAATATCCATTTTTCAATTCTATGCCGTATAAAAAGCTGCCGCATTTTCGTGCGGCAGCCTGTTTATTTATTCAGAAATCAGTCCTGACCGTAAAGCGTTGTAAGCTTAGTGAGATAATCATATCTGTCCTTAGCGTTTTCAACAGCCTGATCGAACAGAGCAGCAGCTCTTTCGGGATTCTGACGAGCGAGCGAGTTGTAACGAACCTCTCCCATGAGGAAGTTCTTGTACTCGTCTGTGTTAGGTGCCTTAGAATCAAGAATGAACGGATTCTTACCCTCTTCCTTGAGTGCAGGATTGTATCTGTAAAGATGCCAGTAACCTGCCTCGACAGCCTTCTTCTCCTCAGCCTGAGCTGTAGCCATACCGGTCTTGATACCGTGATTGATACAAGGAGCGTAAGCGATAACGATCGAAGGTCCGTCGTAAGCCTCAGCCTCGGCAAATGCCTTGATACACTGGTTCATGTTAGCGCCCATAGCAACGTGAGCAACGTAAACATAGCCATAGCTCATTGCGATACCGGCGAGATCCTTTTTCTTCATTACCTTACCGGCAGCAGCAAACTGTGCAATAGCGCCTGTAGGTGTGGACTTAGAAGCCTGTCCGCCTGTATTTGAGTAAACCTCAGTATCGAATACGAGGATATTAACGTTCTTGCCGGAAGCGATTACGTGATCGAGACCGCCGAAGCCGATATCGTAAGCCCAACCGTCGCCGCCGAAGATCCACTGAGACTTTTTGCTGAGGTAATCCTTTTCAGCAAGGATAGCCTTAGCGTCGTCGCAGCCGCAAGCCTCGAGAGCTGCTACAAGCTTATCTGTAGCGTCGGCATTCTTTGCGCCGTCGTTGTATGTTGCGAGGTACTCGTCGATAGCTGCCTTAACTTCGGACTTTTCAGCCTTTTCCTTGAGAGCGAGAACCTTGTCGGTAACTCTCTTTCTGAGCGTCTCTGTAGCAAGGAACATACCGTAGCCGAACTCAGCGTTGTCCTCGAAGAGCGAATTGCTCCAAGCAGGACCTCTGCCCTTCTTGTTTACCGTATAAGGAGTTGAAGGTGCGCTGCCGCCCCAGATAGAGGAGCATCCTGTAGCGTTAGCAATCATCATTCTGTCGCCGAAGAGCTGTGTAACGAGCTTAGCGTAAGGAGTTTCGCCGCAGCCTGCGCAAGCGCCGGAGAATTCGAGAAGCGGCTGTCTGAACTGTGAGCCCTTGACTGTATCAGCCTTGAACTTTGCAGCTACTTCTGCCTTTTCGTCGATAGTTACGCCGTAGTTGAATACAGCCTGCTGATCCATCTGAGAAGCGATAGGCTCCATAACGAGAGCTTTCTCCTTAGCAGGACAGATGTTAGCGCAAACGCCGCATCCTGTACAGTCGAGTGTAGAAACTGTCATTGTGAACTTGAGACCTGCCATAGCGGGCTTGAAATCAACAATCTTTGTGCCCTCGGGAGCAGCCTCAGCCTCAGCCTCTGTCATAGCGACAGGTCTGATTACAGCGTGAGGACAAACGTAAGCACACTGGTTACACTGAATACAATTTTCAGGGATCCAATTCGGAACCTTAACAGCAATACCACGCTTCTCGAAAGCGGCAGAACCCTGCGGGAATGTACCGTCAGCCATGTCTACAAATGTAGAAACAGGAAGCTTATCGCCCTTCTGAGCGTTGCAGGGAATCTGGATATTGTTTACGTAATCCTGAAGCTTCTTATCGTCGCATGTAACAGCAGTCATACCCATCTGAGTATCGGCAGCGTCAGCCCATGCTGCAGGAACGTCAACCTTGACAATATTCTTATGACCGGCGTCGATAGCGTTCCAGTTCTTTTCAACAACGTCCTGTCCCTTCTTGCTGTAAGAAGCCTCGGCAGCAGCTTTCATATAGCCAACCGCATCCTCAAAAGGAATGATGTTAGCAAGCTTGAAGAATGCGGACTGGAGAATCGTGTTGATCCTTGTGCCCATTCCTGTTTCTTCACCAAGCTTAACGCCGTTGATGATATAGAAATTGATATTGTTCTGAGCAATATATCTCTTTACCTGACCGGGAAGATTTGCGTCAAGCTCCTCGGGAGTCCAGATCGTATTGAGGAGGAATGTTCCGCCGGGCTTGATGTCGGAAACCATATCGTACTTGTCGATATAGCTCTGGTTATGGCAAGCTACGAAGTCAGCCTTATTAATAAGGTATGTAGACTTGATAGGAGTCTTACCGAAACGGAGGTGAGAGATAGTTACACCGCCCGACTTCTTTGAGTCATATGCAAAGTAAGCCTGCGCGTAGAGGTCGGTGTGGTCGCCGATGATTTTGATAGAGTTCTTGTTTGCGCCGACAGTACCGTCAGAACCGAGACCCCAGAACTTACAAGCCGTTGTGCCTGCGGGAGCAGAATCGGGATTCTCCTCGAGAGCGAGAGAAAGATTTGTAACGTCGTCCTCGATACCGATAGTGAATCTCTTTTTGGAATCGTTCTTGAATACGGCAACGATCTGTGCAGGAACAGTATCCTTTGAACCAAGACCATATCTGCCTGTAAATACAGGGATATTGTTGAACTTTGTATCCTTGAGAGCTGCAACAACATCAAGGTAGAGAGGTTCGCCGAGCGAGCCGGGTTCCTTTGTTCTGTCAAGAACGGAAATTCTCTTAACACTGTCTGGAATTACCTCAACAAGCTTCTCAGCAACGAAAGGTCTGTAGAGGCGAACCTTAACGAGACCGTACTTGCCGCCGGCAGCGTTGAGGTAATCAATTGTCTCCTCAATAGTGTCGTTAACAGAACCCATTGCAACAATAACGTGCTCAGCGTCAGCAGCGCCGTAGTAGTTAAAGAGCTTGTAATCAGTACCGATAAGCTCGTTTACCTTGTTCATGTAATCCTCAACGATAGCAGGGAGAGCATCATAGTACTTGTTGCAAGCCTCGCGAGCCTGGAAGAAGATGTCGGGGTTCTGAGCCGAGCCGCGGAGAACAGGTCTTTCGGAATGGAGAGCCTTGTCTCTGAACGACTGAGCAGCGTCCTTGTCGAGAAGGCTGTAAAGAGTCTCGTCGTCCCATGTTTCGATTTTCTGGATCTCATGGGATGTACGGAAACCGTCAAAGAAGTGGAGGAAAGGAACTCTGCCCTTGATAGTTGAAAGATGAGCAACAGCGCCAAGGTCCATAACTTCCTGGGGATTGGACGAGCAAAGCATTGCATAGCCTGTCTGACGGCAAGCGTAAACGTCGGAATGGTCGCCGAAGATATTAAGCGCATGTGAAGATACGCATCTTGCGGAAACGTGAATAACATTAGGGAGAAGCTCGCCTGCGATCTTATACATATTAGGGATCATCAGAAGAAGTCCCTGTGAAGCTGTATATGTAGTTGTGAGAGCGCCTGCGGAAAGCGAACCGTGAACTGTACCGGCAGCTCCTGCCTCAGACTGCATCTCTGCAACTGTAACTGGCTGACCGAAAAGGTTCTTCTTATCCTTAGCAGACCAGCTGTCGGTCACCTCAGCCATAACTGACGAAGGAGTTATGGGGTAAATTGCAGCTACGTCGGTAAAGGGATACGATACCCATGCAGCGGCGTTATTACCGTCCATAGTTTTCATTTTTCTTTTAATTGACATAGGAAAGACCTCCTAAAATAAATTTAAAGCTTGTTACGCGCGTCCGGAGCCTGTCCATTGGAAAAGATTTCCGCACACATATAACTACAATTATAATTATAACACAAAGCTCAATGTTTGTAAACACTTTTTTGCACCGTTTCACACAAAAGTCTTATTATTATGTTTGCAATCGCAAACTTTATATCAGTTACAGAATCAGAAAAAGTATACTCTGCTTTGTGTATTATGCAGGGTGTAACACTTAGATAATTGTGCAAAATGACAGAAATTCTAAAAAAGTGGTAATTTTTTTCTGATTTCTATTGACGTTTAGTCTAAAATACGCTATAATAGCTATAGTGTTTAATAATCTTTAATTATTAACACTCGTTTTGTTGTCTCCTTTCTTTTGTTCTACACATATTTATTTATTTTTTCTGTTTACAGCAGGGCTTTGCCCTGCTTATTTTTTTACACTTTATAAATCACGATCACTACATCAAACGCCAGATCATCAATCATTTAAAAATGAAATACAATATTCCGTACAATACGGAAGCCGCACAGCCGTAGAGTATTACAGGTCCTGCGATAGTAAAAATTTTTGC
>ULRD01054811.1_pt1 | contig 12189 bp, 9 predicted proteins | sample 1955181 | NCBI WGS metagenome assembly ULRD01 (sample SAMEA4835675, study PRJEB28245) | human gut metagenome | biome: gut microbiome; material: fecal sample | place: Denmark | collected 2008
GAATCCTGCTCGGTACACGGCGGAAGTCAACGCTGCGAGTGATGAAAATCAGCGTAACGAGTGACTGAAACCGATACTGTGCATGAACAAAAGCATAATCCCGACCGAATCGGATTTCCGATTCGGTCGGGGCTGCAAGCCCCGCAGGATGTAAATCCCGCGGGGCTTGTGTCGTATGAAAATGCGAACGCAAAAGAATCAGAGACCATATCCTATATGAAAAAATATCAAGAAAGTGCATTTTCTATAAGATTGGGGTTGAAATTTTCGTCTCAATAAGTTAAAATAGGATATAGATTTATGCAAAAGTCATTCATGAGGTGAAATGAAGGATATGTACGGCATTCGGGCGGATGAATTGGATATGCATTCGATCATTGCCGAAAGCATAATCGGCTTTTTGCTTCAGCATACCGGAATAATGATTCAAAGACAGGATATTTCAATGAATTCATCCGTGTGTGCTGCTGCCGTCCCGCTGCTGCCGCGATTCGGAATTTCGCCGGAAAGCCTGCTGAATGAATGCGAAAAAACAGAATGCGGATTGCCGTATTCGAATATGCGGAAATATCGAGGCATAAATATTTTTGAACAAGTTTCCGCAAAAAACGGATATCTGTGCTTTAACCCGACGATTGAGTTCCTAAACAGCTTTTGCGTTCGATGCACGGAGCTGCTTCCAATGCCGGAAATGCCGCAAAAAATTGTTTTTCCGTGCAGCACGGAATATGCCTGCGCACGGCTTTTGACTTATTATTGCTCCGGCTGCCGCTGCATCATGACGGACAGCGTCAGAACAGCATTGTTTCGCTCCTTTGCGCTTGCGGGCGGGTTTGAAACAAAAAGGCTTTATGAACGCGCTGTTCATTCGGCGGAACGTGCCGTGCTTGCTGCTTTCGGAAATTCGGATGGGGGGAAATTCGGCGGAGTGCAGGCTTCTGCTGCGGCGATACTGCTGAGCAGTGCAAAAATGACTTTAGTGCAATAGTTTGAAGGAGAATTGACTGACTTATGAAAATTAAATGGTATGGACATTCCTGCTTTCTTTTGACGGACAGCAACGGCAGCACCGTTCTGACCGATCCGTGCGATCCGTCCTACGGTTATGAAATACCGCCCATGCATGCAGATATCGTGACAATAAGCCACGAACACAACGATCACAACAACATCAGCATTTTGCGCGGCAATACCGAGATTATCCGCAGCCCGGGCGAATACAATGTCAAGGGCATTCATATCACGGGTGTTGAAACTTTACATGATCGCAGCGGCGGTGCGCTTCGCGGCAAAAACACCATGTTTATTTACGACATGGATGATATGCGCATACTTCATTGCGGCGATCTCGGCATGATTCCCGACGAAGAAACAATTGCAAAAGTCGGCCATATTGACATCATGCTGGTTCCGATCGGTGCGATTTACACGATAGATGACCTTGAGGCGCGTGAAATTGCAAATATTCTGAAGCCCAAAGTCGTTATACCCATGCACTATAAAACCCCGAAGCTTAAACTTGAGCTTTGCCCGCTGGCACCCTTCATTGATGCGGCAAAGGACTGCCGCATTCACAACCTTAACGATTGTGAAGCAACAATTACAAAGATGAGCCTCGGTGAGGACAGGGTGCTGATTCTGCGCCCGTATGACGCCGAAAGAGACGAATGACATTTGAAACGAACGTGACGGAACAGAATCTGCCGTAAATGCTTCCGAAACAAATAACCGCCGCAGGAATTTTGCCTGCGGCGGTTTTCTTTGCTCAAGAAAGCTCAGAATTCCGAAGAATGCTTAAGCATTCTTATTTAATAATCATCCGATAAAGGATTAAAGATCATAATACCTTTCAAATTCGGCGGGATGCGGAATCTGATTGATGCGTGCAGCCTCTTTGCGCTTGCGATCGATCCAGATATTGAGGAGCCTCTCGGGGAATACACCGCCGCGGGTCAGATAGTCATGGTCTGCTTCAAGGGCATCAAGTGCCTCGTCAAGGCTCTTGGGAAGGCTGTCGATCTTTGCTTTTTCCTCTTCGGGAAGGTCGAACAGGTTGAAATCATAGGGACCCCAGCCACATACGGAAGGATCAATTTCGTTGATAATGCCGTCGAGACCTGCCATAAGGATCGCCGCATAAGCATAGTAGGGGTTGCAGGTTCCGTCGGGGTTGCGCAGCTCGAAACGCTTAGCCATGGGCGATTTTGCGTAAGCGGGGATGCGAATTACCGCAGAGCGGTTCGCTGTTGCATAGCCGATGGTAACGGGAGCTTCAAAGCCGGGAACAAGGCGTTTGAAACTGTTGGTGGACGGGTTTGTGATTGCGCAAAGACTCTTTGCATGTTTAAGCAGACCGCCCATGAAGTTGTGTGCAAGCTTGGAGAGCTGAGCATAGCCGTTTTCATCATAGAAAAGGGGCTTGCCGTCCTTGGTGAGCAGCATATGAACGTGCATACCGTTGCCGGCTTCCGCATAGATGGGCTTGGGCATGAAGGTTGCGGTGCAGCCTTCTTCAACGGCAGCGTTGCGGATGATGTATTTTGTTACCATGGTGTTGTCGGCCATTTTGACAACATCATCAAGCTCAACCTCGATTTCAAGCTGGCCGGGGCCGCCGACTTCGTGGTGATGATACTTGACTTTAACGCCCCAATCTTCCATAAGCATGCACATTTCGCTGCGGAGATTGTAATACCTGTCCTGCGGAGCACCGATGTGATAGCCGCCCTTGTGCGGAATCTGGAAACCGTCTTCACTGCTGCCGGTGTTCCAATCGGCTTCTTCGGTGTCAATTTCACAGCGAACGCATTCGGGACGAGTCTCGAACTGAACATTGTCAAACACATGGAATTCGAATTCCGGTCCGATGATCATTTCGTCGGCAATGCCGGATTCACGCATGTATTCAACAGCGCGCTTGATAACGTTGCGGGGATACTGATCGAACGGGCGGTTCTCGGGGCGGTCGATAATCATTGCATCGCCGCTCATGGTGAGGGTCGGAACCTCCGCAAAGGGATCGACAGCAGCGGTGGAAAGGTCGGGAATGAAGACCATATCGCTGTTTTCAACGGGTGCGTAGCCGTAGTTGGAACCATCAAAGCCGATGCCGTATTTCATCGTGTTTTCATTAAAACGGGCGGCGGGGATGGTGATATGACGCCAACGACCGTCGATATCGGTCATTTTGAAATCGACCATTTCAATTTCATTGTCAAGGATGAATTCCTTTGCCTGCTCAATTGTTTTAAACAGCACGGGTGAAACCTCCTGAATAGGTAAAATTTTTTTGAAGGAAACAAAATCCATTGCTTCCGTTCATGCTTATTGTGACAGATTTTTGCTGATATGTCAAGGAAAACACGATATATATTTACCTGTATACGAAAAGCAAACGGCGATGCGGCAGTTTCTTAGCCGTATCTTATCCGTGGACATGATAAAATTAAAAGCACAGCAACCGAGAGGCTTTGCTGCGCCGTCAAATCGACAGGCACAGAATAAAAACATACGAAATCAATGCGTATGCGGCCGAAACGGTGCATCGGAAAAATCGGGAGGAAGGTTAATGGATATTTTTGATATTTTAACGCTTATCGGCGGTCTGTGCCTGTTTTTGTTCGGCATGAACGTAATGGGTGACGGACTGGAGCGCAGAGCGGGCGGAGGGCTGAAGCTTTTGCTCGGCAAGCTGACAAACAACCGCATGAAGGGCTTCCTGACGGGTCTCGGAGTGACGGCGGTGATTCAAAGCTCATCAGCAACAACGGTTATGGTCGTTGGGTTTGTTAACTCGGGACTCATGACGCTTAAACAGTCCATCGGTGTTATCATGGGGGCGAACATCGGCACAACGGTAACGGCGTGGATTCTGAGCCTCGGCGGAATTTCAAGCAGCAATGTCTTCGTTCAGCTTTTGAAACCCACATCGTTCACACCCGTGCTTGCATTGATCGGAATGATTCTTTTGATGACGGGAAAAACGGACAAAAAGAAGGATACAGGCACAATTCTGCTCGGTTTTGCAACGCTGATGTTCGGAATGGATACAATGTCCGGTGCTGTTGCCGGGCTTGCGGATGTTCCCGCCTTCCGCAACATGTTCATAATGTTCAAAAATCCGCTTTTCGGAATGCTTGCGGGTGCGGTGCTGACGGCGATAATCCAAAGCTCATCGGCCTCCGTCGGCATTTTGCAGGCGTTGACCGTCACGGGACAGGTATCTTACGGTGCGGCGATTCCGATCATCATGGGACAAAACATCGGAACCTGCATAACGGCGATCATATCCTCTTTCGGAGCCAACAAGAACGCAAAGCGCGCCGCAATCGTGCATCTTTCGTTCAACGTTATCGGCACGGCGGTTTGGCTGACGGTGTTCACGATCGTTTCCTATGTTTTCAAACCACTGTTGTTTGATACGGCGGCAAGTTATTTCGGCATTGCTGTCGCGCATTCGCTTTTCAATATCCTTTGCACCGCGCTGCTGTTTCCGGCTGCGCCCCTGCTTGAAAAAATTGCGGTTCGGCTTGTTCCGGACGGAAACAAGAAGGACACGATTTCCGAACTGGACGACCGCCTGCTTGCAACACCCGCAATCGCGCTGGAACAATGCGAGCGCATGGTTGAAACCATGGCGGAGGAGACGTCGGAGGCTTTCAAACTGAGCATGGATATGCTCACGAATTATGATGCGGATTCGGCGGGAAAAATACGTAAAGCCGAGGATAACAGCGATCATCTGGAGGACATTATCGGGACGTATCTCACCAAACTCAGCAGGAATCAGTTGACGGAGGACGACAGTGCGGAGGTTTCCAAGCTGCTCAAAGCGATAGGCGATTTTGAACGAATTTCGGATCACAGCGTCAATATTCTTGAATCGGCGGAGGAACTCCGCAGCAAAAAAATCGAGTTTACCGGGCGGGCAAAGGCGGAGCTCGGCGTGCTTTGCAGTGCCGTTTCCGAAATTTTGACGGCTGCATGTGCCGCATTTAGGGACAATGATCCCGAAAAAGCGTTGAAAATCGAACCTTTGGAGCAGGTTATTGATGATTTGAAGGTTCAGCTGCGCGACAGGCACATTGCACGGCTCAAGAACGGCGAATGCACGGTTGAAGCGGGATTCATTTGGTCTGACATACTGACGAATCTTGAGCGTGCATCGGATCACTGTTCCAACATTGCTCTCTGCGTTATTGATGCGGGCAAACACAATATGAACATGCATGAATCTCTGTCCGAAATGAAGAAGGACAATCCCGCATTCGAGGACGAGTTTGACATGTACACCCGCAAGTATCGCATAACAGGCTGATAACGGAGCGACAGCATTGCCGCATTGCGGCAAAACCATATTCAATCGTTAATTTCTTCATGCATACAAAAAGCGGACGGAGGCGGAACCGTCCGCCTTTTTGTTGTGCCGCACTCCTTTTCGAAACAGCCGGAGACCGTTTGAATTTCGGCATAAAGCGGCAGTACTTAAATGAAATTAAATCAATGTCCGGATTCAATCGAAAAAGCGGGTTTTGCGGATAAATTCGTACTTCGGACAAACGGCGGGTTTTATGCATTGTACGGAAGGGGAATGAGGGATATAATCAATCGTGCGGTGCGGCGGAAGCGTGTCTGCCCGCAAAAACATCGCATCCGCAAAACGGGTAAACGGATATAAACGAAAAGGAAGGAAGCTTTCGCTGCGGCGGGAGCAGCGGTCATAAAAACGGTTATGAAGATTAAGGCGGCTCGGAATTCAATCGAAACCGATTCATCCGGCAAAGAAAACACGGCAGTCAATGCGAACACGGCGGCGGGGGAGGAAAAGACTTTTCTCGGCACGGAACCTATCGGCAGGCTGCTGTTTAAGCTGGCTGTGCCGACGGTCATTGCGCAGCTTGTGAACATGCTTTACAACATTGTTGACAGAATCTATATCGGTCATATGCCCGGTGACGGCAGTGCCGCGCTGACGGGCGTGGGCGTGTGTATGCCGCTCATACTTATCGTTTCCGCGTTTGCCGCATTTGTGGCCTCCGGCGGTGCGCCGCGCGCTTCAATAAGCATGGGCAAGGGCGATTATGACTCCGCCGAAAAAATTCTCGGCGGCTGTGTTTTGATGCAGGTTGTGATTTCCGCCGTGCTGACGGTGGTTCTGCTTGTGTTCGGCAGGGATCTGCTGCTTGCATTCGGTGCAAGCGAAAACACGATTGATTATGCGGCGGATTATATGAGCATATATGCGATAGGAACGCTCTTTGTGCAGCTGACGCTCGGCCTGAATGCCTTTATCACGGCGCAGGGCTTTGCAAAATACGGGATGCTGACGGTGCTTATCGGCGCCGCTGCAAATATCGTGCTCGATCCGATTTTTATTTTCGGTTTCAAAATGGGCGTTCGCGGTGCGGCGCTTGCAACAGTCATTTCGCAGGGGATATCCTGCATATGGGTCATTTTGTTCCTGCGCGGGGGAAAAACGGTTTTGAAGCTGAAGCGTGAAAACATACGCTTTGCTCCGCGCATTATCCTTCCGTGCATCGCACTCGGGCTTGCAACGTTCATCATGCAGGCAAGTGAAAGCGTGATTTCGGTATGCTTCAATTCATCGCTGCTGAAATACGGCGGGGACATTGCCGTGGGCGCAATGACGATCCTCACAAGCGTAATGCAGTTTGCAATGCTGCCGCTGCAGGGCGTTGCGCAGGGCGCACAGCCGATTTTGAGTTATAATTTCGGGGCAAAAAATGCCGACCGTGTTAAAAAGACTTTTTTCCGTCTTCTCACCGTAAGCCTCTGCTATTCCGTCGCGCTTTGGGCTTTCGTGATGCTGGTTCCGAAAACCTTTGCCGGAATATTCAGCCCGAATCCGGAGCTTGTAAATTTCACCGGTGATGCTTTGCGAATATACTGCGGTGCGCTCTTCCTTTTCGGAATTCAAATCGCCTGCCAGATGACTTTTGTTTCCATCGGCAACGCGGGCTGCTCAATAATCGTTGCGGTTCTCAGAAAATTTGTGCTGCTCATACCGCTGATTTATATCATGCCGCAGCTGCTTGCGGATAAAACAAATGCGGTTTACACTGCCGAACCGGCTGCCGATGCAATTGCGGTAACATGCACGGCGATACTGTTTTCAATCGAATTCCGAAAAGCTCTGAAAAAACTGAGTGCGGATTCCGCAGGCGGAACACAAACCGCAAAAACGGACTTGCGGGTTTAGCCCTCCGAAACAATGCTCCGCAGTGCCCTATACTTTATGATAATGTGCTGACGGAATAATGTATCGATAACAAAAAGCCGCCTTCCGAAACTGTCGGTCGGCGGCTTTTGTGAACCCGATATTCTAAATAAGCTTGTTATACAAAATTTTTGTTAACTCTGATTTAGTTATGATTCGGTCAATGTTCATAGGGAGCATGAAACCAGCGACTCTTTGAGCGTTGAAAAGATGATAATCAAACTCAATATCCTCTTCATGCGTAAATCCCTCAAAGTTTTTACTCAAACCTGATATTTTCCGCAATATAAGCGGCAAGCCCTGCGGCGTTGTCAACGCTGTTGGAAAGCTCAATGATAACGAACACGGGGTTGTCCTTCGTGAATGCGGCTGCGGCGGGGTTTTCGAACGCATGGAAGCCCTTTCCGACCGTCCAGTCGTTGGGAGTGCATTCATGATAGGCGGAGGTCCAGCCGCTTTCGAAATCAGCGGAAGCTTCGCTGACGGCGTGATAATTGGATTCGGTGAAAAGGCAAACATGGTTCATGAGCGTGGCTGCGGCATAGACGCCTGCAACGCCGTCGGTCTCATAGGCCTGCTTGTCATATTCGGCGGCACATACGGCGCCGACACAATTGCCGTTTTCGTCAAGAATAAGCTTGCGCATATCCATTCCGGCGCAAAAGTCCGAAAGGGAAGCGGAAGCGCCGTCGGTTTCGGCTTTGACCGTCCAGCCCTCGGGCAGCACAAAGTTGACAGAGAAAGCGGAGGCGGAGCCTGCGGAGGGGAAAGTGACTTTCACAGGCTGACAGGCATTTGTGTACCCGCTGAAAACGGGAACCGCCGTTGCGGGCGGAGCTGTCGGGACGGCGGCGGGGGAAGCTTCTGCGGCGGGGGACTGCGGTGCGGGTGTTCCGTCAGCCGATGCGGGCTGCTTTTGGCACGCTGCAAAGGAAAAAACGGTCAAGATTGCAATTGAAAATGCAGCAATTGCTGCAAGCACTTTCGCCGAGCGGCGAACGATTGAGTGGTTGTGTTGCGTCATTGTTGTTCGTCCTTTCTGAATTTCGGTCAATGGAGAAATATTCGGTTCGAACTCTCGAGCCAAGTGAATTATACATCAAATCAAAAAAAAAAAAACGGTTTTTGCACCTTTAGAACCGAAATAACAAACTATATTTTATTAAGGCAAAACTGTTAACGGCAAATGAACCGGCATTGCCCGCGTTGTCTTTGACAGATGCGATATTTTGCGGTATAATAACGTGAATTCATGTGCCTCGCGCGGCGGGACAAGGGTATGAACGTTCGTCCGTCGGCGCGGGGATGGAAAGGAACAAAATGATGACACAAAAAAGGTTCAATGCGCTGCTTTCAATGCTGCTTTGTGCGGCGATGCTGCTGAGCATGGTCGCTATGCTTTCGGGCTGCACTCGTTCGGGAAAAAATGATTCCCCTGCTTTGCAGCACAAAATCCTGCATTATTACAGCGAGAAAGACAGCACTTCATACTTCTTTGTCGACGGCAAAAAACTTGAAGATCGCATCGGAAGCGGCATCAGCACCTTCCTTTCGGTTGACGGCACGTCCGCAGCCGTGATCGCTGCAACGGCTCTGTATCGCGTTGATGCAAACGGAATTATTCTCGTTTACCCTGCCGCCGTAACGCGTGCGGTGCTTTCCATGGACGGGAAAAGCATCCTTTTCGCAACGGCAACGAAGGCATTTTTGTACAGCAGCGACACGGGCGAAACGACCGAGTTCGAAGGCATTGAAGCTGAAACCGTGCTGAGCCTTGCGCTTTCCGAGGATGCAAAGACAGCCGCCGTGACCGTCGGTCAAAAGGGCGGAAGGACGGCGACCTATATCTGTTCCGAAGGAAAGGCCGAAAAGAACAGCGAGGATACATATGCGGTTGCGATTTCAAACGGAGCGGAGCGCATGTATTGCCTTGAATATGTTGACGGCGAGCTGACCGGGAGACTGCATTTTGTTCAGAACGGCAAGGATTCCGTTATCAGCACCAATGCGTCGCATTATTTTGAAGTAAATCGGGATGCAACCGAAATAACTTTTGACGTTAAATCCAAAACGCATTACAGCGCAAAGGGCGGCGAGGCAAAGCAGCTTGTTGATGCTTCCGCGCTTTCGCTTGCGGGTGCGCAGTATTCAACGATGGGCGGCAGCGAATGCACCGTTCTGCTCAAAAATGCCGGCAGCCTGTTCAACAGCATGTTCTACACCGAATACAATGCCAAGGATTCGGACGGCAACCAATTCGTTGAATACGATTTGTATTTTGTAAATTCCTCCAAAAAGGCTGTGAAGCTTGTCGGCGGTGCAACCCAATTCACCGTTCAGCCGGACGGAACAAGCGTTTACTGCGTTGTTGACAGCAGTCTTTACACCGTTTCCGCGTTCAACCCCAAAAAACCGGAGCTTGTTGAAAGCAATGTTTATGCTTTCGGTGCGGATGAAGGTTTCAAGAACGTTTATCTGACCGATATTTACGGCAACGTTCGCCTTAAAAAGGACGGCGCGGCGAAGCTTTCGGACATCATTCTGATGAACATTTCTCATTCCGCAATGATGAACAACGGCACTCTGCTTTGCATCGGGCTTTATGACGACGGCGGCACTCTTTGCAGCATTAAGGGCACCGAGAGCAAGATTCTTGACGAAAACGTTTATTATTTTGAAGTTTACGGCGACGTTGCCGCTTATTACAAAAAAGCCGGCAGCAAGGACGGGCTTTATGACGTCTATATGTCCGAAGACGGCGAGAATTTCACCCTCTGCGTTGAGCAGGCGGCGATCGGCGGCAAGGCTTCCTAACGGCTCGGCAGCGGTTTTTGAATAAAATCCGCAAAAGGGATCGGAACAGCCTGTAAAGTTTCATACAGAGAATCTGCAATCCCTTTTGCATGGCGGCAGTGTCGTGCAAAGGGGGTTTTTAAAGCAAAAGATTCTGCTTTTGAAATTTATTTACGTAATCAGAAACAGTTTTTTAAAATATATTGAATTTGGGTGCAATATTTTGCGGTCGCCGTGCATTAACATGGCGAAAGGAAGGAAAGGAGAAACAAAATGCTGATATTAAGTGCAATTAATCCGGAACAGGCACTTTCCGACGATGAAGCGGAGCTTATGGAACTTGACCTTGCCGCTGTTGCAGCAGGCAGCACGGAAGCGTTGGAACGACTCTATAACACGGCTAAAGCGGCGGTATACAGCTATTCTCTTTCCGTTTTGAGGAACGTTCAGGATGCGGAGGATGTTCTGCATGACTGCTTTGTGAACATCTTCACCGCTGCGGCAGGTTACAGGCCGCACGGCAAACCCATGGCATGGATAATCACCATTGCTAAGAACCTCTGCTTTGCAAGGCTGCGGCAGCACAATCGGCAGGAACAGCTTCCCGATGAGGACTGGAGCGAGATGCTGGCGGACAATGCCGGGCTTTCAAATGAGGACAGGCTCGTTTTGCGGGAATGCCTCGGCAGGCTTTCCGAAGAGGAGAACAGGATCGTTGTTCTTCACGCCGTGGCAGGGTTCAAGCACAGGGAGATTGCTTCCGTTACGGGAATGCCGCTTGCAACCGTTCTTTCAAAATATCGCAGGGCAATCGCGAAGCTCCGCGAAAACCTTCAATAACAAAGGAGAGAAACAACCATGAAACACAACGAACAGGAAATCAAGGCGATGGTCAAAAAGGCATATTCGGCGGCAACCCCCGATGTGCTTGAGTCCGTACTCTCCGACTGCAAAAAACTGAAAGGAAGAGTCACACCCATGAAAAAGAAAAACTATCTCAAAAGCATCATTGCGGCGGCGGCCGCGGTAGTGTTCGTGCTTGCAGGCGTTATCGGCTTCGGCACATATCAAAAGGCAAACAAAGTCGTTTCAACCGTTGCACTGGACGTGAACCCCGGCATTGAGATCACAGTCAATGCAAAAGAAAAGGTGCTTGACGTTAAAGCGATGAACGATGACGCAAAAAAAGTTATCGGCGACATGAACTTTAAAGGCAGCGATCTGGATGTTGCCGTGAACGCGCTTATCGGCTCGATGCTGCGCTGCGGCTATCTGAGCGAAATCACAAACTCCATCCTTGTCAGCGTTGACAGCAGCGATGCGGCACAGGGCGAAGCCCTTCAAAAGCGAATTGCGGCTGAAATCGAGGCGATTTTGAATCAGAACGGCGGCGGTTCGGTTCTGAGCCAGACCGTGAGCCACGATGCAGAGCTTGAGAAGCTTGCGGCGGAATACGGAATCACCCTCGGCAAAGCGAAACTGATTCAGCAGATCACGAGCGCAAGCCCGCTGTATACCTTTGAATCCCTTGTTTCCCTTTCCATCAACGACCTGAACCTGCTCATGAACTCCGGCAAACTTAACCTTGGCGGAATTGACCGCAGCGGCACTCCCGCAAGCGGTGCATATATCGGCGAAGAAGCGGCAAAGCGCATTGCACTCGAACATGCGGGCGTTGCCGAAAGCGAAATCACCGAATATGAGTGCGAAATGGACTATGAGCACGGCAGAATGGTTTACGATATTGAGTTCAGCGGCAGCGACAGCACGAACGGCGGTTATATCGAATATGACTACCATATCGATGCCGAAAACGGTGAGATTCTGAAGTATGACTTTGAACACGATGATGACCATCATGCAACCCCCGCGCCCGGCAGCGAATACATCACAAGTGAAGAGGCGATCGCATTCGCTCTTGAACGCGCAGGTCTTGCACGCAATCAGGTAACGAATCTGAAAGCTGAATTTGAAACCGAACACGGCATTGCGTTGTACGAAGTTGAATTCGATGCAAACGGCTACGAATACGAAATCAAAGTTAATGCAGCGGACGGCAGCATACTGAAGTTTGACAGGGATTATGACGATGACCACGATGACCACAACCACGGCGGTCATCACGAAAACCCCACGGCAGCACCCACGGCAGCACCCAC
>ULRD01041738.1_pt1 | contig 12184 bp, 11 predicted proteins | sample 1955181 | NCBI WGS metagenome assembly ULRD01 (sample SAMEA4835675, study PRJEB28245) | human gut metagenome | biome: gut microbiome; material: fecal sample | place: Denmark | collected 2008
CCCGGCTGCCGGGCACGGTGTCATACAGTCCGCCCAGACGCACCCGCAGGAATTCGCTGTTCAGCGCCCGGTTTACGGCGGCGTTCAGCTCCGGCAGCCGGGCCGGGTCCACATAGAAAAGCTCCCCGGCGTGCCGCTCCACAAAAGCACGGCTGAGGAAAACATAGGGTCGCTCCCGGACGGCCAGCAGCAGGTTCCGCACCGGATTGCGGTTAGGCCGCAGCGCCACGCCGTAGGCGGCGATCAGGTCCAGGCACAGCTGCCGGATCTCCTCGCTTTGGGTAGCATCATACAGCCATTCGGCGGCGTAGAGGGTCTCCTCCACATCCGCCGGGTCGGTGTTTCCGTAGTAGTGCCATTGACAGGGGAACGCCGTGCCGTCCTGCCGCAGCATCCAAGCGGTAGTCTTATCCATACGCATCCGCTCCTTTCAGGGGATAGTGTAGCATGGCGGGGGGGATAAAAAAGGCGCACGGAGAACAAATCAATCTCCGTGCCCTTTTGAGACTCACTTATTTATTGCTCCTCTTTTTTGCAACCTCAATCCATGCAGGACCTTCCCAGTCCAATGGGGATTCCCAACTGCTACGCATCTTCTCTCGCACTCCATTCTGAACCTTCATATATGTATCATCATCAGGATATTTGCTCCACGCGAGCGCTTTATCGGAAGAATAATATGTCTCACCGCCATTTTCACCTTTTGCAGGGATCTTCATACATGGAGAGCCGACAAACTTCTTGGTATCCTTTTGTCCAATGTACTCCAGCATATAACTGTCCAGCGGTATGTGCATTTCCTTTTCGGGGAGCTGAGCTGCATATTTTGTGGAAAATTCCTTGTTTTCGATAAGTGTCGATAAAACGAAAATATATTTCATCGTCATATTGACCCACTTCTGCGCAATGCCGTAGGTAAAACCACGGTCTTCCGTTGTCCTTCCGCTATACAGCGACTCCAATTTCCCGCACAGCTCCTTGTGTGCTGCATCATAATCCTCAACCGGAAGCTCCCGTAAAAATGTCACTAAGGTGTCACATCCTGCATTTCGCAGTCCATCTTTTTCGTCTTCATTACAGACAGAAAGAACATGGCTTGCCGCATCCTGATATGCTCGGTTTGCCGCCGCTCTGAGCAGGTCATTCTCCTCGCTGTCGCTTGTTACGCCAAAGTAGCTATACAGAAGAAAATTTAACGCATTTTTCTTTTCCATTCCAATCACTCCATCAATTATATTTCTCCAACGCTTTCTCCAAAGCGTTTTTGACCTTTTCCCGCAGACGCTGAGGCTCCAGCACCGTCACATCCGGGGCGAAATTCAGGGCAAACTGCTCCATGGCCATCTCGTTGGTGAAGGCCGTCACGGTAACACCGGCGTCGTCCTCGTCGGAGAAGGTCACCTCCGTGCCGAACAGGTCAATCACATCGCTGACCATAGCCTTTGCCACCCGAAACACAGCCCGGACATTGTCGCTTGAATACATATATGGGTGCTCTTTCATATAGGTTGCCAGATCCAGCGTCCGGCCGTTAGCCCACTTCAGATGCTCAAACGGCTTGGCAGGCTCATCCAGAATTTTCAGCTCCGTGATGCGGTCCAGCCGATAGTTGGAAATGTCGTCATACTTGTCATAGTTACAAATCAGGTAATATTTCCCCTCCTTGGCTGCCATTTGGTAAGGAGAGATGATGTACACCCGTTCCGTGCCGTCGGGGCGGGTTTTAATGTGATAGCACTTGTCCGTTCCATACTCCAGGTACTTGAAGCTTACCTTTCTGCCTCGGCTGATGGCCTCGTCCAGCAGCTCGATGGTGAGAAAGAGCTGCTTGTTGTCGGTTTTGTCCTTCGGCAGGCGGGCGATGTGCTTCACCCGGCTGCGGAAATACACATTAGACAGGCCCTCCAGCTTGTTCACCAGCTCCTTGCACTGGCTGTAAGGGATGTGCTTGGAGAACAGCAGGCTGTCAATGAGCAGCCGCAGCTCGCCGTCGGTGAAGTCCCGCTCCAGATAGAAGTCCGACCACAGGTAGCTCTCCTCCGGCTGGCCGGTTTTGGGGTTCGGCACCATACGGATGGACTCGCTGTACTCGATGTTGTAGCCGCAGTCCATGAGGTTCAGAATGTTCCGCCGAATGGATTTGCGGTCGGCGGTCATGTCGTATTCGGTTTTCAGGATCTCGGCGATGTCCTTCTGGCTCAGGCGGTGCTCCTCGTCGGAGTACTTCCGCAGGATGTCCAGAATGTTCATAATCAGCAGCTTTTTCGGTTGTTTTACAGGCATAAAGTCACTTCCTTTTCACGATGATTGTACCATAGGTTTCTTCATATTACAAGATACAGTGGGGCAAAAACAGGCCACTGCGTGCAGTAATTCACACCGAAAATCCAATTTTCGGCTTGACCGGCGCTGAAACCTTAGGTATTTCAATATCCTCGGCACATAGCGTTGTGATGTCCTTCTGTGTGAGAGCCTCGTAATCCTTGGCAAGCAGTCTTGTGGACTGCGCCATTTTGGCCCTTTCGATCACATTGCGGACAAAGCGTCCGTTGCCGAAATCCGCCTGCCTTTGTGCCGTTTCAAAAATGGAGATCAGCTTTTCCTCTGCATGCGCATTCAGCTGTAGCCCTTTCTTTTTTGCGATAAGCACCGCAATATTGCAAAGTTCCTCTACGCTATAGTCAGCAAAGGACACATGGTAGGCAATTCTTGAACGCAGCCCCGGATTCTTTTGCAAAAAGTCCTCCATTTTCTTCGGATAACCGGCGAAGATCACCACCGTGTCGTCCCGGTGGTTCTCCATCTCCTGCACAATGGTGTTGATGGCCTCATCGCCGAAAGAGCCGTCTCTGTCATCTACAAGCGAATAGGCTTCGTCAATGAACAGCACGCCGCCCTCGGCTTCTTTGAATTTCTTCTGAATATTCCGTGCCGTCCAGCCAACATATTTACCCACAAGGTCACCTCGTCCTACTTCGATAAGTTTTCCTTTGGGCAGAAGCTTATTTTCTCTCATAATCCGTGCAAAGAGCCGAGCTACGCTGGTTTTGGCTGTGCCGGGATTGCCGGTAAACACCATGTGCATAGAGGGGTGATCCGTTTTCATCCCCTTATCCGCAAAGAGTTTTTGCGCCTTGTGGTAGTTCAGCGCCTGAATGATAACCTTTTTTGCCTCTGTTAAACCGATCATTTCCATCAGCTCGTCATAAGCAGAGCCTTTAGGCTTTGCTTTTGCGATTTCACTCTTTTCGGTCGTTATTGCTTTGTATTGCGGGTAAACGGTGGTTTTCAGCTTGCTGTTATACCACTCGTCAAATATGCTATGCAAATCCGGCTCAAGGTAGCCTTTTTCTTCTTCTAACTGATCAAACAGCTTTTTGTCTGTACGAATATGATTTTCACGGGCAAGCATTTTCAGATAATTCCTGGCACATTCACCCTCTGCAAATTCTTCTTGTAGTTCAATAAAGCTTGTGGTTCCGAGATTTTCAAAGAAAATTTCTTTTGTACGGTTGCATTCTCGCGGCAAGCAGAAAACAGTCAGCACCTGATTGCGATATTTCTTCATGGCCTTGCATAATAGGTCGATTGTATCCCGGCTGCCATCGGCCGGATCATCTGCATCGGAACAGCCTGCGCGATATAACACAATCACCGCACCACCCGAATTACTTTTATATAGCTGGTCATAGGTCTGACGGGAAATCTCATCCGCGGTTTCGAAAGCAACCGTGCTGTAACGTCTGTTTTTCAGCCTGCCGCTGGCATAGAGCGATTTCAGCAGCAGGTGAACGGTTTTTCTGCAAATATCCGTGTCATCTGTCTGCACCATATAGTGTACGGGGTGACCGGTAATTTGTAAAGAGGTTCTTCCGGCGTAAATTCGATCAAGTTCGGGCAGGAATTGCTTCATCGCAGAAAGCCGCTTAGCTTCATTGTATATATCACTTCTGTCAGCTTCGCGGATCAAATTCTCACGGAATGAAAATTCCGGACAATACCGAGTAACCAGTCTTCCCAGATCAAATTGTTCGAAAACTTTTTCGGCATCTTCAATATAGCTGTTGCGTTCTGCCCGTGAAAGTAAGGTGCGAACGGTGTGAATTGTGATTTCCTCTGCTTGTAAACTTTCATTCAGCGCCATATCCAACGCATCCGCATATTTCAGAAATTGCTTGTTGATATCTATATCTTCCGCACATATGATCCCTACGGTTAAAACATTGTCTATGATATCTGCCACATAGAAAAAAGCACGGTCGTGAAAGTGCTCATTAAACGCATTGCTCTTTGCTGAAAGCACAGCCTTTTTGCCGAAAGCCTTTTTTCGTGCTGCTGCAGCGTCCACCTCTGCAAGTGAAGCAACCAGCTTATAATACTGCATATATGTACCTCCCATACTGCTTGTGCTTACAAGAAAAGTATAGGATGTTCCATGGGACAAAAAGAGTCCACCGAACAGATGGACCCTTTTCATACTTCATTTATCCATAGTAATTCTGGTCACTTTTCCCCATGGCGGATTTACCTTTTTATTATTCAAAAGCCAAAGCACCGGAATACCTCCGGCAAGTTTTTCTTGCGGAAACGGGGCAAACCCATCCGTTAAAATGATAATACTGGCAGGTAGTTTATCCTGCATATGCTCCTTGACATATTCAAATATTATTTCAAAATCCGTTCCGCCGCCACCGGCAGGTTTGATGATTCTGAATTCAGCCTCATTTGTAAAAGGTTTAGGTTCAACAATTGCCGCATCAAAAAATCCAAGCCATCCTTTTAGTTTCCCATCGAACTGATCTATGGCCCCCTTTACTTCGGAATATGCCGCCGTTATCATATCGTCCGACATAGAAGCGGAGGTGTCTATCATAAACAGAATATCTTCGACCAAATCATCTTTATCGTTGAAGTCCGGGAGGAAAAATGGGATTTCGTCAAATCTTCTATCCGGTGGTGTAAAAGAATAATCAACGAGTTCTTCCTGTACGAAATCGTTCAGTATCATCCGCCAATCTGTTTGTGGCTTTTTCAATTCCTTAAAAAGGCGCTCTGCAAACAAAGGCAGCAATCCTCTTTGATTTGAAGGGTCTCTTATGGAAATTGCCTCGCATGCATCCTCAAATCGTTTGGCCCACACATCGCGCATTGTCTCGTCTTCTTCATCCAAGCCCCAGCGAGTATGGTCGTCCCACACCGAATTTGCTTTCTTATTTTTCGCTTGTTTTTTCTTGGCACGTCCCAAAGCACTGCCTTTTGCGTCACTATCTTGCTCATCATCACAGCCATCTTCACCTAAAGAACCGGTTAATGCCGCCTTTGGTTTCTTATTTGAAGGTGGAGGCAGGAGCATTCCGTATACCTGCTCTGCCGTGTATTCGTATCCCTCTTTACCGTCCGGAGCAAGATGCATGGATTCACCGTATTTTTTCAAGGTTATGGCCTTTAAGTTCATGTTTTCGGACAGAAGTATATTTGAATTGACCACGATATCACAAGCTATATTAAACTGTTCGTTATCTCGATCTCCTTGTCTTAAACAGTGCTGTAAGACAACGTGAAGGATCTCATGCATTATTATAAAGTCCAGTTCTGAATCGCTGAGCTTTTCCGGAAACTTCGGGCCGAAAAAAATTCTACACCCGTCTGTTGCGGCCGTTTCACAGTTATCGTCAATCGAATAGATCATATGCATAAGAAGCAAACCATAAAAGCCATTATTACAAAGAATTCTCATCCGCGAAAGCAAAAGGCGCTTCATATATTCTTTTTTCTTTTCATCTGACAGAACCATTCATTAAACTCCCTTTGCTCTGAAGCCATTTTGTAAATTCCGGAATCGACATTAATCGTTCTTTGTAATCCTTATCAATGTACACATAGTCTTTCATCAACACCGCACCGAAATCAGGAGGCATTTTGTCTGCATATCTGATGGAGTTTGCAATTCTGCTCATTTCATACTTGTGATTTCTTGCATAAGTTGTCATTGATGCTGTCAACGCGTACATGGCATCTGTGCTCTGGGGTATTGCCGGCATTTTCCCATCAAAAATATCTTCAATAGCCGGAAGGTTCTTGTACACCTTAGCCCATGTTCTGAATTCAACAGCCACTCCCGTTCCCACAATACCGGCAATCAATGAAAACATGTTTTCTATATCGTCATCTATTCCGTTCAGTATATTACTCACCATTTCCCACGCACGAGGCGTCGGGAAAGCGAGGTCATCGCTTCCGGAATCAAAGCCCATCAGATAGCTTTGCCTGAAAGAGAGAAATCCAATCACTTTATCGTTCACTCCCGACGATATTGCCCATTGTTTCCATGAATTAAAGCTGCCTTCGATTTCAATATGCATAAGTCTGTTAGCAAGAGCCTTTGGCATTTTGAATGCAACCGATTTATCGGTGGTACGGTTGCCAGCGGCAATTACAATGCAGTTATCCGGAAGCTTATGCTCTCCGACTACACGGTCAAGCGTAATTTGATACGCCGCCGCCTGCACCGATTGCGGAGCTGCGGATATTTCATCAAGAAACAGGATGTTTATAATATCATCACCCGAATCCATCTGAAAGATTTGCGGCTTTAACCAAATGGCAAGTGTTTTGTCCGCATTGGATGTCGGAATACCTCTTAAATCAATGGGATTAAACAAAAGCAACCGTACATCTGTCACTTTTACTGTTTTTCCGGTATCGCGCTCAATTTCTTTTGCTATCTGTCTGACTGCCTGTGATTTTCCAACGCCGGGAGGTCCCCAAAGCATTACGGATGACATCTCTTTCAGCGATTGTTGTTTAAAAAGCTCATCAAATGCAAGTCTCTCACCTTTCATCATTACGTTCCTCCATGTTTCACGATAGGATTCCTACATTTCATAGGATACCACACATCGTGTCCGCTTAATGGGGCATGACGTGCGAGGTAAGGAAAGGAACCGGCTTCGACCAAAGCGAAACAGCGGAAAAGTCCAATATAGATAAGTAATTTTTTTGTTCTTTCGCAATAAATACCGGGCAATTTTTCTTACAATTCACAATAACCTTTTCGCATTTCACAGCCTCTAACATTATATAAAGCAATTTTCTGATGCGGATACCCGTTTCGTATATCGCCTGCAAATACTGAAAACGCCTTCACATCCCGAGTATACTTCTCCACTGTCTCTGCGCTCCTTTTTCCCAAATCAAGTGTTCTTTGAAATCGCATATGATTTCCTGTGTTAAAAATTTCCCCTTCATCACATTTACCTCCGGATAGTTTTTATAATATTTTACCCGAAAAGTATGATTATAAATTGTCACCATAATTTTAGGTGAATACAAATGCCAAGTCGAATGTACCGATTCCCCCGCATAATAACAGCCCCGTTGGGAGTGCAGTAATTTCTGCATTTTCAACGGAGCTTTTTTCGTTATATCAGGTCTTTTATGGCTTTTTTTAATTTCAGAAGCGCCTTTTCGCATTTCTTGTGTGCGCCGTTGGCGGAGCTGCTGCAATCCGTTGGCGCACAGGAAAAAGAGTTGATTGAACCGGAGCGGGAGACGGTGGATGTTCGGCTGCTACTCGCAGGCCTCCGGGAGTATTCCGGTGTGGAAAAGCTCACGCCGGAAGTGGTCAACAAAATCATCAAGCGTATTGAAGTCCATAAAAGTGAAGTAGTCGACGGACATAAGCAGGTGAAGATCGACATTTACTTTACCGGCGCCTGGCTGGTAGATCTCGCGACAGTTAAAGAGATGCTTGCTATTGCGGAAGCGGCGCAGAAATGAACTGTGCCAAAACGAGAAAAGGCCGCAGCCTCCATAATGGAGGTTGCGACCAATCTCTCATAAGAAAATACATCCTTATGAACGGAAACCCTTAGTAACAAGGCTTTCGGGATTTTTAATAAATATTTAACTGCGGTTCTGTACCGTGCTTTTTCTCGTAACTCCGCTTTTTTCGGCGGCTTCTTTAACGGCGGCGGCAACCTTTAGCGCCGCGCTTTTATCAAGTGCCGAGGGGATAATATTTTCTGCGGTGATTTCACTGTCAGGTATATGCGAAGCGAGCGCATATGCCGCGGCAAGCTTCATTTCTTCATTAATTTCCGTGGCTTTTGCGTCAAGCGCGCCGCGAAAAACCCCCGGGAAAACAAGCACATTGTTTATCTGGTTCGGAAAATCGGAACGCCCCGTGCCGACAATCGCCGCGCCGCCTTTTTTTGCTTCATCGGGCATAATTTCGGGCGTGGGGTTTGCCATGGCAAAAACAATTGCGTCCTTTGCCATTGTTTTAATATCGTCTGCAAAAAGAATATTCGGTGCGGATACGCCTATAAAAACATCGGCGTTTTTAATTGCGTCTTTAAGCGAGCCGCAAACGCCCGATTTGTTTGTTTTTTCAAGAAGTCGGCAGCGCTCTTCGCCCAACTCTGCCGAATCCTTTGAGACTATTCCGCTGCGGTCAACGCATATAAGGCCGCCGCCGCCCGCCGAAATAAGCATTTTTGCTATTGCGGTGCCTGCCGCACCGAGTCCGTTTATAACAACGCGCACGGCGTGAATATCTTTTTTTACGGCTTTAAGCGCGTTTATAAGCGCCGCCGTAACAACAACGGCTGTGCCGTGCTGGTCGTCGTGAAAAATCGGAATATCGCAAAGCTCTTTAAGCCTTTTTTCAATCTCAAAGCAGCGCGGTGCGGCAATATCTTCAAGATTGATGCCGCCGAACGAGCCCGAAAGAAGATATACCGTTTTAACAATATCGTCAACGTCTTTTGATTTTATGCAAAGCGGTAACGCGTCCACGTCGGCAAACTCTTTAAACAGCGCGCATTTGCCCTCCATAACGGGCATGCCCGCCTCGGGTCCTATGTCGCCCAAGCCGAGAACCGCCGTGCCGTCCGTTACGACCGCCACAAGGTTTGCGCGCCGCGTAAGCTCAAACGATTTTTCGGGGTCCTTTTGTATTTCAAGGCACGCTTCCGCTACGCCCGGCGTATAGGCAAGCGCCATATCTTCGCGCGTTGACACCGGGCAGCGCAGAGAAACCTCTATTTTGCCTTTCCATTCATAATGCTTTTTTAACGCTTCTTTTTTAATATCCATAAAAACACTCTTTTAATTGGGGCTGAAAAAACTTTTTTCAGCCTCCACACAATTTTATTCGAAAAATGGGCTTGTAAAAAATGTTCAGAATGAATTAATCGAAGGCTAAACGCCGTTTTTCTGCTTTTTGCGGTCCGGACTTTTTTTACAGCCCACGCAGAATTTATTCGGAGCCGCCACATATAACGGCTCCGCAATTTCGTATACTTAATCAGTCTTTTTTCTCGTTTGCCTGCATTTTAAGGTATGCGTTGATAAATCCGTCAAGGTCGCCGTCCATAACCGCGTTGATGTTGCCGTTTTCAAAGCCCGTTCTGTGGTCCTTAACAAGCGTGTAGGGCATAAAGACGTATGAACGAATCTGACTGCCCCAGGCAATTTCTTTCTGAACGCCTTTGATGTCGCTTATTTTTTCAAGATGCTCGCGCTCTTTTATCTCAACAAGCTTTGACTTTAACATACGCATTGCAACCTCGCGGTTCTGGTGCTGACTGCGCTCTACCTGGCACGCGCAGACAATGCCCGTCGGTATGTGCGTAAGGCGAACCGCAGACGAGGTTTTGTTAACCTTCTGTCCGCCTGCGCCCGACGAGCGATAAACATCCATTTTAATATCCTCGGGGGCGATTTCGATTTCAATACTGTCATCGATTTCGGGCATAACCTCAAGCGAAGCAAACGACGTGTGGCGCCTGCCCGAAGCGTCAAACGGCGAAACGCGCACAAGTCTGTGAATACCGCTTTCGCTCTTCATATAGCCATAGGCATTTTCGCCCTCAATAAGAATAACAGCCGATTTCAAGCCCGCTTCGTCGCCGTCGAGATAGTCAAGAGTCGAAACCTTAAAGCCGTGGCGCTCGCCCCAGCGGTTATACATTCTGAAAAGCATCTGCGCCCAATCCTGCGCCTCGGTGCCGCCCGCGCCGGCGTGGAAGGTAAGAATGGCATTCTTTGAGTCGTATTCGCCCGAAAGAAGTGTTGAAAGAGTCATCGACTCAAGCGTTGAAATAAAGGTATCGACACTGTCGCGGCACTCGGGCAAAAGGCTTTCGTCCTCCTCTTCGTTTGCAAGTTCTATTAAAGTGAGCGTGTCGTCAAACGAAGCGGCAAGGTCGTCATAAGCCTTTATCTTGTTTTTAAGCGCCGCTGTGCGCTGAAGCACCTTTTGAGAGTTCTGAATATCGTCCCAAAAACCGTCTTTCGCGCTTTCGGCTTCAAGCTCTTTCACTTCGTCTTTCATCTTTGAAAGACCGAGAGCCTCCGCGAGGTCTTTAAGCTTGTCGCCGTAAGAATGAAGCTCAAGCCTTAATTCTTCAAATTGAAGCATATATAATTTCCTTTCGATAATAAAATTAGGGTGCGAAAAAAGAAATATTAACGGTTCATAATCATCCTACCCGATAACATATTTTTACAAATACATATTATAACCAATTTTATTCATTCTGTAAAGAGGGAAAATGGCGGGGTATCGGAGGGGGAAATTCCGCTTTTACCGTCAGCCTGACGTTCAAGTAATCCGGTTCGGGCATTTTCAAGTGATTTCAATAAAAACAGGGGCTGTAAAAAACTTACAGCCCCTGTGGGATTAAGGTGAAATTCAGTCGTCTTCTTTTTGGGTTTTTTCTTTTTCTTTAAAAGCCTTTTCTTTGGGCGCTTTTTCGTCGTCCTCGGGTTTTTCAACGGGGAAGATTTCGACTTTGATTTTTTCTATTCGTCTGTCCTCAACCTTTAAAACGGTGAACTTGACGTTTTCAAATGTGACCTCGTTCATTTCGCCGTCTTTGGGTATGTACTGAAGGTTGTCAATGATGAAGCCAGCAAGCGTTTCATAATCGCCGTCGGGGAGCTTTTTGCCTATAAGCTCGTCGATTTCTTCAATATCTATTGTGCCGTCAACGGTAAATGTTCTGTCGTCTATTTTTGAAATTTCTTCATCCTCGTCGTCGTATTCGTCCTGAATATTGCCCATAATTGCTTCGACAATATCTTCAAGCGTTAAAAGGCCGGCTGTTCCGCCGTATTCGTCAACAACGATAGCCATTTGAATGTGATGTGCGCTCATTTCGGTGAAAAGCTCGCCGCACGCTTTTGATTCGGGAATAAAGTAAGGCTCGCGCAGAATGGAACGGAGAGTCTGTTTTGTCGAGACCTGTTTGCCGACGAACTGCAAAAGGTCTTTAACGTGGATAATGCCGATGATGTTGTCGATGTCGTCTTCATACATCGGTATTCTTGAAAAGCCCTCTTTTGTCGAGAGGTTTATAAAATCTTCAAGCGTTGTGTCGTTGACGTCAACCGCGACAATATCCGTTCTGTGGGTCATAATGTCGCCTGCGTCAAGGTCGTCGAACTCAAAGATGTTGTTTATCATTTCTTTCTGGGTGTTTTCGATAACGCCCTTTTCTTCGCCCACGTCAACCATCATACGGATTTCTTCCTCGGTGACGACTTCTTCGTCGGCGTTCGGGTCAAAGCCCAAAAGCTTTACGACAAAGTTTGTTGATACCGAAAGAATTTTCACAAACGGCGCGGCGATTTTCGAGATGAAAAGAAGCACGCCGACAACGGCAAACGAAACCTTTTCGGGCGCTTGCATTGCAATGCGCTTGGGGGCAAGCTCGCCCAAAACGAGCGAGAAATAAGACATAATGATTGTGATGAGTATAACCGAAATGTGGGAAACAACCGTATAGGGTACATCCCATGCATTTGTTACCGCAGTCGTGAGCATATCCGCAAAGTTTGTTGCAGCCGAAGCGGATGTTAAAAAGCCCGCAAGGGTAACGCCGATTTGGATGGTGGAAAGGAATCTGTTAGAGTTTTTTGTAAGCTTTACCAGCTGCTTTGCTTTTTTGTGGCCGTCCTCAGCCATACGCTCTATTTTAGCGTCGTTAAGTGAAATAATGGCGATTTCGGACATTGCAAAAAATGCGTTTACAAGAATAAGAACAAGAAGCAGAATAAGCTTTAATACAAGTGAGCCTGCGCTTGTGTGGTCGCCTGATGCGGCGAGAGTCAAATATTGGGTGATAAAATTACCGGGCCCGGGGTCGTCCATAATAGGATTTTCTCCTTTCAAAAA
>ULRD01033158.1_pt1 | contig 12177 bp, 8 predicted proteins | sample 1955181 | NCBI WGS metagenome assembly ULRD01 (sample SAMEA4835675, study PRJEB28245) | human gut metagenome | biome: gut microbiome; material: fecal sample | place: Denmark | collected 2008
ACCATAGACGGCGGCGTGACCTCATTTTTCTATCGGGGAAAGTGCTTGTTCTCTCATGGGCAAAACGCAGGCGTTTTGTTGGGCGAGGGACACCCTCTCACTCCCACTTGTCATCTTCGCCAAAGTCGCCTGACGGCTATCGCTTCGCAATTCTTGCCCTAACGGTCAAACTTTGGCTTGCTGTCCTCTGCGCACGCCTCCTGAAAGGCCTTCGGCTTTTCGTCGGCTTTGCTTGTTGTCAGATTATGGCAAATTGGGCAAGTATGCTAAAAATTCTTGCAAAATCAAGATGATTAGTGTATCATATAATAAATAGACTAAAACTCGCACCCGCATTGCGTGCGTGCGACAGGAGGATATAATGAAAGGTTGCGGAGGCAAATTTTTGTCTTTCTTGGTAGGTTTCGTCATGGGCATAGTGTTCGTGTTCGGGGCCGTTTTCGGCACGGTTTACGTCATAGCGACACAAACCAAGGTGTCCGATATTGAAAACAAATTCAATAAAGGCGACAATCTGACTGAGGGCAAAGAAATCGGCGGCATGACTTTGTACGACGTTTTCGTCAAGATGAAAGATATGTTCGCAGGCGGCAGCAGTCCTTCGATTGCCGACGTGAAGGAGCAGTTCGGCATTGACGTTCTGGAAATTCTAGAAAGCAAACTCAACCTCAAAATCGACGGCAACGACGTGTACGTCAGAGTTGAAGACGTGAAAGCGATTTCCTTCGACTCGGAAGGAGGAAGAAGCGCCGATTCGCTCGACCGCTACATATATAACGCCGAAACTAACGCTTTTGAAAGAGTCGTCGCGCAGACGAACAAGGATACCGGCGAAGTTACGGCCTATCAGCAAGTTCCGTTCGGCAGCATTTACGACGTCAAAAAAACGGAAGGCGGCGAAAACGTTCTGACCTACAAGGGCACCGACGTCACCGAACGCTGCGGCATCGTCAACGATAAACTGGTTTCGACTGCCGACGGCGACTTTTACCTTGCGTCTAAAAATGCCAAGGACACGCTTCTTGCCACTCCTATTTTCGATATAACCAAAGACATCAACGTTCTTCTGGACGTTATCAATCTGGATTTAGTGGGAGAATTGACGGGCAACACCTCCATAAAAGACATCAAGGTTATGGCGGAAGGAAGCTACCTGCCGATCATGGTTATGCTTGACACTCTGATGGACGTTTTCAACAACATCGAGAAAAAGAGCATCGGCGAAGTGCAGGATTTGACGGGCATAAACTTTATCTCTTCCGACAATTTGTTGTCCGCGCTCATCGACGTGCCTATCGGCAAACTTATGAACGAAATGGAAGTTATGGAAGTGGGCAAACTGATAAAGACCAATCGCGATTCCTTCGTCAAATACACCGATTTGCAAACCGACGCCGCGCCTGACAAAATCGTCGAATACGGCAACGGATTCAAAGACAGTGCGCCGACCGAAATCGGCAAGCTTACGCTTGACGTGGCAACCGGCCTCTATTCTTCGGACAGCAAACATAACGAAGCGCTTTACAAGTGGCAGGAAAAACACCTCGGCAAATACGTCGAAGGCGGTTCCCCTGAACTTGTGGCCGACTATTTCGTCGTCAGCGAAAGCTCGGACGAAAGCGGCAAAATCACCTATTCCTTGGCAGCTTTGGAAGGCGGCGAAGCGGCTATCGGCCCTGAAAACGAAAACAAAGTTTACGTCCGTATCTACGAAGGCGACGGTGTTATGAACGCTTTGAGTCCGCTGACGCTTTCCGAGTTGTCCTCCGGAAACTTTAAGGATAAATTCGACAACATCAAACTCGTGGACGTTTTGGGCGAAGACAGCATGACGGGCGTTCTCGCAAACTTCAAGGACACCAAAATCGGCGAACTTGCCGACAAATTCGACAACCTCACTTTGGGTGAAGTCATCGACATCTACGAAGAGGACGTTCTGGACGAATCGGGCAACGTCATTCACGAAAAATCGTCAAACGTGCTCATCAAGTTCAAGGACACCAAAGTGAACGACCTCGGCACCGCGTTTAACGACCTCGTTTTGTCCGACGTTATGGACATCTACGAGGAAGACGTTCTGGACGAATCGGGCAACGTTATTCATGAAAAATCAAACAAAGTTCTCATCAAACTTAAAGATACCAAAGTGAACGCGCTGGGCGAAGAATTCAACAACCTCGTTTTGGACGACGTGGTTGAAATCGAAGCCGAAAACGTCTGCGAAAGAGTGGGCGCCGCGGCAACCGACGAAGAGGCGAGAAACGCAGTTTCCGCAAAAGAAGAGCTTTATATCGGTTTAGGTTCCTCCACGAGCGGCGACTTCTCGCGCATGTTTGCAGGCACTTTTAAGGTTATGCGCATAGCAAACGCGGCCGAAACCGAAGCGCCGTACGGAGCGTTCGTCAAAGTGACCTACGCCGAAGACGGAAGCATTTCCAACGACGGCTACACCGAAAGCACCGTTCTTTATCGTCAAACCGTGGAAGCCTCCAACGCCGTTCTCGTTGCGCTTAAGGACACCAAGGTTTCCGATCTTGCCACCGCGGCAAGCTCCGTCATCGACGAAATGCGCCTCGACGAGGTTATGGACGTCGACGGCAACGTGTTTACAAAACTTAGCACGGTTCCTGCCGAGGCGGACAAAGTGAACTACTACGTTCTGGATCACGACATGTATATCGCTTACGATCCGACCAACTCCGACCACGCGGGAGCAACCGTTTTCTACAAACTCAGATACGACGGCTCCGCCAACGCAATCATCAAAAAGATTGCCACGGTGAAAGTCAAAAATATGTCCGATTCGATTGACGTTGCAATCGACAACACCTATCTCAGGGAACTTATCGACATCAAAGTCAGAAGCGAATTTAAGCTTGACGAGCTTGGCGAATACGTTATCTTCGCCACCTTTGACACCGAAGAGCAGGCCCGCGAAACCTACAAAGGCACCTACGAAATCATGGAAGCGGACGGCAAGGTTCACGTTATGGTCAAATATAAAGACGGATTGACGGGCGCAAGATATCACCTTGTGTCTGCGGCGTCCAACTCCGCTTTGGCAAATCTTTCTGACGTCAAGGTGGGCAAAATGTCCGATGGTATGAAAGACGTCATCGATCAAATGCTTCTTTCCGAAGCAATGGTTATAAACGGCGACGTGTTCAAGGCGAAAACTCCGGCGGACGAAGCGGAAAAAGCTACGCTTTTCGTGTGCAAAAACAGCATGTTCCTTGCTTACGATCCTCTCACCGATTCTGCCGAAACCGAGTTTTACGAAAGAGTTTACGAAGGCGCGGGCAACGCGGTTTTGAAGAAACTGGCAACCGTTTCCGTGCAGAACATTCCTGCTCGCATCAACGATGCCGTGAACGAAACCAGAATTTCCGAACTTATAACGATAAACGACGACGCCAACGTCGTTCTCAAAAAAGTGAAAAACGTGAAGGTCAAAAACCTGTCCGCGGAAATCGACAACGCCGTCAACACCAGCAAGCTGGGCGAAATTATCACCATCGACGGAACATCGCACGCCGTTCTCATTGCGCTTAAGGACGTCGAAGTCGGCAAGCTCGGCGAAAAAGCGCCCGGCATCATCAACAATATGACTATCGCAGAACTCGTCAACCCGACCGATCCGACCAGCATTATGTATGCGCTTATGGGTGCTACACTGAACAATGTTGAGGACAAAGCGACCGAACTTCTGAAAGGTTCGTCTATTCTGAAGCTTTACGAATGGTCCGGCGCAACCGTAGATCCGGCCTTGGCAGAAAAAATTTCCGCATTCGAAACTGCCGCCGGCAGAGAACTGACCGTTGTCGATTTCCTTAACGGAATGAAGTATAATGCCACAACCGGAGCAATTTATTTCGATCCGACAGCGTTCCTTACGCCAACGCCGTAAACAATTTTGCCGCGAGGACGAAAAATCGCCTCGCGGCATAAACTGAAAACATGTTTGAAAGTATAAAACAAGACCTTCGGGTCATAATGGAAAAGGATCCCGCGGCCACAAGCAAGTGGATGGTTTTTTGGAACTACCCGGGATTTAAGGCGCTTATGTGCCACCGAATCGCGCATGCGCTGTATCGCAAGGGTCTTAAGGGGTCGGCGAGGTTTGTGGCAAGGATTGCGCGCCGCACAACGGCCATTGAAATTCATCCTGCGGCAATAATCGGCCGCGGAGTTTTCATCGATCACGGAGCAGGGCTCGTCATCGGCGAAACCGCCATAATAGGCGACAACGTAACCCTGTATCAGGGGGTAACGCTCGGCGGCACGGGCAAGCAGACGGGCAAACGCCACCCGACTCTCGAGGACGACGTTATGGTGTCTGCGGGCGCAAAGGTTCTGGGGCCTGTCGTCATCGGCAAAGGAAGCAAAGTGGGCGCGGGCAGCGTGGTGCTGAAAGACGTGCCTCCGCATTCCACGGTGGTGGGCGTTCCGGGGCGCATCGTGCGGCAGAATGGCAAAAAAGTGGACGACATGGATCAGGTTAAACTCCCTGACCCGATTTTGGAAGAATTCAAACGTCTTAATGACCGAATCGCCGCTTTAGAAGACAAACTCGGCGTAAAAAGTTGTCGTTATTCGCTTTCGGCAGACGAATACAACGTTCCAAAAAGCGATGGCGGCGACAAAAATCAACGATAAAAGAGGCAAAAATGCTTAGAATTTACAACACGCTTACCGGAAAGAAAGAAATATTCGAACCTATGAATCCGCCGGCAGTCAAAATGTACGCCTGCGGCATCACGGTGTCGGGAGACGCGCACATCGGACACGCCTATCAGGCCCTCATTTACGACATCATCAGAAAGTATCTCGAAAAGTCGGGCTATGACGTTACCTATGCCAGAAACTACACCGACGTCGATGACAAAATAATCGCAAAATCCAAGGAAACGGGTATCCCTGCCGATCGCTATGCCGAAATGATGATAAAGCGTATCGACAAGGTTATGCGCGAGCTTAAAATCGACGATCCCGATATCTGGCTGAAAGCCACCTGCAACATCGGAAACATAATCGATTTCACCTCTGCGCTAATCGAAAAGGGCTACGCCTATCCGACGCCGGGCGGAGACGTCTATTTTTCCGTCGAAAAGTTTTCGGACTACGGCAAGCTGTCGGGCAGGAAGTTGGAGGACGCACTGAACGGCGTCCGCGTGGAAAACGACGAGGAAAAGAAAAACCCTTTGGACTTTGCGCTTTGGAAAGCGGCAAAAGAGGGCGAAATTTCGTGGGATTCGCCGTGGGGCAAGGGCAGACCGGGCTGGCATATCGAATGTTCGGCAATGAACAGGGCGGCTTTCGGCGATCAGATCGACATTCACGGCGGTGGCCGCGACCTCATTTTCCCGCACCACGAAAACGAAATAGCGCAAACCGAAGCTTTGACCGGCAAGAGGTTTGCAAAATACTGGATTCACAACGGCCTCATCAAGGTGAACGGCCAAAAAATGAGCAAATCGCTCGGCAACAGCATAGTTTTGGGTGACCTTATGGCCGAATACGACGACGAAACTATAAAGTTCGCGCTGCTGCAAACCAACTACCGCGGCGACATCAACGTTACGCCCGATCTGTTCCCTAACGCCGAAAAACACCTTTACGGGTTCTACAAAATTATGGACGAAGCGGAAAAGCTCGGCCTGAAATCGGCCGAATTCACAAAGTCTATCGACGACGACTTCAACGCCGCCATGGACGACGATTTCAACACGGCGCTTGCGATAAGCAATCTGTTCGGCCTGTTCAAAAAGATAAAAGCGAAACTGAAAGCGGGCGACGATTCCGCCGCGGCAGACGTCAATCAAATCAAAAAAACCTACTCGCTTTTGGGACTGTTCTTGGCCAAGCCGTCAAAGTTCTGCGCGCGATACGAAGCAAAGCATCCCGAAGCCGCAAAGCTCGAAACCACAGACGCTCCGGAAGAAGTCGTGAAGCTTGCAGAAAGCCGCAAGGAAGCAAAAAAGGCCAAAAACTACGCCTTGGCAGACGAAATCAGAGGGCAGATTGCAGCTCTCGGCTACACAGTGGTGGACGTCCCGGGCGGATACGATTTAAAAAAGAACTGAAATGAAACTTTTTAGAAACAAAAAAACCGAATATTCCTCAGGCGACGTCAAGGTAACCGAAATAGTGCTGGACGAAGAGCCGAAAACCGTTTCGGAACCTACCGAAGAACCCGCCCCCGCGCCCGTTTCGGACAAGCCGCAGGAGCAGGATATTCCTGCTGCCGCTTTTGATGAGCCGCCTGCTGCCGAGCCTCTGAACGAGGAACCGCAAACCGACGCAGAAACCGATTTGTCTGAAACGGAAGAAGAACTCCCGCACGGCGAACAAACGGCCGAATCTGCCGAAATTCTGCCCGAAAAGACCGAAATCGAAGAAGCGGCAGAAGAGTCTGTCCAAGCGCAGGCCGAAGCCGAAGAAGCGGCAAAAGAGTCTGCCCAAGCGCAGGCCGAAGCGGAGGCTTTTGCAGGGCCCGCCGAAGAGGAAGAAAAATCCGAAGAACCGCAAAAATCCGAAGAAATAGGGGAAGAACCGATTTCCGAGGAGCAGGCATTTGTGGAACGCATAAAAGCCGAACGCGTCACCGACAACGAGCGCGCCGCCCACGTTTACGCAGAAACCGCAGAAAGGGTTGAAGAGGTCGGAAAGGCAAGATACGCCGGAAGCTCCGAGGAAAAAAAGGCCGCAAGAGTCATAAGGGATTTGTTCGAGGACGAGCTTGGCGGGTTTGCCCGCATGGAGCCGTTTGACGTCAGGCCGTTTGCGACGGTGCAGGGGTTGCCTGTTTTCGCCGCGATAAGCGTCGTGGCGTTCATATTGTCGTGCATATGGTCGCCGCTCGGGGTTTTGCTGTTCCCGACCGTGGCGGCAATGATCCTCGTGCAGGTCATCAAAAACAAAGACGACTTTTCGTGGTTGTTCCCGAAGCGCACGTCCTACAACGTTGTCAGCGTCATCGAAAACGGCGAAAAACACATCGGAAAAACCGTCGTTCTGGGGTGCCATTACGACACCGACTACGGCCGAATGGAGCTTCCGAAGTGGATTGCAAAGCAAAACAGCGCAAGTTTACATACTTTTATGACGTGGTACGCGTTTGCGTCAAACATCCTTCTTGCCGCGCTGTCGGTGGCCTGCATATTCCTGAAATCCGGCCCGAAGGCCATCGTTATGTTCGTAGGATTCGTGGCGCTTGCGGTGAGCGTCGTTTATATGGCGACTTACGTCACCTATTTCAAGCTCGGCGCGAGAATGAACAAAAACGCTCTCAGCGGACTGGGACTGACGCTTGCGGTTGCGCAGCACCTTAAATTAAATTCCGAAGAAATTCCTTCCGACGTCCGAGTCGTGGTGGCGGCTTTTGGAAGCAGCTATGCCGGCGCAAAGGGCAGCGAGGCTTTTCTGGAGGAGCATTACGGCAAAGACAACCTGCTGATAAATCCCGTTTTTCTGGACGTTTCGGCGCTTAGGAAAAACGAAGCGAACGTCGTGGTTGCGGACAAAAATCTGAAATTGAATTACGGCGGACGTTTGGCAGAAACGGCATTTGAAACGCTGAAAGAGAGTGGATTAACCGTCGATAAGGTTGTTGAACAAGGCAGATTTGCCGACGCGACGTCGTTTCAGACAAAAGACATACCAAGCGTTTTTCTGGACGGAGGAATTCAAAAAGAAAGCTTGTTCGGCGAAACGGAATCGGACGTCGAAACCAGATATAACGCGGTATTGAATTTGGTAAGGAGAATAATGAAAGAATGAAAAATAAACGCACGACGAAAAATCTCGCTTTTGCGGGAATGTTCATGGCTCTGACCATGGTTTTCACCGTCATACACATACCGCTTGCAATAGGAAACATCAATTTCGGCGACGCGGTTATATTGCTCAGCGCGGCGTGCCTACCGCTTCCGTTCTCGGTTGCGTCTTCCGCAATCGGCGCGGCGCTTGCCGACGTTTTTACGGGGTACGCTTCCTACGCGCCTTTCACGCTGGTCGTCAAAGCCTTGGTGGCGCTTATTGCAAAGCTTTTGCTGACGGCACTCAAAAATGCCAAGCCTGCCTTGAAATATCCGATTTCGGCAATTCCTGCCGAGCTCGTTATGGCGGGAGGATATTTTTTAGCAAATTCCTTCCTTCTCGAATGGGAATTCAAAACGGCTGCAACCAGCGTTCCGTTCGACCTGTTGCAGGGCGCTGTGGCAGTGGTCGTGTTCACGCTTTTGGCGGTGGTGGCAAAAATCCCCGAAAAAGTCAGTGGGTATCTGACGAAAGAATAACCTAAAACGAATAACGATCCGTCCGAAAGGGCGGATTTTTTCGTCGTAACGGCGGCCGAGATTTTTGCATAGGATAAAACAGAATGCCTCGTACATAAAATTTTGGAGGTAAATGCCGTGAATTGTTTCAGACAAGTAACGCAAAGCTGCTGCTATCCTACCCGCGGCCCGCGCGGCCCTATGGGCCCTCAGGGAGCGACCGGCCCGCAAGGCCCTATGGGACCGATGGGACCTATAGGCGCAACCGGCCCGCAAGGTCCACAAGGCCCGCAGGGCCTGACGGGAGCAACGGGCGCCACCGGCGCCACAGGAGCAACCGGTCCGCAGGGACCGCAGGGTGAAACGGGGCCTCAAGGCCCTCAGGGTATCCAGGGTATTCAAGGGATACAAGGGGAGACCGGCGCCACCGGCGCAACTGGAGCCACGGGCCCTCAAGGCGAAACCGGCCCGCAAGGCCCACAAGGCATACAGGGCGAAACAGGAGCCACCGGCCCGCAAGGCGAAACGGGGCCTCAAGGTCCGCAAGGCCCGGCAGGCACGGGAGAAGCTTTATATGCAAACGCAACGGATCAGACCGTGGCCACGGCAACGCAGATTCCGGTGACTCTCGTTAGGGAAACCTCTGGCACCGACATCACGGTTACGGGAGGCAACGTCGTTTTGCCGGAAGGAAATTATCTGGTTTCCTACGGCGTGGAAGGAACGAGGGCCACAAACGGCGCTCTCACCGCGTCGCTGTATCTAAATGGCACGCCGCTTACCGGAGAAAGCGTAACCGAAACCGTTTCCACGGGCGAAACCGTAAACGCGTCCAAAACCACGGTGGTCAATTCCACTGCCGCGGGCACCACTTTGGGGCTGTATAACACTTCGGGCGCAGAGGCAACGTTCTCCAACGCATATATAACCGTATTGAAGCTTTAACGGCTTAATTCGACGATAAAAAGACTGTTTGCTGTCCGATGAGGGCAGCAAATCAGTTTTTAGAAAAAAATTTTTCTTACATCGTTGACAAGCACGCCAAAGCTATAATATAATTTTTTTACAAGGCACTATACGGAGGATATATGTGGATAGTTGATTTTAACGAAAATGTCTGGCATTTCATAGTCAGGCTGGCGATATCGGTCACCTGCGGTATACTTATAGGTTTCGAAAGGAAGAACCGCAGCAAAGAGGCCGGAATAAGGACTCACGCCATAGTGTGCATGGCGGCGGCGCTGTTTATGATCGTGTCGAGGTATCTCACTTCCGCAGATTTCGGAGGAGAAGGAACCACGGGCGATCCTGCAAGAATCGGCGCGCAGATCGTGACGGGCATAGGTTTTTTGGGCGCAGGCATAATCATGTATCGCCGCGACGCAATGCGCGGCATAACCACCGCTGCGGGAATATGGGCCACGTCCGCAATAGGTATGGCGATAGGCGCGGGATTCGTCATAACCGGCATAACGGCAACGTTGATTATTTTGATATTGCAATTCGTGTTCCATTTACCGATAAAAGCTTTTCAGACCAAGCACCTCGCCACCGTGAAGCTGAAAGTCTGGATGGAAACGGACGACGTGGTGGACAAAATAATGACCAGTTTTATAAACCCGAAAGTGTCCAGCTACGCGGCAAAAATCGAGGACGGCAGGACGGTTGCAACGGTTTACATAGTGACTTCGGGCGTTTGCACAGTGAAGGAACTGGACAAAATTATAAAAGAAAATTCGGCTCATATCCTTGCGATCGAGCAGGTGGAAGAAGTCTGACGAAGATCCCCGTTTCGGCGGGGGTTTTTTGTCGAAATCAAAAAAGAAGTCGGCGAAGTCCGCAAAATGTTGACAAACGGCGGCGGCTTTGTTATAATTTACAAATCTGAAAGTATTTAAGACATATAAAGCGGAGGCATTTTATGGAAAAAATCTTTTTAACTCAAAAAGGTTACGACGAACTTCAGGAAAGACTGGACTATTTGACGGGCCAAGGCCGCCAGGAAATGAGCGAAAAAATCAAACTCGCCCGTGAATACGGCGACCTTTCGGAAAACGCCGAATACGATGCTGCCAAGAACGAGCAGGCGTTTATGGAGCAGGAAATCAAAGAGATTGCCGAAAAACTCCGTAATGCAGAAATCATCGACGAATCCAACCTGGACAGCAAAACCGTTTCCATCGGAAGCATCGTTAAGCTTCAGGATATGGAACTGGACGAAAAAGTCGAAATCAAAATCGTCGGCAGCAGCGAAGCCGACATCATGAACAACAAAATCAGCAACGAATCCCCGATCGGCCAGTCGCTTATCGGCAAGAAAAAAGGCGCGGTTGTGGACGTGAACACTCCGAGCGGCGTTCTGAAGTACAAAATCATTTCCATCAGCATTGACTAAAGAAGAGGTTATTATGGCAGAGAAGGAAGTAGTTTTGCCTGACGTGGCGCAGGAAGAAGCGGAACTTAACGAAATATTCAAAATCAGAAGAGATAAACTGGCGGACCTTCAGGCGGCAGGCAAAAATCCGTTTGAAATCGTGAAATACGATCGCAACGCCCACAGCAAAGAAATAGTAGATAATTACCCTGAGTTCGAGGGCAAAACCGTGAAAATAGCGGGCAGAATTCTGTCCAAGCGCATCATGGGCAAGGCCAGCTTTGCGCATATCATGGACGACACCGGCCGTATTCAGTGCTACGTCAGCCGCGACGATCTGGGCGAAGAAGGCTATGCCGACTTCAAAAAGGTCTACGACATCGGAGACATCGTCGGCGTCGAAGGTTTCGTTTTCACCACCAAAATGGGCGAAATCACCATTCACGCCAAAAATATGATTTTGCTTTCGAAATCTCTGCGTCCGTTGCCTGAAAAATTCCACGGCTTAAAAGACGAAGACACCAGATATCGCCAAAGAGAACTGGACCTCATCGCAAATCCGGAGGTTAAGGACACGTTTGTGGCGAGAAGCAAAATTCTCTCCGGCATCAGAAGATATCTGGATAATCTCGGCTATCTCGAGGTGGACACCCCTGTTTTGCAGACGCTTGAAATCGGCGCTTCCGCAAGGCCGTTCAAAACCTTCCACAACGCACTCGGCATCGATATGTTCCTTAGGATCGAAACCGAGCTTTACCTCAAACGTCTCATCGTCGGCGGTTTCGGCAAGGTTTACGAGGTCGGCCGTATCTTCAGAAACGAAGGTATGGACAGAAGCCACAACCCTGAATTCACCACCGTCGAAATGTATCAGGCTTACAGCGACTACAAGGATATGATGGACCTTATAGAGGATATGTATCGCACCCTCGCAAAAGAGGTTTGCGGCACCACCGACATCACCTATCAGGGCACCGAAATAGATATGGGCAAGCCTTGGGAAAGGCTCACCATGGTTGAAGCGGTCAAGAAATTTGCCGGCGTCGATTACAACGACTGGGCAACCGACGAAGAGGCAAGGGCGGCGGCCAAAAAAGCGGGCGTCGAAGTTCCGGAAGGCGACAAAGCGACCAAGGGACACGTGCTTATCGCATTCTTCGAAGAAACCGTCGAAGACAAACTCATTCAACCTACCATCATCTACGATTATCCTGTCGAAAATTCTCCGCTTGCAAAGCGTAAACCGTCGAATCCGGCGTTTACCGAACGTTTTGAGTACTTTATCTATGCAAGAGAGATGGGAAACGCTTTCAGCGAGCTTAACGATCCTATCGATCAGCTGGAGCGCTTCACTCGTCAGGTGGAAGCAAAGAGAGCCGCAGGCGGCGTTGACGCGCAGATCGACGAAGACTTTATCACCGCTTTGGAATACGGTATGCCTCCGACGGGCGGCTTGGGCTTCGGCGTGGACAGACTGGTTATGCTTCTGACCGACAGCGCAAGCATAAGGGACGTCATCTTGTTCCC
>ULRD01000298.1_pt1 | contig 12174 bp, 10 predicted proteins | sample 1955181 | NCBI WGS metagenome assembly ULRD01 (sample SAMEA4835675, study PRJEB28245) | human gut metagenome | biome: gut microbiome; material: fecal sample | place: Denmark | collected 2008
GATATACAATCCCTTTGCAATCAAACCGTCAACAACAAATTCAATCGGCTTGTACACTGTCGTCATGATTTCTTCGCAGGATTTGGTTTTTAATTTTTGCATCGTATTCTCCTTTCATTGTTAGGGGGTTAATATTTATTTTTTTAACTCTAATTTAATTTTAGTCGTTATATTGACTTTTGTCAATAGAAAATGTATAATATTTCTATAGCCTCAACTATATTCTCTATTGAAAGGAAACATTATCATGGGCATACTCGGCAAAGATTTAATTGACTTTGATTATGATTTTTTAAAATTTACAGCTATGTTTTCCAACGATAATATTGAGATAGAAGAACACACATATCTTCATGGAGAAATTCTGACAGAATTTTTGAATTACGATATTTCGAATTTTGGTTTGGCAATGAAGGAGCTTCGCATACTGTATGATGAAAAGCAGGAAAAGACGTTCAATACAGTTGAAAGTGAACTCATCAAGATGATTTTTGAACTTCCGCTTTTTCGTGACATGAAATATCGAAGTTCATGGTTCGAAATAAAAAAATCATCAAGTCCATATGGAAATCTTGATGAATTTGAAAAGCTATATTCTGATTTAAATTTGCTTGAACGATACCATTTGTTTATCAAAGAGATGTTTTGCAGGACAAAGTGGAAAGTCGATACCAACAAGTTTGCGACTTTGATTTACAACAATGGTATTGATGCGTTTACAAGTGGAGTCAGTCTTGGCGGAAGTAATTTTGTCGATCCAACGGATATTACCGTTCAATATGAGATTCGTGAATCAAGCAATGGTACTGTACGAATGTATGAAAAAATGAATTTTACACGTTTGATTGACTTTTTATATGTCGATTTATTTAAGGCGATTATGAATAACTACTGTCCAAAGCCGTGCAAGCTATGCGGACGTTACTTTCTGCAACATCCCGGACTTGCCTATGAATACTGCACCAATGTTGCTCCCAACGAAACAACAAAGAACTGCCGTGATATTGGCTCTGTCAAGAGCTTTAAGGATAAAGTCAAAAACAATCCCGTTTGGATAATCCACCAGCGTGCTTACAAGAAATACTATGCTCGTATGAAGAAAAAGCATCTCTCCGAAACAGATTTTGCTCAGTGGGTTATTGAGGCGGAACAAATCAGGGATGGAATGCTTGTTGAGTATGAACGTAATAACGGAGTCAATCTTGAAAATTATACAGAGGAGATTAATTGTATTGAATAAATCGATGTCAGTAAAAATTATGTTGAAGATATTATGTAGTTGTCTTAAAGTTAATTATATTACACTCAATCAGAAGTTGTATCGTGTATCATGATAAATGTCGTGTATAAAATTGCAACAGTTTTGAACAAACTAATTATGTCCTAACGCCTAATGCAAAACAAAAAGCCCCAACTCGGAAAAATACTCCGTAAAGAGGCTTTTTGTAATGTGCAAATTCAGGTGAGTATACGTTATCTTGTAATTATATCAAGCCACCTGCGCATACTTGATGGGTTGTTTCTACTTAAATCTGAAAAAACCGAGCTTTTTATGAGTAACTTTTCAAACTGCTCTGGTATCTCCGTTTTCATTATGTCTTTCAGTTCAAGACAAGATTCAAATGATCTTTGCCAGAAGTTTCTGTATTTGCTGCTGAGTGAAACTGACAATTTTTTCACACAATGCTTAGATGCCCATTTACATATTCCATCATGATAATCAAGTGGTTCGATATTTAATGCGTTGGATGGAACATTAGAACTAAAAATCGCGATCTTTCCATCAGGTGAAAGAGTATCATAACACCTGTCAAGAAATCTGTTCAATTCTTCTGATGTATTATTGAAATATATTGTATCAAGCATACAGATAAGATCGTATTTACTGTCGCCGAAAGCTAGCGAACTTCCGTCCATTATTTCAAAAGAAATGTCTTTTCTGTTACAATAATGCTCTTTTGCTGAGGCGATCATTGTCTTATCTACATCAATACCCAGTGCAAAAGCTCTGTAATGTTCACATATCTCTTCGGTCATTCTTCCAATGCCGCATCCGATATCCAGTATATGTGAGTTTTTTTTCAGATCAATATGTTCATACATCAATTGCAGTTCATCATAAGTTACCATTCCGCTTTGTTTGAGGTCTTTGCCATATACCTTTTCACACCATTTCCCGTAAGCCGAATTTTCATAGAAATTCATTTTATCACTCCTGTTTTAACTGCGTAGACCAGAGCGTTGAAGCCACCGGTTATCATTGAATATGAGGTATCTGTGTTATGCCCTGCATACCATAAAACATCGGTGCTAGAGCTGAGTTAATGTCCGATTCGTTAATCGCTTCCTCTGGTTTGTCGATATAATTTTCAGCTTGCTTGGTGAACATTTCGTAGTATTTTCCATGAAGTTGCATAAGTTTGTCATGGGTACCGGATTCTGATATTTCTCCATCCTTGAAAAGATATATGCAGTCTGCATCTCTTATTGTAGAAAGCCTGTGAGAGACCATTATTGTGGTGGTTTCAGATGATCTGTTGAATATGATTTTATTAAGCTCATATTCAGCCAAAGGATCGAGAGCAGATGTTGGTTCGTCAAGGATAAACAATCCGAAGTTCTTTGTAAACAGTCTTGCCAGAGCAAGTTTTTGTTTTTCGCCGCCTGAAAGTACAAGTCCGTTCTTGTCAAATTCCCTTGTAATATCACTGTCAAGATTGGAATTTGATTTTTTCAGAACTTTGTCAAGTCCGAATATTTCAAATATTCTGTAGATAAAAGAGTTATCTGCTTTATTATATATAGCCATATTGTCGGCTACTGAAAGTGCATACATCGGTGCATCTTGAAATGCTATACCGATATTCTGCCTTAACTCTTTAACCTTATATTGTTTTATCGGAACGTTATTGACCAGTATTTCGCCGTTTTCGACATCATATAATCTGAGAAGCAGCTTCACCAAGGTCGTCTTACCTGTTCCGTTCTCGCCGACTATTGCGATTTTACTACCGCTTCTAATCTTCATATTTAAGTTTTTCATAGCAAACTGAGAATTTGCATACCTGAAGCTGACGTTTTTCAACTCTATATCCATAGGACCTTCGGGTACATTAATACCTGATTCATGATGGTTCTCAATAGCAGACTCAAGCTCAAAGAAGCTTCGTATCTTCTGAGCGAATACAACGGCTTCCTGGCTCTTATTTGTTATGTCAACAAAGTTCCCGAGATATGTTCTCAATACCGATGAGGCTGTTAGCATGGCGGTGAAACTTCCTATAGAGAGTTTTCCGGTCACTATTCTGTACCCGAGAAATGTAACAATTATAAAATAGAGCAGGCTGTTAATTATTTCGATTAGGCTGTCTATCAGGCATCTCTTATACATAAACCGCTTGATAACACCATTTACCGCTGATACAGCATCATCATACTTTTCCATAAGAATATCGGATGCCTTTGTACTTTTCAATCCGGCAATATATTCTTTCTGATACATTGTACGGTGAATATAGTCTTTTTTCCTCTGCGGATCAAGCATCTCGTTCATTTTCTTGTAATTCACCTTACTGAGACGCAGTTTGAGCCGATTTGTTGCAAAAAGTGCTATTACCGTAAAGAGTATTATCAGAGCATCATTCTCAATCATAACTGCTGTCAGAGCCGTAATACCGAATAAAGCCGCAGCGAAGCTGAGCAATATATTGTGGGCTGCTTCTGACTGTGTTGAATACTGGGATACAGTCCAAGTAAAACTATTGAAGAACTCCGGATCATCAAAAAATCTGAAATCCGTACTAATTGATTTCTGATATATTTCTTTATTTATAGCAGAGTTTATCTCGTTCTGCTTTCTTTCTCTGTATAAAGCTGTCCAAAAATGCGAAATAAGTGGAAGAAGTATCAAAACGACAGCAAAGGCAGCAATCGTGCCGGCTATTGCAGATAAACTGCTTTTTTCCGCAATAGTATCAATTATTTTTTTCTGGAATATGATCGTGATAATCGAAGTAAGTGGCTGTATTACAGATAGTATCAACGAAGAGATAAGAAATAATCTGCCGTATTTCCATGTGGGACACAGAAGAAATCTTAGTCCCTTTACTATGCCTTTTATTCCTGCTTTTGGGGGATTTTTATCAAAATATACGGTTTCTTGCACTATTCCGCCTTGTTGTGTCATCATCTGATCTACCTCCTGTCCTCGCTATAGGCAGATCCACTTTCGTCTGTCTCTTTAGTCACTACAAAAACGGTTTTATCTGTGTCAAGCCTATGTTTGATATTACGTAGATTGCACATTACAAGATTTGGAGAATAATAGTCACCGGTACTTGCATAGTTAATAAAAAAGCATCTGTTTGTTGTGCAAAACTTGCTGTGCGTGCAATCCGAACATTCATTTGTATGTTTCGATGTGATATTGTCAATGAAGTCCAGTGCTGCCTTATCTATACCTTTTCTAACATTTCCGAGGCAGTGCTTTTCGTCATTCATTACCATTGTACATGGAAATATCTGCCCTGTGGTACTTATGGAATAATAATCGTGTCCGGCAGTACAGTTATTAAGACAAATATCTCTGCTATTTATCGGATAAACCGTAATATCCCTGTTTTCCATTCCGTAGATATATCCTTTCATAGCAATAAACTGTTCATAGATTCTGTCAAAATCTTCCATTTCCCATTCATCACTCATAAAATCTGCTTCGGTAATTATTCTGTCAAATCCTCTGTCGATGAAGTATCGGATATTGCTGAAAAGGTCGCTTATATTATGTCTGTCATATGTCATGCGGATGGTGAAGATCGGATTAATTTTATTCATATATTCAGCATATTTCATTACCTTTTCATAGTCGAAATTCGAATTTACAGCAGGTCTGTTGAAACTTTGTGTTTCCTCATTTCCGTCTATGCTTATACTGAGTTTATACTGCATATTATTTGCAAGATAGTCTGCCATTTCATCAGTAAGCATGGAACCATTTGTAGTTATTCCGAAAACAGCTTTATTATTTAATTCTGAACGGATCTGTTTAATTATGTATTTAATCAGATCGAATTGCAGTAATGGTTCGCCGCCATGAAAGGTTACGATAAGCTTCTGGTCGGCGGAAATGCTGTTAGCAATAAACCGAATCACCTCATCGGCTGTTTTTTCTGACATATTGCTTTTGGTTTGACATCCATCTTTTTCATAACAATAACGACATCTGAAATTACAGACATCAGTTACAAAGAGATTTACAAAATAATCATTCATTTTCAAACGCCTTCATTATTCGCTTTTTCTTTGCAGTACATATATCGGTAAGATTTTTTATTCCCTTATAATCCTCAATAAGCTTCACATCAAAAGGACATGTCCAACAATACTGGCTTACTTCGCAGTCGCGGCATTCCTCTCTGTAGCGTGAAAGATATCTTGAGAAATTACTGAACCATACTTTCTTCCAATAATCTTTAACGTCCTCGTTAAAATTCTCGTTGAGAATATTTCCCATTTTAAATTCATCATCGCTGAAATTATTGCAGGGGAAGACATCACCGTTCTTATCAACAGAGATCATGCTAACGCCTGCTCCGCAAAGATTTGGATTAAAGTTAACGCTGTTCAGGAAATGGCTGAGTGGGTCACGGCATGAAAGATGATTTTCCAAAGCTCTGCCTGTAGGACAAAGATCGCGTACCAGTGCCTCTACGCCAAGCTCATTACACAGTTTGGAATAATTCTCAACGTCATCAAGCTCCTCAGGAGAAAGGGCGTTGGAAAGACGTATTCTCTTGGCACCTGCTGAATTAAGCATTTGGATGACATTCATGACTTTATCGAAAGTACCTTTGCCACGTATGAAATCCGATTTTTCTGCTGTTACGCCGTCAAGGCTTATATCTATAATATCTGTCGTTTCCGCAATAATCTTTACGTTGCTTTCGTTAATAAGAAGTGAGTTGGTAGAAAGCACAATAGTGTTATTAAAATTCTGTCTCAACCAGACAAGACTTTCAAGAATATTGGAAGCAATAAGTGGTTCTCCACCTGTAAGGACGATCATTATAGGATCATATGTAAGTATCTTCTCAAGGATATCACGCCTTACGGTAACTTCTCCGTCTCTTTCACGCTTATACGGCTTTGCAGACATACAACAATGCTTGCAGCACAGATTACAGTTGTCGGTAATAATATAAGTTATTTCATTGATTTTATCTGAACTGCAATCTGCAAAGAGTTGTTTTTCATCAATTGTCTCAGCAAGGCTTTCAAGAAATTTTCTATCTGAATCAGATTTCATTTTAGCAAGCTCCAGAATACTTTCTTTGGTATCGCAACCTTTTATCATTTCAAATACTTTTTTGTTGATCTCAACTGATGTACCGTTGGTGTGATTATATAACACCGTTTTGTTCTTTATATCAAATGATTTCATAAAGTCATAATTCATATTTGTACACCTTTATTATTTTTTTTACATATAAATTTTGCTAACGCTTCACAGCTTTCAAGATTATAATGTTGGAGGATCATTTTTTCTTTTGAAAAAATTGAATCATTATGAAGCTCATTGAGAAATTTTTCCGTGTCTTTTATCATATATAATGGCTGATTGTTCTTAATGTTGTATCTTCTTGCAATGGTCTGTATTTTTTCAAATGTGTCATTCAGCATTTCGCAATTATCTGATTCTTCACAAACCGATGAATACTTGTAAAAACGATAGTCATTCCATTTCATTACGGCAAGAGCGTTTTCTACTTCGGTTCTGGAACTTAAATTTCTTTCCTGTGCAAGATATGCTGTTTCCGCTGCCATAACAGCACATGATAAGCTGTTTCCTGTCAAGCGTACAAATGATCCATCTATTATTCTCCATACAATTAATACAGGTATAGAACTTTGTATGTCCCTGCCTTTTACATATATTCTGCTGTCAGGTGCATTGAACTGTGTTCTGCAGCCTATAACCGAATCATATGCGGCGGGGAGACTGTGATCCGTTCTGTTCATATTTGAACAAACAACAATCTTGCCGCTTTCATCAAGCTTTCTCATCACCTCTCTCAGCGAAGAACAATTATTCTCGCATTCAACAGAAAGTGCAAGACATATTATGTCGCAGTCAGAGTTCAGACCGTACTTCAATGCATTGATTAGAACGTTAAGTGTCGTAGAATTATCAGAATCAAGTATCTTTACACTTTCGATCCTAGCTGACGGTGCTAAAAGGCTTATTATATCGCATACAACAGAACCATGCTTCGCTTCGTCAATTACACCGAATCCTAAATCAGTAACCTTTATTGATTTTTTTTGTTCTTCGGAAATACCCGAATCATAGACAAGTACTTTCATATTTACTCCAATAGAAATAAGCGTAATTAAAAATGACGTTGCATATAACGTTAAGCAACTCTGCACAATGATGTAACACAGAACAAGCATTATGAGCTGTTGTTCGAAATCTGTTTTATAATTGTATAGCAAGCTTTATTAAGAAATTAAATGTATATTATAATATACAGATGATATATGCAAGTTTTTTGCTGCTATTGTACGACGTTGCTCTGAAAAATACGATGATGTTATTGTTTAAATGTTATTTATTGATCAAGTCCAAGGGCAGATCCAGGAAGACTTGAACTTGCAGCCGGGTACGTTTCCGTATACCCTATAGTAGTCAACGTAGCAGATAGTGAACTGTGTGGGAATTCTTCCAACCCAATCCCTTTTCTCTTCGTTACAGTCGTCCTTACAACCCTGACCAATAACTCTTATTGCCTTCTGGTCTTCTGTAAGTTCATCTTTAATGATCTTCTTCTCTAACATAATTTTTCCCTCCTAAATTCTTATGCACGTCATTTTCAATTACTAACTAAAATGGGGAGATAATCTCTTCATTTCATTTTACATGATAAATTATAATAATTACAAAAAAATAATAGAAAAATAACATTTTTGTCATTTTATAGTTTAACGCAAATATTTCTGTCACATTTGATATTTTTTCTAATATGGAATATTTCATAAATTAGGCTAAAAATCCGTGTAAAAATAGTATTATACTTATATCTATTGTAAATCAGACAATAGAGAAAAGTATTAAGATATACATGCCAATATATTAGAAATGTGATTATTCAACAAAATAAAACAAAAAAATTCGAGACTTTTTTATGTACCAATCCTAAAATAAATCATAATATACTTTTATATTATTCTGAAATATGATATAATTATTATAGTAATTTTACATGCTTTTAATAAGACTGAACAGTATACAGAAAGGTTTGATACAATGCACAACATATTAATAGTAGAAGATGACGTAACATTAAATCAAGGAATTTATCTCTTTCTACGAAAAGAAAACAATATTTTTCAGGCTTATGATCTGAAAACAGCAGAAGAGCTCTTTAATACCAATCGTATAGAACTGATCATTCTTGATATATCTCTACCTGACGGAAACGGCATTGACTTCTGTTCAAAGATTAGAGCACTTTCCGATGTTCCCATAATATTCCTTACGGCAAATGATAGTGAAACGGTTATCGTTTCCGGTTTTTTAGTGGGATGCGATGACTTTGTTGTGAAGCCATTTAGTATGATGATCCTTCAGGAACGCATAAAGGCGGTACTGCGAAGATACAACAGTACATCAGAATCTTTTTTTGTGATAAATGACCTTGTTCTTGATTTTGAGCATATGGTTTTCTCTAAAAACGGTAATACGATAAATTTAAGTAAAAACGAGCAAAAACTTCTGAAAAAATTTATACGGAACAAAGGACAGATACTCACCCGTGAACAGCTTATGGATTCTCTTTATAGCATCGAAGCTGATTTTGTGGATGAAAATGCTCTTACGGTAACTATAAATAGGTTAAGGCAGAAAATTGAAAATTCTCCTAAATCGCCTGTATACATAAAAAATATCTATGGTCTTGGTTATATCTGGACCGGAGGTATATCAACATGAAAATACTTATCCTCGTAATGGCTGCAATTATCATTGCCGAATTTATATATATATTACATATAAAAAAAGAAGTATCAGATATGTGCTCAAAGCTTACAAAAACTTTCTGCGATGTAGTAGACGGCAAAAATGTTGCACTGCTCTATAATGAAAGCATGCTTTCTTTGCTGCATGAGAAGATAACAAGATATATCAAAGCAAATAACAGCAAGTATGAAGCATTAAATGCAGAAAAAAAGAATTTGCAAATGGTTATCACAAACGTTGCTCATCAAATGGTTCAGCCTATAAGCCAGATACACATCAACAGTGAAATGCTAATGGAGAACAACATAAGTGACAGCGATAGAAAAACATTAGTTAACAATATAAACCGTCAATCAAATAAACTACGATTCATATTTGAAGTTATGATGAAATCCTCACGTCTTGAAACGGGGCTTATCAAAATAAATAATATAAAGTATCAAAGCGTAAAAATCCTTATTTCCAATATCATAGCCGATCTGATAGACATAATCGTAAAAAAGGATATGGAGATAATTGTTGATATACCCGATGATCTCAATGCATATTTTGATATGAAATGGACAGCAGAAGCTGTTTACAATATCGTGGAAAACGCCGTTAAGTACACCCAGAGAAGTGGGAAAATAACTATTCGTACTGTTGAATATGAAATGTTCGTCCGGCTTGATATAGAAGATACAGGAATGGGGATTGCTAAAAACGAATATACTGATATATTCAAGCGGTTTTACCGCTCAGAATCGGTCAAGAACTATAACGGATTTGGTGTGGGACTTTATCTTACTCGTGAAATAATTATAAGAGAGGGCGGATATGTCTCCGTTTCATCTGTTATTGATAAAGGCAGTGTTTTCTCTGTATTTATTCCAAGTCAAAAGTGATGATTCTGTTATTTTTTGGTAACTATTAAGAAACAATTGTATAATATAATATCTTTAACATCACGACATATTCATTAAGTGCTGCCTCATCAGAATAACAGCACACATATCATAATGATTGATTATCAAGGAGTATTTATCATGGAGATATTGAAAGCAGAACATCTTTTTAAAGAGTATGGAAAAAAGCCTAACATTGTACACGCATTGAACGATATAAGCATTTCTGTGCAAAATCAGGAATTTGTATCTATCGTAGGAACGAGCGGAAGCGGAAAAAGTACTCTTCTGCATATGCTCGGAGGGCTTGACCGTCCGAGATCAGGAGAGGTATTTATCGGTGGAAAAAGTATTTTTAAAATGTCAGATGACGAACTTACTGTATTCCGCCGCAGAAAGATCGGATTTGTATTTCAGCATTTCAATCTAATACCCATACTTAGCGTCTATGAAAATATCGTATTACCCATAAAGCTTGACGGTGAACAGCCGGACAAGAAATTCACTGATGAGATAATTGAATCTCTCGGACTTAAAGATCTTATTGACAGATACCCCGATAATCTTTCCGGTGGACAGCAGCAGCGTGTTGCGATAGCCCGTGCACTTATCTCAAAGCCTGATATTTTACTGGCAGATGAGCCAACAGGTAATCTTGACATAAAAACCGGCATAGAAGTTATACTTCTGATGAAGAAGATGAACAAGAAGTTTAATCAAACTATAATCATTATCACACACAATGACGATATTGCACAGATGACCGACCGAATTATCCGTATAGAAGACGGCAAAGTTGTAACAAGGGAGCAATGATATGATTAAGGTGCCAAATAACAGAGTTATACTTTCCCTTTCTGCCAGACATATGAAGAGGACATGGGTAAGGAATATCTTCTCCATTATTGCTGTCATTCTTACAACTTTGCTGATAATGATCGTTCTCATCATTGGAAATATTTTTATAAATGCAGGCAAATCGACAAAAATGAACAGCATAGGTCAGAAAGCGGAGGTTTCTTTCCAGTATCTTGTTGATGACGAAGTAAACGCCATAGCGTCAAACAGCCTTGTCGAAAAATATGGTATATCAAGGATCGTTGCGGGCGTGCGTGAAGCTCCGTGGAACGAAAATCCATTGGAGATAAGAACGACCGATGAGGTATACGCTGATATGATGTATAGCACACCTACGACAGGCAGACTTCCTAAGGATAAAAATGAAGTTGCAGTCAAATCATGGATGCTGGACGATTTGGGTATTTCATGTGAAATAGGACAAAAATTCCCTCTGAAATTTAATGTTGGCAGCAGCCATTATGAAATGGATCTGACCGTATGCGGAATATGGGACGACAGTAAAACACTGTTTCCATTTGCCGTTGCGTTTATCTCCGATGCTCTTGCATCTGATTTGCTTCAGAGTGTTGATACAGAGGAAAATATTTTGAACCGCAGTTATATAGGCTCATACCAGATGAATGTAGATCTTTGTGGAAACGGTTCTGATCTGGAAAAAAATCTTGATAAACTCGTAGCAGAAACAGGCATTGATGCTGAACGTAGCCAGCCAAGAATTAATTCAGTTTTCAGAAATTCCAAAGCAGACGCAGGAATGATAACCGCAGTTATCTGTATTCTAATCGTAGTAATGACAAGCGGATTCTTTCTGATATATAACATCTTTTATATATCCATTATCAAGAACATCAAGTTGTATGGTATGCTTAAAACTATCGGTACTACATCTCATCAGATAAGACGCATGGTAAATATTCAGGCTGCCATTTATTGTGCTATCGGAATACCCTGCGGTCTTTTCCTCGGCTATTGGGTAGCGGAGATATTCTTTCCGAAAATTGCAGCATTTTCATCTGTTGGAGACAATATAAGTGTTGAATTCAGCGTAATATCGATGATTGTTGCTATCCTGCTATCCTGTATCACAGTATTCATAAGCTGTCATCATCCTGCAAAGCAAGCTTCAAGGACAACGCCTGTTGAAGCTTTGCGGTACAACGGTATTAACGAGATTTCACATCCGAAAAAATCATCCGGACATGACTGCACAGGTATAGTTCATATGGGGTTATCAAACCTGTTCAGGAACAGAAAGAAAACTATTATTACTATAGTCTCCGTAAGTCTTGGAATGATACTGGTCAGCATTTTCTACACCTTTTCAAACAGTTTTAACGTGGATGGAATGGTAAATTCATATATTTACGCTGATTTTCTGGTTGCCGATAAAAGCTATCTCAACTTTGCAGTTCC
>ULRD01064620.1_pt1 | contig 12173 bp, 9 predicted proteins | sample 1955181 | NCBI WGS metagenome assembly ULRD01 (sample SAMEA4835675, study PRJEB28245) | human gut metagenome | biome: gut microbiome; material: fecal sample | place: Denmark | collected 2008
TCTTCTCCACGCAGCCGCTCCACCAGCCTGGCAGCCGCGTTCCGTGTCATGTGCTGGCCGTTGGGCCGCGCCGATGCCTCGTCGAATGCTATGGCTACGACGTGAACCTCTCGCAGCGCGATATCATGATGATTTCACTGCATATGACACCACGCAGTATACCTATGACCGGAATGCTTACCTGTCTCAGGAAAAGCACACCGGGATCCTGACCGCAGACGGAGCAGACGTGGCTTCTACGCCCGGCCAGCCTGCCGGAACGATCACGACAGACTATGCATATGACGTTCTTGGCCGTATGACCTCCGTCACGGACGGCAATGGGGACACGACGGCCTATACCTACGACGCGGCCGGAAATGTCACGCTCTGTACAAATCCAGACGGAACGTCTGTCCGTTATGATCGTGATTACTCCGGCAATAAGCTCACAGTGACAGATGAAAACGGCGCTCAGATCCGGTATACCTACACACCGCTCGGTCTGGAATATGAGACGATCGATGTGCAGACGGATCTGGTCATGTCCCGGAAGGAATACGACGCACAGTCCCGACTCAGCAGGCTCAGCGATTTTGTGAACGGTGCAGTCACCGAATACACCTATGACACATTCGATCGGATCCTGTCAGAGACTGTCCTGCAGGGAACGCAGATCCTGTCTCAGACGCTCTGCTCCTATGACGATGCGGCAGAGGGCGGACTGTATCAGAAGGTCACAAAGACGATCGTCGGAGATGAAACGGCCCCGTCTGTCATTACGACGCAGTACACAGACAAATGTGGGAACGTCGTGAAGACAGGCCGATTCCTGAACGGCACGGAATATCTGGCTACCTTCGGGTATGACTATCTCGGAAACAAGCTGTGGGAGCTTTCAGCGGCAGATGCTGCAAAAAAACTTCCCTTTACAGCGAAATACGAGTATAATGAAAGCAGCCAGGTCGTAAAGACATACAATGCGGCTGGTCAGTTCACCGAGAACACCTACAATGCGCTCGGTCAGCTGATCCGGACGACAGATTATGTCGGTACGCCGACGCTCTATTCCTATGACGCCCTCGGCAGGCTGCTCTCACAGACCGTCACCGTTGAAGATGGTGTAACTTCCGTAAGCAAGTATGCGTACGACGCCAGCGGCAATATCATCTGCGAGTGGAAGCCCGTGCAAGCGGTCGGCGCAGCGGCGGAATGGTCAAAGAGCGAGTATGCCTATAACAGCCGCAAGAAGCTGATCTCTGCGAAGCAGTATGACGGCAGCGTGCTTGCCAGCGAGACGACGTATACCTATGACGGCGTCGGGAATATGCTGAGTATGAATGCAGGCGGCAGCACGACCAGCTATACCTACGACCGCTTTGGCAATGTCCTGACCATGACGGATGCGCTCGGCCAGACAGAAACGAGCACCTATGCCGCGCTGGGGCGGCTTGAATCCAGAACAGACCGGAACGGCACGGTCACAAGCTATACCTATGATGCGCTGGGCCGCGTTCTGAGCACGACCGCGCACAGCGGTGAAGACACAGAGACTTTCACACGCAGCTACACGCTGACCGGGCAGGTCAAGACGGAGGAGAACGCCTCCAACCGGACGCAGTATCTCTATGATGAGCTGGGCCGTGTGGTGCGCGTGGCAGAGTCCGCCGCAGGTACGCCGGAGGTTCCGGTCGATCCTGTTCCGGTGCCGCAGCAGTATACGGTCACACTGGACGCCAACGGCGGCACCGTCGAGCCTGCCTCCGCGCAGGTACGCGGCGGGGAGTTGTATATTCTGCCGGAGCCGGTGAAGACGGACTGCACCTTCTCGGGCTGGTATCTGAACGGTGAGACCTACGCTGCGGGTACCGCTGTGGAGATCACGGGTGACTGTACATTTGCTGCGCGCTGGGAAGATAACACCTTCCTCTTGGTCTATTACAGCAACTATGGCAAAGCGCCCGGCCTGCTGGAAGAGGTTGTCATGCGTAAGCACGGCTGCACGGAAGATGTTGAGATCCTTGAAAATCCGTTCCGGGATGTACCGGATAAGACGGCCCGTTTTGCCGGGTGGAGCTATTCCAAAACGAGCAAAAACGCCGACCTCAAGCCGGGCGATGTTGTAAAAGACCTCTGCCACGAGGCAGGCGGCGTAGTCGAGCTGTACGCTGTCTGGGAATATCCCGCTGCCGAGCTGCCGGACAAACCCATCGTTGACCTGAGCGCCGACATTGCCATCCCGGAAACCAGTTTTACATACCTCAAGACTTACACCTATGATCTAGCAGGCAACCGGACGAGCTTCACGGTCACGCAGGACGGCGCCGAGCTCCAGAAGACCAACTATCTCTATGACGATCTGAATCGGCTGACAGCCGTCTATGCAAACGGGGGCACACAGGCCGCATATACCTATGATACGAACGGCAATCGTGCCAGTCTGACCTATGCAAACGGCGTGACTGAAACGTACCGCTATAACAAGGCGAACTGGGTAATTCTGCTCGAAAACCGCAACAAAAAGGGCGTCATTTCGTCTTACGCATATACCTACTACGCCAGCGGCAGTCAGAAGACGAAGACGACTGCCGGCGGCACGGTCACGAGCTATGTCTATGACGGCCTGAACCGTCTGATCCATGAGGCCGAGACGGGCGCGCTGACGCAGGGTTACACCTATGATGCCCGCGGGAACCGCGCGTCGATGACAGTCTCCGGCAAGGAGCGTTACACCGTCAGCTACGCTTATGACGCCAACAACCGTCTGCTGACCGAGCGGAAAACACGCGGCCTGCTGACCGATCTGACGACATATGCCTACGACGCGAATGGCAATCTGCTGTCAAAGACGTTCACCGGCGGAGACGGCAGCCTGACAGGTGCGACCTATACCTATAACCTTTTCGGCCAGCTGACAGCGGCGTCGGAGAACGGCCAGACCGCGGCGTATGCCTACAACGCACAGGGTATCCGCACCTGCAAGGCCACCGCCACGAGCCAGACGTATTTCCTGCTCGACGGCGGGAATGTGGTCGGCGAGCATGTCGGAAGCAAGACGGTCACATACCTGCGCGGCGCAAACCTGATTTCGCGTTCGGACGGAAGCAAGAAAACCTACTATCTGTTCAACGCGCATGGCGACGTCACCGAGCTGGTCAGCGATTCCGGCACGGTCACGCATAAGTATGATTACGATGCGTTCGGCGTGGAAAAGAAGCCGGACCCGCTGGATGGCAATCCATTCCGCTATTGCGGCGAATACTACGACGGCGAGACAAAGACCTACTATCTCCGCGCGCGGTATTACGATCCCAATATCGGCCGTTTTACCCAGCAGGATACCCACTGGACGACTGCCAATTCGATCTACGGCGATAATCCCCAGAAGATCAACGAGCGCGAGGACAAGCTGGGCCTGAAGTCGTACTCCTATGCACCGCAGATCACCGCCGTCATGCAGAGCGGGAATCTGTATGTGTATGGAGTTAATAATCCCGTTGCTTTTTGCGACAGAAGTGGCTGTGCCGGAGAACTAGCATTGACATGGACCGGCAGTATGTGGTGGCTGCCGGCAATAGATGGTATCCTGCCAATTGGTGATATCATTTATCTAGGCGGCATTGGAGTAACAGCGGCCATTGACAGCATTGGTATTGACAATATTGCCAGATTTTTCAGTGAAGTTCCCAATGCACTTCAACAGCTTATTCAGCAAGCCGGGGATAAAGCCAAGACGATTTCCGACGCTGTACAGCAATCTGCATCCAGCAATACTCCATCTCCTGGTGACCCTAATTGGGGAAAAGGCTTTAAGAATTTTAGAGCATTGAAAAAATACTTAGGCTCTCCAGGCGAGGGAAATGAATGGCACCACATTGTTGAGCAGTGCCAGATCAAACGTTCTGGTTTTGACGCAGAAACAATTCAAAATGTAAATAATGTTATAAATATATCAAAAGAAACACATCGACTTATTTCAGGGATATACAGCAGCGTGCCAGATCCGCTTGTGTTTGGTATCGACACGCACGGAATGATCTTACGCAATTGGCTTACTAATCAGAGCTTTCAAGTACAGTATCAAATTGGACTTAAAATCTTAAAGTATTTCGGAGTTTTGAGGTAACAATATGACAACTGAATCTGCATTAAACGAGTATTTAAAAATCGCCGCTGGAATTAACAAAACGCTGGCAGAATACAGTGACAAGACGCACACGCGCAAGCATAACACCAGTATGCGAAAAATGCTGGGCTTTTATGAAAAATTACATACAGAGCCTGCCGTTGAGCGTGAAGTGTATTCTGCGCTGCTCAAAGAGGATGAGCCGTATTACAAACTGGTAGGGGCAATTAAGTGCTTAGAATTGGGTATGGCAACAACAGATGCTGTCGAAACATTAAAGAGGCTTCAGAACTGTACTGAACCGTTAATATCGAACAGTGCTTGCAGAAATTTAGAATCCTATATGTCCTATATGGAAAAAGCAGATGCCAGCACAAATTGGAGTTCTTGGAGGCTATGACAATGTCACCCCAGCCGGATCATCCGGCTGGGAATAGCCGCGGCGAATCGGCTCTTGTGCGAAAATCGCAGCGACGACGGCGGTCTTGAAACATTCTATACCTACGATGCGAACGGCAATCTACTGACGCACATAGTAGCCAGCGCGGACGGCATTGCGGGCAGCGCAGGGGTGAGCACATGAGCCCACGATTACGATGCGTTCGGCGTGGAAAAGAAGCCGGACCCGCTGGATGGCAATCCGTTCCGCTACTGCGGCGAATACTACGACGGCGAGACGAAGACCTACTATCTCCGCGCGCGGTATTATGACCCCAATATCGGCCGCTTCACCCAGCAGGACACCCACTGGAACACGGCGAACAGCATTTACGGCGACAATCCGCAGAAGATCAACGAGCGTGAAGATAAACTCGGGCTGAAATCGTATTCCTATGCCCCGCAGATTACCGCCGTCATGCAGAGCGGAAATCTGTATGTGTATTGCATCAGCAACCCAGCGTTATACTGTGACAAACTCGGGAAAAATATTTGTCTTGCAAATGGCACTGCCGCAACTGCGATAGAGTATGCGCAAGAGATTTCGCAAATGGACGGGCCGCTCCCGTACGCGGATTTCATCGCAATTATAATAATACTTATTGGATTGCTCTGTGAAGCTGTAGATTCTGTTAAAGTTGCAAGGAAAGCACCACCTGCGCCACCTTCGAAACTGAAAGATGGCGAAAAAGTAAAAACGCCAGATACACATCCAGACGAGTGGACAAAGAACAAAGATGGAAGCTACACACATTCAAAAACGGGATGGAACGCTAAAAAAGATAAGTCCCAACACGGCGGACCGCATTGGGACATGAAGCCGCCAAAAGATTCTGGGCACATTAATGTCAGTCCAGACGGTAGGATTTTCGGAGGATCGAATTGATGTTGAACGTTGCTTTACCCGAACTGCAAAGGCTCATGAATCATGCTGGGCTGCAAATGAGTTACGACGGTATTGATGAGGCAATGCATTTTTCTGTCTATCATATGCACGAATGGCACTGCGGATATGATTCTGCAAGAATGCTGCAGGTCAAGCCGGATGGTATGCTTCAGCAGCCGACATATTTTGAAGGCCCACGGCGTGTGTTTTATGCAGACTTGAATGAAATGATGCGCTTTTTATTTGAAGTGCTTGATATTTTCAAAGAAAATCGCATAATTCTCGCCCCCTTTTTTCAGTACTATCCGTTTTCCCTATCGGCAGAAAGAAATGATATTTATCAAGAAACACTTGATTTTTTACATCGGAACCATCTGCGTAAAAACAGTCGCGCAGGAGTTGAGCTCTCCTTGACGGAAGATCGTGATGTCATGACAATGGCTGTTGAAGGTGCCTTTCGAGATGTGACACAGCTGTGCTTTTTTGCAGAAAAAAGCGGCTTTTTAATCGCGCCGAACCATCATTTCGAGATCGTGTTCTATGCTGCAAATACAGCAGAAATTGAAGATGTCGCAATTTCCGTTCTTCAGAAATATCCAAATTTGCGTTTTTTCAAAAACTAGAAATGCCCATGTGTTTGTGTTGGAAGAAAAACAACATTGATAAACACCATTGCAGCAAATCACAATAACAGACTGAAATATCCGTGGAAGTATCCAGATACCGTTTTGCGTAGTGTCAGTGGACACTTAATACCCAAATAATAGCTGGGAGCGCACATTTGCCCTCCCGGCTACTGCGGCGAATACTACGACGGCGAGACGAAGACCTACTACCTCCGCGCGCGGTATTATGATCCCAATATCGGCCGTTTTACCCAGCGGGACACCCACTGGACGACCGCCAATTCGATCTACGGCGACAATCCGCAGAAGATCAATGAACGCGAGGACAAGCTGGGCCTGAAATCGTATTCCTACGCGCCGCAGATCACCGCCGTCATGCAGAGCGGGAATCTGTATGTGTATGGGGTCGGGAATCCGGTTGCGTATGTTGACCGAGATGGAAATATCGCATTCTTGGTAATTACAGCTTTGGCCGGTGTTGCGATTGGTGCTATTGCAGGTGCAATACAGTCCTATGTCGAGTACGGCGAGATACATTGGGAAAACGTAGCCATTGGAGCTGGAATTGGCGGAATCGCAGGCCTTGCTGGTGGCGCTGCAATAAGTGTGCTTTTAACTGGCAGTGCAACAGCTTCGCTTGCGGCTATTTCGGCAACGATTGCAGCAATTTCTCAAAACGGCCTAGCAGCTGCGCAATGGGGAATTTCAAGAGATGGTGTAAATCAAGGTGTACGCCATTTCTTTGACTATGCAAAAGACAATATAAATCGGCTCAACAGTATTGCAAAGCTTCTTGGCCGTGAGCCTTTTGAAATATCCCGTACTGGATTTGAAGAATTTACAAATGCGGCTATGAGCATTGTTAATAACTATCAATCTCTGGGCGGATTGATGCGTTCGTCGGGAAGTAAAGTGATGTACTATTATAACGATATTATAATTATTATGTATAATGGCAAATTACAAACTGTGATGAAAGGCAGTTTAAGCTATTTCCTAGGTTGTAAGTAGAAAGTAGGTGCTTGCATGGTATACACCGCCTTGGTTAAAGAAAGCAGACAGGATTGTGACGAGGGCTTTACGGTTTTGGAAATTGAAAAGAAAAATATGCTTTTCTATTACCAAGCGCCAGACGAATTTGCCGAGGTTTACTTACGCCCCGGGCATATCATTCTTGCTGATATTTGGATTGTATATACCGAAGTAGTTGAGATGCAGAAAGATTTTATGCCATATGTATTATTCAACACGGATACATCAAAGGGGGTGTTTGCAGGTCGGGTCGATACAGTCTTAAATGATAAAAGATTTCGACTGGATTGCGGTAACCTCACATTTGATGTCAACTTTGAGGCGGCAGTAGATTATCCGCCAGGAACAAATCTACTCTTGAGCGGTTCACGGCAAGTACTTTTCCCTGGAACAGAATGGTGCTATGAAAATATTGGGTGTGTATAATGAGTAAACCCTAATCAATTGAACAGCTCCCCAAGTGCAACAATGGTGCTTGGGGAACTGTCCAGACGCGTTTTGCGTGGAAAAGAACCCCGCCCCACTGGAATGAATGGCACCACATTGTTGAGCAATGCCAGATCAAACGTTCTGGTTTTGCCGCAGAAACAATTCAAAATGTAAATAATGTTATAAATATATCAAAGGAAGTACATAGAAAAATATCAGCTTATTATAGCAGTATTGACCCATCAATTTCTTCGACGATGCGGGTTCGTGACTGGTTAGCGGGAAAGAGCTATGAATTCCAATTTCGGTTTGGCTTGCAAGTTTTGAAACGCTTTGGAGGATAAAAATATGCAGCAGAAAGATAACCCCGATGCAATTGCAGCTAAATTTGTAACACTTGCAGAAGAGGAGGGCAAATGTAAGTTGCGCGGCGACTACAAAAAAGGAAACTCGCTGGTAAAGAAAATTGACAAGCTTGTTTCATCTATACAAAATAAGCCGGAAATGGCAAGTTTGGTACTTCAAAAGGTCTTTTCCTCGACATCAAGACGTGCTCGCAGCCTTGGCGCAGTCAGTGCACTACGGATGAATCTATTGACGGATAAAGCTGTGCAAATTCTGGAAGAGACGTCCAAAGCGGACGATATCTTAGGCTTTGGAAGTGAAATGGCACTGAAAATTTGGCGCGGTGAGATCTCAGGGGAAACACTGTAAAGAGGATAAGATTATCAGAAATAGCACTTTCTAAATGCCTACGTTGCCACCACAAACAGAGTGAAGAAAACAACGATTGCAACTAGTTTGGAAAGCCTCTTGACTAACGGCAGACAGGTAAAACTCCCCAGCCGGATTATCCGGCCGGGGAACGCTCAATAGTCTTACCATCTTACCACTACGATGCGTTCGGCGTGGAAAAGAACCCCGACCCACTGGAATGAATGGCACCACATTGTTGAGCAATGCCAGATCAAACGTTCTGGTTTTGACGCAGAAACAATTCAAAATGTTAACAATGTTGTAAATATATCAGCAGAAACGCACAGAAAAATATCCGAATTCTATTCAAGCAAACATAGTTTTACTGAGGGCCTAACGCTTAGAAACTGGCTGGCTGGTCAGAGCTTTTCTGTACAATATGAATGGGGATTACGCATATTGAAAATGTTTGGAGTTGATATTTCTTGAACTTGCATCAAGTAACTGAGGAGTTCACGGCACTTTGTTCACGGCTATGTAAGGATAGTCATAGTTATACCGCCATAAATGTAAGACGCCATAACCGGGCGATGCAGCGACTCTCTATATGGGCAATGAGACTCAGCTATGAAGCGTTGGCGATTCAAACAGAGGTATATACGCACTTGCTTCAAAACGCCGACGAGATTGTGAAACTAAATGAGGCAAGTTTTGCACTGAAATACGGTGTCTGCAAAGATATGGCGGTCTCAGTATTAGAGCATTTGCAACTCGAAGCCATGCCATTGGTTGCGTTCGATGCAGAAATGACCTTAAAGGTATGGCGTGGGGAGTTCCCGGGACGAACTCTTTGATAATACTTTCACGTATGAACGTTGGGACTGCGGCAACCGGACAAACTTCACGCTTACGCAGAATGGCGAGGTACTGCAATCTGTCACCTATACCTATGACGGCCTGAACCGTCTGATCCATGAGGCCGAGACGGGCGCGCTGACGCAGAGCTATACCTACGACGCCCGCGGGAACCGCGCGTCGATGACAGTCTCCGGCAAGGAGCGTTACACCGTCAGCTATGCCTATGACGCCAACAACCGCCTGCTGACCGAGCGCATTGTATGTCTTTATGACCTGACTGCTTTCATTATACTCGTATTTCGCTGTAAAGGGAAAATTTTTGACAAGCGCAAGCCGGGTCTGTGAAGCATGCTTCACAGACCCGGCTGCATGATATGCAATTACTTGAGCTGCAGCTTGAGGTCGCCCTCGCGGATCCAGCCGATCTTCCGGAAGAACAGGCCGAACAGCCACGTCAGCACCGCCGGAAGGACGAAGCAGATGAGCGCAAGGCCGATCCAGTCCATTGCAGCCGGAGCCATGGCGGCCGCGCCGTTGGCGATGGCCTCCTCACTCGGGCCGAACCAGCCGGTGATGACACCGATCTGGCCGCACAGGCCGCAGGTGCCCATGCCGGAGTTGATGGGCGCGCCGTTCATCTGAAGCCGGAACACGCACGTTGCGAGCGGGCCGGTGATCGCCGAGCTCAAGATCGCCGGCAGCCAGATGCGCGGGTTGCGGACGATGTTGCCCATCTGGAGCATCGAGGTGCCCAGACCCTGCGCCACAAGGCCGCCCCAGCGGTTTTCGCGGAAGGACAGGACGGCAAAGCCGACCATGTTCGCGCAGCAGCCCGCGACGGCTGCGCCGCCTGCCAGACCCGTGAGACGGAGCACCTGACAGATCGCCGCCGACGAGATCGGCAGCGTCAGCGCAATGCCGACCAGAACCGAGACCGCAATGCCCATCCAGAACGGCTGAAGCGCCATCGCGGTCTGGATCAGCTTGCCGAACGCGCCTGCCGCCGTGCCGATGGGCGGCGCGATCCACTTCGCCAGCACCACGCCGACGAGGATCGTCACCGCGGGCGTCACCAGAATGTCGATCTTGGTTTCCTTGCTGACGGCCTTACCGCACTCCGCGGCGACGATCGCAATGAGCAGTACCGCCAGCGGGCCGCCTGCGTCGCCCTCGGCGTTGGCTGCCCAGCCGACAGCCGCCAGAGAGAACAGCACCATCGCGTCCGCCTTCAGCGCGTAGCCGATGGCGACCGCCATCGCCGGGCCGGAGACGGCCATCGCGTAGCTGCCCACGTCGATGAGCAGCTGTACGTGAAGCTGCGCGCCGAGCGTCTTGATGATCGTGCCGATCAGCAGCGAGCAGAACAGACCCTGCGCCATCGCGCCGAGCGCGTCGATGCCGTAGCGCTTCGCGGAGATCTCAATGTTCTTCCGCTTCAAAAATGCCTTGACTTTTCCCATTTCCATTCCTCCTTTTTTCGTTTTGGCAGCGCCGCACGATCACATCTGCGCGTCCGGGCGGACGGCTTCTGAAATGGCGCGGCGCTGTGTTTGGTAAATGTCTGGGGCTATTCTAACAGACTTTCCGGTATTGTCAAGCGAAATGCGCTTTTTGTGTCTGTGCAACGTGAAACACAATATATTGTGTTTCACGTTGCATCGCGCACTAAATACCGGAAACTTGTCCTTGACATACGCTGCCTTTTCGGGTATATTAGCACTGCACGGCGCTCGGCGGCACAATATATTGTGGTCGCCGTGCAGCAAAACATGCAATATTTAGTTTTGATGCAGGATATCCGTCATCCTGCAAGCCGATAACACCCGAAAAATAGAGTGAAAAAGCAGAAAAGAGAGGAGCAAGCCACCATGAAGATCATCAAGCGAAACGGCTCTGAGGTGTCGTTTGATATTATGAAGATCATTTCCGCCGTGACGAAGGCCAACAACGTCGTCGCCGCGGATCACCGTCTGAGTCCCATGCAGATCCGCCGCATCGCCGAGAGCGTGGAAAACAGCTGCACCACGATGAACCGTGCGCTGAACGTTGAGGAGATCCAGGATCTGGTCGAGCATCAGATCATGGCGCACGGGGCATACGAGGTCGCCAAGGAGTATATCACCTACCGCTACACCCGCACGCTCGTGCGCAAGTCCAACACCACCGACGACAAGATCCTGTCGCTGATCGAGTCGAACAACGAGGAGGTCAAGCAGGAGAACTCCAACAAGAACCCCACCGTCAACGCTGTCCAGCGTGACTATATGGCGGGCGAGGTGTCGAAGGATCTCACGGCCAGAATGCTGCTGCCGCGCGAGATCATTGAGGCGCACAACGCTGGCATCATCCATTTCCATGACGCCGACTATTTCGCCCAGCACATGCACAACTGCGACCTCGTAAATCTTGAGGACATGCTGCAAAACGGCACCGTCATCTCCGGCACGCTGATCGAAAAGCCGCACAGCTTCTCCACGGCGTGCAACATCGCTACGCAGATCATCGCGCAGATCGCCTCGAACCAGTACGGCGGCCAGTCGATCTCCCTGACGCATCTGGCGCCGTTCGTGGACATCTCCCGTCAGAAGATCCGCCGCGCCGTGCAGGAGGAGATCAAGGCCTTCGGCGTGCAGCCCTCGGAGGAGGCGATCTCGAAGGTCGTCGAGACGCGCCTGCGCGACGAGATCCGCCGCGGCGTCCAGACCATCCAGTATCAGGTCGTCACGCTCATGACCACCAACGGCCAGGCGCCGTTCATCACGGTCTTTATGTACCTCGGCGAGGCCCGCAGCGAGCAGGACCGCAAGGATCTTGCCATCATCATCGAGGAAACGCTCCGCCAGCGCATCGAGGGCGTCAAGAACGAAAAGGGCGTGTGGATCACGCCGGCCTTCCCGAAGCTCATCTATGTGCTGGAGGAGGACAACATCACCGAAGACAGCCCCTATTGGGAGCTGACGAAGCTCGCCGCCCGCTGCACCGCCAAGCGCATGGTGCCGGACTACATTTCCGAGAAGAAAATGCGGGAGCTGAAGCTTTCAAAGGGTGAAACGCCGGGCCATGGCGACGTGTACACCTGCATGGGCTGCCGCAGCTTCCTGAC
>ULRD01029900.1_pt1 | contig 11972 bp, 5 predicted proteins | sample 1955181 | NCBI WGS metagenome assembly ULRD01 (sample SAMEA4835675, study PRJEB28245) | human gut metagenome | biome: gut microbiome; material: fecal sample | place: Denmark | collected 2008
GTAGGAACCAAGGCTCCTGAGATCTGCCCTGTCTGCAAGCACCCTCAGGCATTCTTCGAAGTGCGTGCGGAAAATTACTAATAATCAATCAACAGATCTTAGCTTGTATTGCGAACTGAAGATCAGCAAATCCGAGTTGCAGCAGGCGATCGGTGAAGACCTTCATAATGTCGAGTGCAAAAAAGCGTACTGCATCAAACGCAGTGATGTTGTTAACGCCATTCAGCTTTATAAAAACGGCGCAATTTCCAAAGATGCTTTGGTAGAATGAGTCAATGTGGTTTGGTTTACATAGCTTTTTGTGTTCGATGATGAAGACGCAGATAGCATCATTAAATTCAAATACGGAATACGAGCCATTAAATATAATTATATCAAAACGAAAAGCCGACGGCGAAAGCTGTCGGCTTTTTGGCATGCCCGGCGCGATTCGAACGCGCGACCTTTCGCTTAGGAGAAGCCCCCGAGGGGCATTTTTGACTCCCTGCAAATCCCCGAAAATCCTTGATTTTACTGGCGTTTCCGGGGTTTCGTTTTTATTAAATTCTCGTCCAAAACCTGCTAATTTTTCGTGGCTTTTTGCCTTCCTTTTAGCAGGGTATTACAGAAGATTCTTGCACAACAGGAATACTGCGGTGATGTTATCAACTTCAAAACTTACTCAAAGAACTTCAAGAACAAGAAAAGACTTCAGAATCCCGAAGAGAATTGGAAGATATTCAAGAATGTTAACGAACCGATAATCGACAGAGATACTTTTGAAACTGTTCAGAAGATGAAATCCAAAGCAAAACGCAGAGCACCTAATCCCGAACACGCTGAAAAGAATATGTTCTGCGGATTGTTATACTGTGCCGATTGCGGAAGTCCCTTATGGTTTAATGTCAATAATCCCAACACTGACATCAAGTATTTTATGTGCTCCAACTAGATTATTTCAGAATTTGATAAAACCACATAAACAATGACATAAGGGGCTGTAAAAAAATAATACCATTTTATTTGAATTCTCACGGAGAATAAAATGGAGTTAATTCATTACATATTGAGCCTTTAATTACAATTTTTATTAAAATCTTTTCAATTAAAAAACATTCCCACCGATTGCTCGGTAGGAATGTTTTTTGTTGTTTGTTTAACATTTTACGGAAGTATAGCGTTTATTAAGCCAAGCATATATTAACAATGCTTTGGTAATCATCGACGTCAACCGTGCCATCCCCGTTGCTGTCCGCCGCTGTTTTGTAAGCGCCTGAAAGGGTTGATAAGCCTGCGGAAACCCATGCAACCTGTGAAACGTCAAGAGCATCGCAAACAGAGTCGCCGTTTACATCACCTGTAACGACCAAAGTGTATTCAGTCGCATATTCACCTCTGTCAAAGACAGTTATCAAAGAACCTGTACCGTAGTATTTACTTTCACCGTATGAATAACTTGCAACAGGTACAACACTTGCATAATCGGAAACATTCAAAAACTCCTTAACATCATGGCAGTTTTCTACTGTTATATAAATTATGCCGGAGATGTCATCAATCCTTGTATTTCCCTTTGCCTCTATAAGATTTACCGATTCCTGTGCGTCTGTGAGTACATAGTCTATATTGTTTGCAAGGGCGAATTCATGGGCATAGCTTCCCTTTGTGCAATAAATTGTACCCTTGAAACCGTAGAATGCGTAGGAGCCGATTGAAGTAACGCTTGCAGGAATTGTTACTTTTGTGAGATTACTGCACCTCATAAATGCAAGTGAGCCTATTGAGGTTATACCCTCCGAAAGTACAACTTCTTCTATTGTTTTGTTTGCTTTAAAGCAGGATGTACCTATTTCCGTAACGGGTTTTCCGTTGAATTCCGATGGAACGGTAACCGAGGTCTTCGTACCGATATACGCGGAAAATTCATAGGTATCCGTTTCGTTTAAAGTGATATTGAAATCACATTCAAGGCAACCGTCATCCACGGTGTTTTCCTTTTTCACGCCACCGCAGTAGGAGCATACCCATGTTATCTGATGGGGATGTTCACTCGCAGTTTCCTGATACACATAGTTATGGTCTCCGAATTTTGCCTGAAGAACAATGTCTTCGCTCAATCTGAAATAACCGAAACCATATTGTCTGTCGCCGTCATACCAGCCCAGGAACGGCTCTTCCTCACTTCTGAAAGGACTGTACGCGGGTTCAACAGGCCAACCGTCACTTGATACCGCCTGTATTGCGTAACGGCTGCCGCCGTTCATAAATATTACGGTGGGTTCCTTAATAAGTTCTTTGTTGACTTTGCCGTAGAATGTGCCGCCGTGGATTTCACCCACGCCGTACACATTGCCTTTAAAGGAAGTACTGCGATCTCTTACGCCGCTGTTTGCGATTTCGGCAATACTGCTCTCCAGATTGACGTCACCCGTCACCGTGCCCTCATCGGCAACAATGCGGCTCACAGTACCGTCACCGCCGTCGGTCAGCGTAATGCTTCCGTCTATCACACCCTCCAGCATATTGTTACCGTTCGCGATACGCACACGGGATTCCGCACCCGCGGGAGTGTCCCCTATATAAATATCCCCTTTAAGAGTGTGGCCGTTAAGATTGAAATATATATCCAAATCGCTCAAATCAAGGGGTTTTGAAAGGGTAATGTCAGCAAGCAGTCTGATATCCGAAGCGCCCAAAGCCACCACATTTTCAAGTTCCTCGGGAGTTGTGACATTGATGCACACCCACTTGGCAGTCAGAGTGATATCCTCTGTAACGGGTTCATTCAAATCGTATTTGGTATCACCGTTATACCAGCCCACGAATTCATAATCATCCCCTCCGAAACTATAGGGGAACACCGCTGTATTCGGGCCGTTATCAAAAATGCACTGCTTAACAGTTCCAATGTATTCGTCGTTCATATCAAAAGTGACGGTATAATAATTCACACCTGTAAAAGTGCCGTTATTGTAAACTATGCCGTTATTATTGAAATTGCCCTTGTTAGCGATTGTGCCTCTATTTTCGATTGTGCCGTTATTGATAACCGTGCCGTTATTGGTAAGAGTCACTGATTCGTCAATGTAAAAATTGCAATCTTCCCCAACGGTCAATGTTTGCCCTTTTTTAACAGTAAAATCCTCATACAACCAGAAATTTCCGCTGTATGCGTGAATTTCATCTCCGATCACGGTCAGACAACACCAAGAGTCTTTACCGGTTTGATCGGCAATTGAGGTCGTGTTAATGATAGCCCGACCGTATAAGTCGGTTTCAAATACTCCGGATCCGCCCATACCGTCAACACCCTTGCCGCCGCCGATACCGTAGCCGTTCACACTGTTGGCTGTGATATTACCGCCGAAAGCAGTAACGGTTGCACCGCTTCCGCCTATTGCACCGCTTCCGCCGCCGATACCGGCGCCGTCGGTACTTTCGGCTATGACTGTACCGTCGTTGATTTCTACCGTGCCTCCGTTTCCGGCGTTGCCGTTTACACTGCTGCCGCCGCCTATTGCCGCGCCTTTAGTGCTTGAAGCCGTTAAGTTGCCGTCGTAGATTCTTACCGTGCCTCCGTTTCCGCCGTTGCCGTTCTCACTTCCGCCGCCGCCTATTGCCGCGCCTTTAGTGCTTTCAACTGTAATGTTACCGCCGAGAATGTCGATAGTACCGCAAGTTTCGCCGTCTTCTTCGACATTTCCGTTACCGCCGATACCTGCATCATAGGTCGCCACATTCCGAATGTTCAATCTGCCCACATTCTCACCGGTTGACTGGACATATATGGCTAGGGTGCTTGAAGCTCCCACCTGAATACCGCCGTTTATGGTGAGGTTGCATCCGTCTGCCAGAACCAATTCCACATTGCCGTTGACGGTGACGCGTCCGTTGATTGTCACATCCCCGTCCGCCACATACATACAATTGTTCCAGGTTGTACTCTCGGAGGACAAGGTTTTGAAATCCGTGCTATACCGTACTTCGCCGTAATCCCACAGGAAACTTACTGTGCTACAGAGTTGATTATTCTCCCTAAAATCTCCTTTATTGTTAAAAACGCCGTTATCGGTAATAACACCGTAATTCGTAATCGTACCGTCATTGTTAATTGTGCCGAAATTGATGACAGTACTACCTTCATGGTTTATAAAATACCCGTTATTATTAATTGTGCCCCTGTTTTCAAAGCTTGTACCGTAATTCTCAAAATAACTATTGTTTACAATGGTACCGTTGTTGGTCATTGAATTGTAGTTTCTCAATGTCACGCCGTCGGCAATGGTGAGTTTACTTCCCTCCGTCACAGTAAGCGTATAGGGGTCGCGTATTTCGCAGTCTTCCCTGAGGACGAAGGATGTACCTAATACACGTCCGTCATAATCGTCAAAAAACAGACCGCTCCAACCGTCCATACCGCTCATATCCGCAATAGCGGTTCTGTAACCTCTGGCATAAACTACAGCGCTTCCGTTTGCGCCTGTGGAGAAGGTACCGCTTCCGCCGTTATTTTGTTCAAAGTAACTCAGTTGAGTGTAACCGAAGCCGCCGCCTATGGCGTCCGCAGAGTAACTGCGTACATCAATAAAGCCGCCGCCGGCGGTAACATTACCTCCGTCGCCGCCACGGTCATAACCCGCGCCGCCGCCGATACCCGCGCCTTTGCTGCTATATGCATAAACAACGCCGCCGTTGATTGTAACCGTGCCGCCGTTACCGCCGCCCATACCAGCGCCGCCGCCGATACCCGCGCCTTTTTCGCCATACGCCTGAACAATACCGCTGTTGATTGTAACCGTGCCGCCGTTAGCGCCGTTGCCGCCGTCTTTTACTGTTCTGCCGTTTCCGCCTATGGCGGCATCATAATCCGCAGGTTCGGTTGCGACAAGCGTACCCGCCGTCTCTCCCTCGGACTGACCATAGACAGTCAGGGAGTCGGGTTCTTCAACCCTGATACCACCGTTGACTACAAGGGTACATCCATCCGCCAGAATCAGATTGGCATTGCCGCTGACTGTCACACGGCTGTTGATTGTAACATTATTATTTACTATATACCAACCGGGGTTTTCCGCCGTACCGCTCAGGGCTGTGATGTCAGAATCTATTACTTGGGGACGGTAGTGGCTCTGCTGATTGCCGTTCTCATCAAGATAGGGATATGAGAAGATTTCGATTTCGGTCTTACCGCAGTTACTGCATATTCCGTTGTCTCCGATATTATGTCCCAATGCCGGCATGGGGTCACTAATTATTTCGCCGTTACAGTACTTACAGGTTTCCGTCGTATATCCCGATGTTGTGCAGGTGGGCTCCGTAATTACCGAATTCCAGGAATGGTCGCAGCTTATAAGAGCGAACTCGCTCACCTGCATTACGTCCGAACCCTTGTTAGTGCCTATTACCAGTTTGAAAAACTTATATGCCGTTTTTGTTCTTTCAAAGAAATAGTCATAGGATATGTGATTATCATCCTGCAACACAGTATCGTTCGTAATACTGTGGATTTCCGTCCAGTTACCCGTGCCTGCATTGACGTAATCATTGCACCCATACAGTTTCCAACTGCCGGGGTTTCTGCCGGTATTCTCCGCATTGTCATTGGCTGTTGTAAAGGTATAACCGCTGACATTAACCGCGGAAGAAGCGGCAAAAACGATGAAACAGTCCGTAAAGTTTTTGGTACACCATTTTGTGTTCGTATCGCCATCTACAAGGTTTCCGTACCCTTCTCCGCTGAATCCCGCCGTACCTTCAAGGGCGGTATAGCCCGTCACTTTGTATTCGCTGCTGACGGCAAATGCGGTTGTAGGCACCAACGAAAGAAACATACAAAGGCTTAACAGTATGCTAATAATTCGTTTTTTCATTGAGGCTTCCTCCTAAGAGATTGTATTAGGAACATATTTTCATTATTGCAACGCACGGTTTACAATGCTTTGGTAATCCCCTGCGTCAATTTTATCGTTACTGTTAATGTCCGCCGCCGTTTTATATACACCGGAAAGAGTTGTCAAACCTGTGAATGCCGACGCAACCTGTGAAGCATCAAGAACATCGCAAACAGAGTCGCCGTTTACATCACCCGCAACAATCAAAGTGTAGTCACTGTAATATTTGCCTTTTTCAAAGACGGTAATTACAGTACCCGTTCCGTAATACTCCGTATCACCGTATGAATAACTTGCGTTAATAACAATCTCCGCATAATCGGAAACGCCGATAATCTTTTTGATATCGTTGCAACCACCAACAGTTGTATAGATTGTTTTCATATTGCTGTTAACTGTTGTACCGTCCTGTGCGTATATAAGATTCTCGGACTCTACTCCGTCCGTCAGGATATATCTTATATTGTTTGCAATGGCGAATTCATGGGCATAGCTTCCCTTTGTGCAATAAATTGTACCCTCGAAACCGTAGAATGCGTAGGAGCCGATTGAAGTAACGCTTGCGGGAATTGTTACTTTTAAAAATAGATATCGGCAGTTCATAAACGCCAACGAACCTATTGAAGTTACGCCATCCGGAATTACTACTTCCTCTATTGCTGTGTTATCTTTAAAACAGGCTTCGCCGATTTTTGTAATGGGCGTACCGTTGAATTCGGAGGGAATGTTCACACTGCCCTCCGTCTTATTATATGCCGAAACTTCATAAGTGCCGTCAGACAACTTTGTCAAATCGAAAATACACGCGGTACAGGTATCGCTTGTTCCTTTCTCTTTCTTCTGCGCTCCGCAAACACCGCACACGTGTGTGATTGTATGGGGATGTTCCGCCAAAGTATTGCTGTACGTATAGTTGTGTTCGCTCAGGAGAGAGATGCTTTTCCTTGTAACAAAAAGGAATCCGTCGGATGTATATGCGTATATTACCAAATCAAATCCCGATTCGTCTTTTGCGTAATATTTAGAGGGTATGGAGCCGTACATTTTGCCGTTTTCGGTTGTAACGGGTAAACCTCCGCCCTTTACGCTTCCAAACACATAATCGTATTCAACGCCGTACACGCCATCGGGCAAGATGAAACCGAATTCGTAGTCCTGAGTAAGACAGACAATATCCGCGCCCTCAACAGTAATAACAGGAATATCCTTTTTCTCCGTTTCGTAGCCGCATACTCCACACTTTTGCCAGTACCGTCCTTCTGCACTCTGCCATACGTAAGTGTGTGCGTCGCTCACACTTGCGGTAATTTCCGCAGTATTTCCCGCCTTGTCGGTGGCAACGACCGTCTGAACGCCATCCGCCGCAGTCAGAATAAACTGATTATTTTCATCGAGTGCGACATTGACACCGTTTACCGTTACGCTTTCAATATACTCATCCGTAACGGTAACCGTCTGCGGAGAACAGTAGGTCAATTCGTTTTCTATACCCGAAATTACGGGAGCGGTGCCGTCAAGAACAATACCGTTTGAATTGATATATGTTACATTACCGCTCGTATCGGTAAGTTTTGCATAAATAACATACTCGTTATCGGGGCTTATACCGAACGCCTCGTTGTAGGCGGTGAAAGAAGCTGTATTAAGTTCTTCGGAAGAAAGTTCTTTATCGTTCAAAAGATATTCTATTGTAACATCCTCGCCGCTGTTGTCGGACGCGGTGACTGTTACATTCTGTGTTTCCTTGAAGAACAGACCGAAAGTAACATTGTTGAAGAATTCAGTCCATTTGTTTGTGCCAATGCTGATTTCACCCGTGGGCGCAGTTATATCTTGATAATGTGCCGTATAGACTCTGTTGCCCATACTGCCTTTCGGCACAGTGACGGTCATATTGGCTTCACCGGCTAAGCCCGTGCCGCTCCAACCGGTAAAGTTATAGCCGTTCTTTGTGGGATTTGTAAGCGTAATGGCATCACTTTCCACAGTATAGCTTGTGGGATTAGTTGCCGTGCCGCCGTTTAAGTTATAGGTTATATTGTAGGATATGAGATTGCTGAATTTTGCCGTTAAAGTAATATTTTCATTTAACGCAGAACCGAATGTGTATTTGGTACTGCCGTTATACCAGCCGTCAAAAGTCTGATAGCCGTATTTCGTTGCACCGGGTGAGATAGGTGCAACCGTTTTGTAGCCGGAGGCGGAATCCACCACCTCATAGGCGTAGGTATTACCGACAATTTGGAAAGTGATTTTTTTTCTTTCAACTTTAACAGTTGAATCGATTGTGCCGTAATATATGCCGCCGTAAAGATGGGCATAGCCCGATATTTTTCCGGTAAACGCAGTCGGAGTATTGCTTGTGCATTTAATCGCAACAGCATTTGTGTTTGTAGCGAATTCCGATGTTACCGTGCCGCCGTTTGCATAAAGAACGCAATCGTTATAGCCGCCGCCGGATTGACTCATTGCTATTTTAGATGTTACCACGCCACCTTTGGGCAGAGTGCTGTCGGAATGGGTTGCGGTGGAGCGGCTGTCTTTCAGGGTAAGGGACGCCTTGCCGTTTCCGGTGTTGATAGAGATATTCGCGCCGGAAATCACATAACCGTTGAGATCGATGGTAATGTTCTTTTTACTCAAATCCAGTGCGCTTGAAAGCTTGATGTCGCTGACCAGTTTAATTGAGGTTGCGCCACCGTCAATGGAGCTTCGCAGTTCGTCCTCGGTTGAAATATTTCTCAGAACCCATTTTGCGGTAAGCGTAATATTCTCCGTAACGGCTTGTGTGAAATCGTATTTCGTATCGCCGTTGTACCAACCTAAAAAGGTGTAACCGTCCTTTTTGAGTGCAATGGGTACTGTTGCCTTATTGCCGCTCGGCAAAACTTGAAGCGCGTAGCGACTGCCATTGTTCATAAATGTTACGGTTTTTTCTTTGATACAGCTTTCGTTGATGCCACTGTAAAACATACCGCCGTGGATTTCGCCGTAATTACCCACATAGCCCTTAAAGGCCGTAGGCGTACCGCTTGTGCAGTAAATGCCGCCGGCATAGCTGGGAATAGATGTCATCCCCGTTATTGTACCGCCGTTCGCATAAAGATGGCTGACGGAACCGTTCCCGCGGGTTAGTGTAATATTTCCTTTCACCACGCCGCCCGTGGCAGGATCGCTGTCAATCAAAGTCATTATGGTTTGAGGTTCCGCAGAAGAATCGGACAGTGTGATATTACCTGTGATAGTGCGGCCGGCAAGGTCAAGCGTAAATATTTTATCGCTCAGGGTAAGTGTGCTCGAAAGCGAAATATTCGCCGTGAGCGTAATGGCAGGCTTACCCGCATCAATAGCGGCTTTCAGTTCCGCCTCGGTTGAACAGCCTGTTACCGTTACGGCATACGCCACATTATCTTCTGTGGTTTCCAGCCAGACCTTGCAGGCGGATAAATCTATATCCGACGACAAACCGAGTGCCGACTTAACAGCCGATACATTCACCGTTTCCGTACCGGTGATTTTCTTGCTGTAATACCAATCGTTTGTTCCGTCGTTGCCCTGAACAACAAGTGCCACATTTCCTGTGGTACTGCCCTTGGTCGCCTTAATATCGCCCTTTGTGGTGTTATAGGTTACCGTACCGATATTCTTACTGCTTCCGTCCAGACGCAGTGTCATCGCCTGCGGTTCCCCGTTTGAATCCTTGCCGATCGTGCCGCCCGTTGCCGTATCGGATGATGCTGCTTGGGCAGCGGAGGCAAAGAGTGCGGAGGAAAGATTCAGATTGGCAGCAGGTCGAGCAGTAGAAAATGAAAGTATGGTAAAGTGTGTGGCGAACGTACCACTTTCCGTGTCTACACTGTATGCATATTTGTCAGTACAACCGCTTTCGGTGCATGGTGTGCGAAGCCAGAAAGCATATCCGGTTTTCCAGTAAGGGTCTCGGGCAAGAAATTTTATCGTATCCGAAACGCCGCCTGCCATCAATTTATCATCCAAACACGATACCGCATACAGCTTGTCTGTAATGGTATAGTAGCCTCCGTTTTTCGTATTTTTCATATCACGAATTGACAGGTCGGTGTCGTTTATCATGTTCACCTCGGTGGCGGTAAAATTAGAAAGCCTATCCCGCAATTCAAAACGAAGATTACTTCCTCCGTAGTGGTTCGAATGTACGGTGGTTACGGGGGAGAGGTAGTTGCATTCCCATTCCGCCTTATAATCTAAATCTTGCGACTGATTCGCAAATGGCAGCCAGGATGTCATCGGACTTGCGGCAAAAAGAATGGTATACTCTTCGCCATCACCTCCGCCCAGGATGTACCAATCCTGCACCGCTCCGCCATCCTTTTTACCAAATGCCAGCTTGCCGATATTGGTCGCTTTTCCGTTTAAATCCGGTGAAAATGTATCATCCATCAACTGCGCCTTTGTGGCATAGGCGGACACGCTTGGCGTTGCGCTTGTGCTTCCCTCTGCAAACACAAAATGCGGCATTAATGTAAATACCATACATATTGCAAGTACAATGCTTAAAATTTGCTTCTTCATTACAGTTGCCTCCTAAGAAATAAAATTTTGCTTATATTTCGGGTTGTATTTCATAATGAAAAGTTCAAGGGATTCTTTCAGAATATCAATCTGAGCATTCAGATAAAACTCATCCTCAAACAATGCGTAATGCACACACGCTCTGATTAAAATGAATATCAGCGGAGTCAGTTTTTCGTAGGGAATACCCAGCTTTTCCTCTAAGCTTTTTGCGTAGTCGGTGTATCGTTTATCAACACCGGCAAAGAATTTTTTACCATATTCTCTGTATTTCGGATGTGTATAAACCTGGTACATCAGGCGATATTTCTTGCCGTGCTTTTTTGCCGTCCAATAGGGTATCTCGTCTATAAACCGCCACAAGTCTTCCACATCGGTGGGGGCTTTCGCCATAAAATCTTCTTCCACCTTGCTCATACAGTATTCGGTGGACTGAACAATAATATCATCTAAATTTTCAAAATACTGATACAGGCTTGCAACATTACAGCCGCAAGCTTCCGCAATGGTTTTTACACCCACTTCGGTAAGACCGTGCTCCGCGTAGCAGTCGAAGCATTTCTCCATAATATCAATTCGCTTTTCTCTGCGAGCTTGTTCGTTTACGGTGCGCAATATATTCCCCGCCTTCTATATTAATAAAATAAATGTTCATTTATATTATACTGCTTTCCCGTTGTTTTTGTCAAGAAAAAATATATAAGAATCGTACATTATTTTATAGATTTTGCCCATTCATATCTATTGACATTATTTCTTCGTACCGATAAAATAATATTGTGTCAGAAGTATAATCACGAATAGCAATACTGCAAAAGAGAAAAGAAAATGTTAGATCTGTTTAAAAGCATTATAGAAACCGATAGATCTGCGATTGTGGTTTGCGATGTTAATCACTATATCCGAGCAAATGCTCTTGAACAGATAGTAATCTTTGAACTGAAACGCCTTGCAATAATGCTTCAACAGGATGAAAAACTTCTTGCAGAAATCCTTGAAAAGAAGACCAATAAGGATTTCTATGATGAGAAAAAACACCTTGAGGAGCAGTTGCAGAAAGCAATAGTCCGTCAACAGTCAGTTGCTTCTCTTTATGAGAAGCTGTATGAGGACAATGCAACAGGCAAGGTTACAGATGAATGGTTTACCCATATGTCTCATAAGTATGAGGTTGAACGAGCAGAGCTGAAGGTCAAGATATTTAATCTGAGAGAACAGGTTGCAAATATGCAGACGGTTCAGCACAGTAAGGATATGTTTATCGGTACGATAAGAAAGTTCTTGGATATGAATACAATCACAGCACCACTTATTCACGAACTCATTGACCATATTGATGTTTATGAGGCAGAGGGCAAGGGTAAGAACAAGACACAGAGAGTTGTGATTCACTACAACTTCGTAGGCTATCTTGAAATACCCGAAAATGACGAGCCTTGTTTCACAGCAGATACCCGTCAGGGAGTAGCAATAGGATATATTGCCAAACCTACAGAAAAGTCAGCATAACAAAAAGTCGCACTCCGAAAGGAATGCGACGATACATAAAAA
>ULRD01053441.1_pt1 | contig 11948 bp, 6 predicted proteins | sample 1955181 | NCBI WGS metagenome assembly ULRD01 (sample SAMEA4835675, study PRJEB28245) | human gut metagenome | biome: gut microbiome; material: fecal sample | place: Denmark | collected 2008
TACTACACGGAAGAGGATGTGATGCAGTTTGTAGAGAATAATGTCAAAGAATTCAAGAAAGAGAATGTGGAGCATTACTTGACTCGCATTCACCAAAAATTCAAATAACAAAAGTATTCACCATTAAACATTTACAATTATGGGACAAAAGAAAAAAAGTGATGAACAGGACGTGCTGGTAGTCCGTGACGAGAAGACGGGCGAGATCAGCGTCGTCGCCGGACTCAGCAGAGACGGCACCCCGAAGCGAGCGCCCGCCAAGGCGGAAAACACGCCCGACTTCCTGCGTTTTGACCGCAACAGTGACTTGATGGACAGTTTCTTTAGAAACTTCTTCCGCCAGTGCAAGGAGCCAAGCCGATTCGGATTCTATCGCATAGCGGCAGACCAGGTGGAAAACCTGCTTGGCGTGATGAAGGAGTTGCTGAAAGATCCGGAGGCTAACAAGGAGATTCTTTCCGCCCACAAGGTTGACACCTCCAATTATGAGAAAGAGGCAAAGCAATCGGAAGGTCAGGCGAAAGAAACCGCATCATCGGACGATGCGTCCAAGACGCAAGCTAACACAGAAAAAGAGAATGTATCATCTGAACAAACCAACGAAAAAGAGAACGACATGGAACAGAAACCAGAACAGACCGCAACCGAACAGCAGGCACAGACCGCTCCGGGTGTAAAGCAGAACCTCATTAGTGGTAACGATGTGAACCTGCAGGAACTTGGTGCCAAATATGGCATAGACTTCAACAGTATGAATGAGAAGGATATGAAAGCCCTGCTCAACTACGGCAAGACGGGGCTTGTGATTGTGAAGCCGACCTTCGGCGGTGAACAGATAGAGATACAGGCCCGTCTGTCATTCCGTAAGGACGATAACGACCAGTTGCAACTCGTGCCGCATTTCGTGCGCAACGAGCCAAAACTCGATGTCGCTTACAAAGGCTATACCTTCACTCCAGAGGACAAGAAGAACCTGTTGCAGAACGGTAACCTCGGAAAGGTAGTGGATTTCCCCGACAAGAATACAGGTGAGCTGCGTCCTCATTTCATCAGTATCGACCGTCTCACCAATGAGATTGTTGACATCCCTACCAACAAGGTGCGCATACCCGATACCATCGGCAAGACACCTATTACCAAGGACGACAAGAGAGTGCTCTACTCAGGTATTCCGCTTCGCAAGGAGATTGAGCTTGCCAACGGGCGCAAGTTTACACCGCTGCTGCAGGTGAATGTGGAACAGCGTGGCGTGGAGTTCGTGCCTGGCAGCACAAGACAGGCGCAAGGTCAGAAACAGAATGGAGACAAGAAGCAGACCGCTGACAAGCAGGAGCAGAAGGCAGAAGGTGATGCGGGCGGTCAGAAGAAGCAGCAAGATCCCAACCACTGGCTCAATGAGGACGGGACCATCCGCCGACTCAACACCTATTTCAAGAAGGAACTGACCGAGCAGCAGAAGGACGACTATGTGGCAGGCAAGACCATCGAGATCAAGGAAGTACCCAACAAGAACGGCAGCGGTACCTATACCGCCTATGTGAAGTTCGATTTCGACAAGATGCAGCCACGTTCCTACCGCAACAATCCAGACCTCAAACAGGCAAAGGAACAGATTCCGACCAATGAGAACAAGGTACAAGTCGCCGTCAACGAGCAGGGCAAGACCCATGAGGCGACCAAGCACACCAAGGAGCCGCTGAGTCCGGGACAGTCTGCGCCAAAGAACGAAAAGCAGCAGAAGGAACAGAACGCCGAGGAACAGAAGCCAAAGAGAAAGGCAAGAAGCGTGAAGATGTAGTTGCCGCCACTTGATCCACAGAGTTAATCATCCATCATAACAACCGACATCTGCGACCGTCTATCCCACGGTTGCGGATGTCACAAAAACAACAGACAATGAAGACAATCATCGCAGAGAAACCAAGCGTAGCCAAGGAAATCGCCCACATTGTAGGAGCTGACAAGCGTGAGGAAGGCTATATGCAGGGCAATGGCTATTATGTGACATGGGCATTCGGACATTTAGTGCAGCCAGCCATGCCGGAAACCTACGGCATGAAGGGATTCCATGCGGAGAATCTGCCTGTGATTCCAGACCCATTCGTTCTTGTTCCCCGACAAGTCAAGACAGAGAACGGCTACAAACCAGATGCAGGTGTGCTTGCCCAGATTAAAATTATCGGCAAGCTGTTTGACAGCAGTGAGCGCATTATCGTAGCAACCGATGCCGGACGTGAGGGAGAGTTGATTTTCCGATACCTCTATGCGTATCTCGGTTGCCAGAAACCTTTCGACCGTCTCTGGATCAGTTCGCTTACGGACACCGCCATCCGTGAGGGACTTCAGAACCTCAGGGATGGCAAGGAGTATGACAATCTCTATCATGCAGCCAAGGCACGAAGTGAGGCAGACTGGCTCGTCGGCATCAACGGCACGCAGGCCCTGACGATAGCCGCAGGACGTGGCACCTATTCCGTAGGTCGTGTGCAGACCCCGACCCTTGGCATGGTGTGCGAACGCTATTGGGAACACAAGCGTTTCGAGTCGAAACCGTTCTGGCAGGTACACTTCGGTGTGGTTGATGCAGACAGTGGCAATATACTGAAGTTCACATCAGTCAACCGCTGGACAGACAAAGCCACTGCAACCGACATATATAATAAGGTGAAAGAAACAGGTTCTGTCATCATCACAAAGGTCGCAACCAAGCGAAAGGTGGAGAAGGCACCGCTCCTTTACGACCTTACCACCTTGCAGAAAGAAGCCAACTCCCAGCATGGCTTCACGGCAGAGCATACACTCTCCATCGCCCAGAAACTCTACGAGGCAAAGTTCATCACCTATCCAAGAACATCAAGCCGCTATATCTCGGATGATGTATTTGCCACCCTTCCCAAACTCTTCAAGAATCTGGAGAATCATTCGGAATATGGAGAGAAAGTGAAACTCTTGCCTGGCAGTGAGGACTACAGCAAGAACAGCGTGAATGCCGCCAAGGTGACCGATCACCATGCCCTGCTCATCACAGAAAATGCAGCCATTGGTCTTTTCAAGGACGAGAAGATCGTTTATGACATGATATTGTGCCGGATGATTGAAGCGTTCTCGGCAGACTGCATCAAGGACATCACATCAGTATCGGCGCAAGTGGATCATGAAGTTGAGTTTGGCATCAGTGGCTCCATCATCCGACAGACTGGCTGGCGAGCGTTGTCGCTCAAGGAAAAGAACAACAGGCAGGACAAGGATGCAGACGCAACAGACAATGAGGTCAAGGATCAAGTCATTCCCAACTGGCAAGAAGGACAGCATATCACTCTTTCTGGCTGCACCATCACGGAGGGCAAGACCAAACCAAAGCCTTTGCATACGGAATCCACATTGCTTGCAGCAATGGAGACCGCAGGCAAAGAGATAGAAGATGATACGATGCGCCAGGCAATGAAGGACATCGGTATAGGCACACCCGCCACACGTGCCGCCATCATCGAGACTTTGCTCAAACGAGAGTATATGGTGCGCCAACAGAAGAAACTCGTGCCGACGGAAAAAGGACTCGCCCTGCATTCCGTGGTGAAGAACATGGCGATTGCCAATGTGGAGATGACAGGCAAATGGGAGGCGGAACTTGCCAAGATTGAACGAGGTGAAGCAAGTGCAGACGGGTTCACCCATAGTATCGAAGGCTATACCCGTGAAATCACTGCGGAATTGTTAGGTTGTGACAGACTTTTCAGCCACAAGGATTCCGGCTGCCAGTGTCCTAAATGCAAGCAAGGTACCATGCAGTTCTTCGGAAAGGTAGTAAGATGCAGCAACAAGGAGTGCGGTATGCCAGTGTTCAAGCAGGTAGCAGGAAAGTTGCTCACTGATGCCGACATCACCGACTTGCTTACCAAGGGCAAGACCAGAACGCTCAATGGTTTCACCAGCAAGCAAGGCAAACCTTTCTCCGCAGCCATAGCCTTTGACGAGAATTTCAACACGAAATTCGTCTTTGCAGAGCGCAAAACAGCAGAAAAGCGAGGAAATGTGAAGAGATACAAGAAATAGTTTGTACCTTTGCCACCGAAACATGGTTCATAAATGGTGTCTTTATTTAGGATGCTTTTATTTACTGTGGATTAAGTGGCGGCACTCGGAGGGATACCGAGTGCCTTTTTCTTGCTTTCACACAAACATCAACCGCCATCCACGGTTTATTATTCACCACTTAATCCATTCAACAGACAAATGAACAGAAAGAAACAGGCACAGACAGAGCTGTCCTATTACGGACTGTACCTCTTGAACCACCTCAGGGAAAACCGTTTTCCACAAGCCAACGATGCGGACTTTATCCGCGAACGTGCAGACCATGCCGCAGAAGTATATGAGCAGGCACGGCGTGATGCCCTCTTTGCCGATGCGGCACAAGAACTTGCCATGGCAGCATTGCTGAAAGGTCTCCGCTTTTCCAAGTACAGCATCCTGTACGATGTTGTTGACAGTGAGTTTCCCCTGGAGGTAGCAGTAGAAGACCAGGAAGCGTTTGTCAAGAACCTCCTGCCTTTGGTTGATAACGTGTATTCCATTTACGACCTCACCGATGATGATTTTGCCCAGTCACCGGACTACGAGCAGCTCTACACAGAGCTGACGGGAGCCGTAGCCCTTTTCATAGAGTCAAATGGCGTACAATAGAAAACAACGGCTGAACGACAACATCAAGGCGATAGAGACAGCATTCATCCTTGACAGGGAACAGCGCACGCCGACCGCCCGTGAGCGTCTCCTTCTGGAGCGTTACTGCGGATTCGGTGGATTGAAGTGCATCCTGAACCCTGCCAGGGAACTGGCGGATGCCGTCCATTGGGCAAAGTCAGACCTTGAATTGTTTGCTCCAACAGTGGAGCTGCATAGACTTATCCGTGAAAACAGCAAGAATGAAAGCGAGTACAAACAGTTGATGGACAGTCTGAAACAGTCCGTCCTTACGGCATTCTACACGCCGTCAGCCGTTACAGAGGCTCTGACGGATGTGTTGAAAGAGCATCAGATTATCCCCGAAAAGGTACTTGAACCCTCGGCAGGCATTGGTGCCTTTGTCGATTCCGTCTTGGATAACAATCCCAAGGCAGACATTATGGCGTTTGAAAAAGACCTGCTTACAGGAAAGATACTCCTCCATCTGCACCCGGAGCAGAAAGTGCGCATAGAGGGATTCGAGAAGATAGAAAAGCCTTTCAATGACTACTTCGACCTCGCCATCTCAAATATTCCCTTTGGCGATGTTGCCGTATTTGATCCGTCCTATACAGCCATGAAAGGCATGAGGGCACTTGTTACCAGACGCATACACAACTACTTCTTTGTCAAGGCTCTTGATACGGTAAGGGACGGCGGGTTGGTTGCCTTCATCACCTCACAAGGCGTATTGAATGCCAAAAACAACAGTGCCGCGCGTTTTATGATGCTCTATCATGCAGATCTCGTGTCAGCGATTCGTCTTCCCAACAACCTGTTCACGGAAAATGCCAATACGGAAGTGGGCAGTGACCTCATTATTCTGCAGAAAAATACCCAAAAGGAGTCGCTGCGAGGAGACGACAACCTGCTTGATACCGTCTATAATGACGAGAACCGCATTCCGACAAACAACTACTTTCTGGAGCATCCGGAACGCATTATCCATTCAACAGCAAAGTTGGATACTGACCCGTTCGGCAAACCTGCAATGATATACACGCATGAGGATGGTGTGGAAGGCATTGCAGAGGATTTGCGAAAGATGCTCCATGAAGACTTTAAGAAGAACCTCAATTTGAACCGATACTTGGGGATAGAGGAAACAAAGGCTGAGGAAGTTAAGGAGGTTGAAGAAACAGAAAAGATAGAAGAAACAGAGAAGATAAAGCCTTCCATTGAGGTAAAGCAGAACAATACGGTAGTATCCTTGCAAAAGCAGGAAAAGCCTACTGATGATGCTGAGCTATCCCAAAAGTCCAATCATCAGCAGCCACCAGTCCAAATGACGCTGTTTGACCTTTGGGGAATGGAAGAAGAAAACCGTCAGGCTGTCCATTCTACGAAGAAGAAAACAGAGGTAACAGTGGGTGCTGTCGCCAAGAAAGTGTCAAGGAAGAAAGCAAGTCCGTTGGTAAAAAGCGTCAATCCGACTTTTGAAGTTGTGACAAAGCCTGTGGAAAAAGAAGAAAAGCCTTCGTTGACAGATGCAAAAGAGCAGGAAACAGCACAGGAGACAAAACCAATCCTGCCTGGTGATGAGCCATACGCAAGCATCTCTTGGGAAGAGAATCCGCCAATCAACGGCTTTTACGAGATGATGATGACCATGGCTCCCGAAGACAGGGTGCTGCTGCGCCAAAAGGCGGAAATGCACCGTCAGGAACAACTCAAGGCTTTGGGCGTTGAAGATACGCTTGATCCGAAGTTCAAGCCGCCGATGGAACCGATAGAAGTTCTCAAAGCTCAAATCGGGTATGGACAGTCGAAAGGGAATGAGCCAAAAGAAGATTCCAAGACTCAGAACACATTGGAAGAAACAAATCATGAGCGGGAACAACAAAAAGGGCAAGAAAGAAAGCGGGAAGAGCTGGCAAGGAAGAAAGAGGATGCTATGAAGCCCCGTCCATTTGATGAGAAACTGGATAGTTTTCATCGTGAGGGTTCTATGGTACTCGACTCTGCCAGAAACATCGGTGTATTGAAAGACCTTACCAAGTATGGTGCTACCTTCATGCCGTTGGATCTGAATATGGAGCAGAAAGAAAAGGCTGTCTTGTATATCGCCCTCCGTGATGCCTATCAGAAACTTTACACCTATGAAGCGGAAGAACAGACGGAAAATAAGCAGATGCGTGAGAGTCTGAATGTCTATTATGATGCTTTCTTCATCCGCTTCGGCAACCTCAATGCCAAGCAGAACGTGAAGTTCATCCTCATGGATGCCTCAGGGCGCGACATGCTGTCATTGGAACGGGTGGAAAACGGACAGTTCACAAAGTCAGACATCTTCGACCACCCGGTCTCTTTTTCGCTTGACGAGGTCAGTCATGTCGATTCTCCAGAGGAAGCGCTCACCGCCTCGCTCAACAAGTTCGGCCGTATCGACTTGCCGTATATGACAGAATTATCGGATATGCCGGAACAGGAACTGACGGAAGCGCTTAAAGGACGCATCTATTACAATCCGCTCATAGACGGCTACGAGATTGCCGACCGCTTCATTGCCGGCAATGTCATAGAGAAAGCGGAGCGTATAGAAGAATGGCTGAAGGAAAATCCCGACCATGCAATCGTGAGGGAGTCGTTGGAAGCCTTGAAGGCAAGCATTCCCGAACCGATAGCCTTTGAGGACCTGGACTTCAACTTCGGTGAGCGTTGGATACCTACAGGTGTGTATTCCGCTTACATGAGCCACCTCTTCAATACACAGGTCAGCATCGTCTATTCCGACAGCATGGACGAATATTCGGCAAAATGCAGTATGAAGACCATGGCCATCACGGATGAGTATATGGTGAAGGGATATTACCGCCACTATGACGGCATGAGTCTTCTGAAACATGCCCTGCACAACACTTGTCCCGACATGATGAAGAGCATCGGTGAGGATGAACACGGCAACGACATCAAGGTGCGTGACAGCGAGGGCATACAGCTTGCCAATGCCAAGATTGACGAAATCCGCAACGGGTTCACCGAATGGCTGGAGGAGCAGTCTGACTCCTTCAAGGAACGCTTGACCACGATGTACAACCGGAAGTTCAACTGCTTCGTGCGTCCGAAGTATGACGGTTCTCACCAGACCTTCCCCGGCTTGGACTTGAAAGCCCTTGGCGGAAAGTATGGTGTCAAGAGTGTGTACCCAAGTCAGAAAGACTGTGTATGGATGCTTTTGCAGAACGGCGGCGGAATATGTGACCACGAGGTGCTGCGCCCATAAGGGCATACTGTAAATGTAGGTTTGGCAACCTACCCAGCAAGGGTTTTCTACGCTGGTCATCAGCCAACTTATCCACTTAGCTGAAAAGCGGTGGGGAGTGTAGCATGTTGGAAACGGCATAAGTCGGCTAACTATCATACCGCTACTGAATGTCAAGATGAAACGATGAATACGAGGATGAAGACTATACTGTTTGAACGACAGTCCAAGACGTTAGTTGGTAAACACAGACCTAAGATAGTTATAAAGGTCTGTCTGCAATACTTCCACTTTCCTACTTCGAGTGCGAGAGCAGAAAACCGATTGCAGGTCAGCCGCAATAAGCGGAAAAGGACGAAAATCGCATCCGACAATTCATCAAGCCAATAGTTACAGTATTGCTTAAATGGGGATTACCTAAACCGAAGTGCCAACAAATGGCTATAGGAAGTGGGTTCTTTGAAAATTCGGCAAGGTAACAGAGTCTCCGTAGTAGTCCGAGCAAGGGAAAGCCTTGTACATGGCGAAGGGAGACAGTGTGTTATTTTTAATATGTTAAATGAATGATGTGTGAGACATTATGAGAAATTCTGAAAATGTATTAAACAGTCTGGCTGGGCATAGTCAAGACCTAAGCTACAAGTTTGAAAGACTTTACAGACTGTTGTTCAATGAGAATCTGTTTGCAGAAGCCTATCAGCGGTTGTCCAGAAATCCAGGCAACTGCACAAAAGGAACTGACGGACAGACAATAGACGGAACAAGCATAAAGCGCATCCGTGACCTCATAGAACAACTAAAGGATGAAAGCTATCGTCCTTGTCCTGCAAGAAGAATATACATACCCAAAAAGAATGGAAAACTTCGTCCGTTGGGTATCCCTTCTTTCAAGGACAAGCTCGTTCAAGAAGTAGTAAGAATGATACTCGAAGCAATTTACGAGGGACACTTTGAGGACTGCTCGCATGGTTTTAGACCACATAGAGGGTGTCATACTGCTATGGCTTCCTTGCAAAAGGGAGGTTCGGGAACAAGATGGTTCATAGAGGGTGACATCAAGGGATTCTTTGACAACATCAACCATGATGTTCTCATAAGCATTCTTAGTGAACGCATCCACGATGAGAGGTTTTTGCGACTGATACGAAAATTCTTGAAAGCGGGTTACTTGGAACAGTGGGAATACAAGAACTCCTATATCGGCACTCCACAAGGCGGTATCATCAGTCCTATCTTGGCGAATGTCTATTTGGACAAGCTCGACAAATTCATGTTGAGATATATCGAGACATTTAACAAGGGTAAAGCACGGCAACGCAACCCTGAATACAAGAGGGTTGCCAGTCGTAAAGACAAACGAGTAAAGAAACTGAAGAATGAACAGGACGAGCAGAAGAAAGGTGTTTTACGTTCAGAGATAGCATCCCTGCATCGTGAAATGCAACGACTTCCTGCAACTCTTGACATGGATGAAAACTTCAAGAGGATGAAATACGTACGGTATGCAGACGATTTTCTGATTTGTGTTATTGGAAGCAAGGCTGATTGCCAAAATGCAAAAGAAGATATTAAAAACTTCTTGCAGGAACAGCTGAAACTTCAACTTTCAGACGAGAAGACACTTATCACAAATGCTCATGATACAGCAAAATTTCTTGGATTTGAAGTCACTGTCCGCAGTACAAACAAAACGAAAAAGGATTACAGAGGGATTCCGATTCGCTCCCTTGACCATAAGGTTGTCTTATTGTTGCCATTTGAGGCAATGAGAAAGAAACTGCTGGACTACGATGCCATGCGCATTGTAATCAAGGATGGCAAGGAAGTATGGGAGTCAACTTCTCGTCCCTATCTTCGTAGTAATGACGACCTTGAAATTCTGAACCGTTACAATTCAGAAATCAGAGGTATCTACAACTACTATTGTATTGCTAATAATGTCAACATTCTCAACAGTTTCTATGGAATCATGAAAGAGAGTATGTACAAGACATTCTCGTCAAAGTACGAATCTACCGTAAGAAAGATTGTCAACAAGTATTGTAAGGACAAGATTTTCACGGTAAGATACCAAAACAAAAAAGGTGAATGGTTGGAACGTACCTTATATCATGGTGGATTTAGGTTGAACAAGGAAGCGCGCATTGACAATGCACACATTATGCCCAATTACTATGGAATGGAGAGTACAAGCCTTATGGCTCGCTTGAAAGCCCATAAATGTGAATATTGTGGAGCTGAGGACAATCTGAAAATGATACACGTCCGCAAGCTCAAAGATTTGAAAGGCAAAGAAGCATGGGAGAAACTCATGATTGCCCGACAAAGAAAAACAATCGCAGTTTGCGAGAAATGTTATAACAAAATTCATGGAAATAAATAGACTGACAATAACCACGGAGAGCCGTATACTTGGAGACGAGTACGTACGGTTCGGCGGCGAGTACATTGAAACCTGCTTCCATAAAGGGAAGCAAGGCGCATTGTGCTTAGCCATTGGAACTGGCAAGACCCTCATCATGTGCATGGCTGCGCATGAGATGAAACGTCTCGGTATAGCTCACAAGCCGATGATTATCGGGCTGAAAGCCAATGTCGCGGAGATAGCTGCCACCTATCAGACAGCTTATCCCCATGCGAGGATACTCTATGCCTCGGAGAAGGATTTTTCCACCAAGAACCGTGTCAGTTTCTTCAACAACATCAAGAACAACGACTATGACTGTGTAATCATGTCGCATGACCAGTTCGGGAAGATACCGCAATCGCCAGAACTCCAGCGGCAGATATTGCAGGCGGAGCTTGATACCGTGGAGGAAAACTTGGAAGTGATACGCACGCAGGGCAAAGACGTGTCACGGGGAATGCTCAAAGGCTTGGAAAAGCGAAAGCAGAATCTGGAGGTGAAGTTGCAGAAGATAGCCTACAGCATCGAGCAGCGCACCGATGATGTGGTGGACTTCCGCATGATGGGCATCGACCACTTGTTTGTGGACGAGAGCCACCAGTTCAAGAACCTCATGTTCAATACCCGTCACGACCGTGTGGCAGGACTTGGCAACAGCGAGGGAAGCCAGAAGGCACTCAACATGCTCTTTGCTATCCGTACCATACAGGAGCGGACAGGCAGAGATCTGGGAGCGACATTCCTGTCGGGAACAACCATCAGTAACTCACTAACAGAGTTGTATCTGCTTTTCAAGTACCTGCGCCCCAAGGAACTGGAGCGTCAGGACATCCGCTGTTTCGATGCGTGGGCGGCAATCTTCGCCAAGAAGACTACCGACTTCGAGTTTAACGTCACCAACAACATCGTGCAGAAGGAACGTTTCAGATACTTTATCAAGGTGCCGGAGCTTGCTGCCTTCTACAACGAGATAACCGACTATCGCACGGCGGAGGCGGTTGGCGTGGACAGACCACAGAAGAACGAGATCCTTCATAATATACCGCCGACACCCGAGCAGGAGGACTTCATCCAAAAGCTGATGGAGTTTGCCAAGACAGGTGATGCCACCATCCTCGGCAGACTGCCACTGTCGGAAACGGAAGAGAAGGCAAAGATGCTCATAGCCACGGACTATGCCCGAAAGATGGCGCTCGACATGCGCATGATAGACCCTACCTGTGATGACCATCCCGACAATAAGGCGAGCCATTGCGCCAAGATGATAGCGGACTATTACAAACGCTATGACAATCACAGGGGGACGCAGTTCGTATTCTCAGATCTTGGCACATACAGACCTGGGGAATTCAACGTGTATTCTGAAATCAAGCGTAAGCTGATAGAGGATTATGGCATACCGTCGTCTGAAATCCGCTTCATTCAGGAGTGCAAGAACGAGAGGGCAAGAAAGGCGGTGATATCAGCCATGAACGAGGGTTCGGTACGAGTATTGTTCGGCTCCACATCCATGTTGGGTACAGGTGTAAACGCACAAAAACGGTGTGTGGCGATTCATCATTGCGACACACCCTGGGTGCGACATGAAGTCGCATAGATAATTGTTGGAATGAT
>ULRD01066916.1_pt1 | contig 11888 bp, 18 predicted proteins | sample 1955181 | NCBI WGS metagenome assembly ULRD01 (sample SAMEA4835675, study PRJEB28245) | human gut metagenome | biome: gut microbiome; material: fecal sample | place: Denmark | collected 2008
TTCAGAGGGATTTTTCTTATTCTTTGTCTATTGCGGCGCAATAGGTGAAAATATTGTGAGAATCCTAATTGAGTTTTCCGTATTTTGCTGTATAATGAAATTAAAAATGAGGAAGGGGTCAATGCTATGACGAATGAAAATTATATTAGTTACTTGGTTGGAACTGCAAATGGATATCCGTCAAAGACCCAACGCTATCTCAAAATGCTCTTTTCCACAGCAGGTATTGCGGTTCCAGATGATCAGATAAGTATTCCTTTTGATGTCGACACTACAGTGAATATTAAGGATAAGGAATTATCTGAACAAATTGCTATGTGCTTAGAGCAGAGTGCCTCTGCCCGCAGAATATTTGAAAAGTGGGAATTTGAGAAAGATTATAAATACTCAGTGCTTTTCACTACTCCAAATTTTGATGATCTACAGTCAAAAACAGAGTCGTTAGATCAATATAATGAGAATGACAGTGAAGAATCCAGAAGCCAGAATGGCTTTTCAAGCCCTCTTTGTCTGAAAAGTGACAACCTCATCTTTTTAAAGTTTAGCCTGTATTACAGTGCAGTAGAAACAACTACCGGAAATGAGTCACTTGTAAAATATCCCATTTTGGTTATCTTCCATTGTAATGAGAAAATTATAGAGTTCCGATTTGACACTTTGCGTAGAATATTTGTCCCCGAACGTCAAGAGCAAAGTTTCTATTCTGATCTAATTGATAAACTAATTCAATTCTGGAAGACCTCTTTTGGAACAGAACTGGAGCCTCTTAATCTTGAATTTCTTCAAAAACATCATCCGGACGCTACCTTGATGGCAAAATATATGATGCTTCCAAGCGGTGGAAATGCTCAGCTTGATGTTGGAAAGAATGAAAATTATATTCTCCCCATCATCGGCGAACTGAAGGAGATTCTCAACGATCATCGAAACGATTTGGATAAGTGCCCCGCTTTAAAGGAATCTTTAGAACAATTCATGTTTGAAAACGATGAACTCTCTGAATGTACATGGATTGAAATTATGTGGGAAAATGAAATTAAAGTACGAAGTATTCGAGTTAAATTTATTTTCAATTATAAAAACCGTATGTATTGTTTACTGCAACACTATTACAGTAATGTTTTAGTTGGAATGGAGAGAATGAACCATGTTGTCAGATACATTAGCAAACATAAGGACGACGCTCAATGAGCATCGGTTCTTGACCAGTGCCGAGATTTCTTCTGTTTGTGATTTGTTGCATATGTACCGCATTGGCATGTGGCTTTATCCTGGCGTAATTGCACGTAGAGTTCCACTCTCAATTGAAAACACCTATGCTTTAACTGATTTATTAACTCAGATGGGGTATATCAAGTCGTATTATGAACTCTACTGCAATAATTGCCAGAAGGCAACAGGAATGGTCTTTGAGACTCTTACTGAAATGCCAGAAATATTTGAATGCGAACTTTGTCATTCGTCAATGTGCTCGATTCAAAATTCTATTTTAGTATTCAAGGTGATTAATGAATGACGGATATTGCAGGTTTTTCTACCCTTGAGTATCTGGCCCACATCAATGCCTCCTTTTCAAACGAGAAATTATGTGAGTGGACGCAGAATCAGCGCATAGAATATAAAACACTTTTGGATGCACTGGAGCAAAGTAACGGTACGAATTCTTGTGCAACAAAAGAAGAAAAAGGACGTTCCTTAGAAGAAATTGCCTCCTTTCTCTTAAATAATTGCGGTCATATTTTTGATGTTGATAGGAATATCCGTACCTGTACAAATGAAATCGATAACCTCATGAAGCTAACTGCGGCCGGAAAAGCATTGCAAAGCAACGGCATTCTTTCCGCATATTATACAAACTTTATTGGTGAATGCAAGAACTATAATAAAAAAGTAGGCGTAACATATGTCGGAAAGTTTTGCAGTCTAATGTTAACCACAGGATGCACTCTTGGAATTCTTTTTTCCTATCACGGGATCACCGGTCACAGTTGGAGTGATGGTAACGGTTTAATTAGGAAATTTTACTTGCATAAAGAGTTACCTTCTGCTCGATATTGTCTCATTGATTTCAATATCAAAGATTTTCATGCTATCTTACATGGAGCTAATTTTTTACAAATTATTGATGACAAGATTTCTTCGTTAAAGTTTGATACCGATTATTCCAGTGAATTGTCAAGGCATCCTGCAGAAAGCAACTTATAAGATATGCTTCCCCGTAGCTTGTCCAGTTACTTCTTCTTCGACGGTGAGCGTTGGGGCGATGCAAAGGCCGCTAAGAGTGAAGTGAAGGGGTCCATCAATACCATTCTCGGTGTTACTGGCCTCATTGAAATGATGAAGCATATCAAAGATGGTCAAGGAAAAACTGTACTAAAGACTCTCCGCGAACGCATTAAGGGTTCCGGCGACGAGTATGACCGTCTGCAGGCAGAAATTAAGGCGTTAGATGATTCCATTGACCAATATGAGCGCCTAATCAAGGATGAAGAGGACGCTCTTGAAACTTCTCAGCGTGAGCGCGACAAACTGGCTAAAGATTTGAACGATAATCGCCAAGTTGAAGAAGATCAAAAAAAGTTTTCTATATTGGAAAAAGACATTTCCAATATGGAAGAAGATCGCGAGAATTACTATGCCGATGTTGTTAAATTGTTTAGTAGTTCTGCTCGATTCTTCGCCGGCGAAATGTTACCTCAGGTGGATGCACTTCTTTCTAAGGTTGATCTTGAGGGAAAAGATATTCCTGGTGTTACTGTTGATACTGTTGATTATCTGATTCATCTCGGAAAATGTCTCTGTGGCAGGGATTTGAGCGAAGATTCTGAGGCGTATAAAAACCTCTTGCAACTTCGCAAGGTCATTCCTCCCGAAATGATTGGCGGCGCTGCAGGAAAGTTTCGCGATTTGCTCTGCGATTGGAAATATAATGCGCAGTCATTGATTTCCGATGTTGAGGATAAGGCAGAAGATTTCGACTCTATTCAAGATCGAATCTATGAAAAGGCCGATGAGAAGGATGCTTTGGAAAAGAAGATGGATCGGAAGGCCAATATCGCTGCTCTCCGGAGAAACTATAACATATCCTGTTGCACAAGAGATATCGAACCTATGGTACTACGGGAACACAGCCGCTTCGGAACGATGGGCATTTGCTCAATGCATCACGCATCCTTACAACAAGATCAATAGACTCGTTCATTAATTCAGCATAATTATCCTGAATCGTAAAGTCCAAGCCTTCAATATATTTACATATACGCGACGATTTTCTGTGATTCATTCGCTGCCAAGAAAGCTCAAAACCCAATGTACTTTCTATTTCATCTTTATGTGCATACACATTATCAAACAGCTTTTTGTTATTCGCGATCCAAAGCCCCACCCTTATCTTGTGTTCCTTATTCACTAAATCTATTGATATCTGGCACTCTGATGATCCAATTGCAATAGAATACCAAGCGTCTGTTGTCGCCTTTCGCTTATTGAAGGGCCTTCCACGTTGTTCAAGGATATCGTTGAATTGTGTCCAAAACTCCAGTCTGTAGCTTTGGGATTCATTCATACCTTTGTCCTGAGCAATGCGTTTTACAGCTTTTGCGAAGTCATTCGGCTGTTCGATGATTTTGAACTGGGGAGCCGGTTCAGAATTACCAATTTTGTAAGCGTGAATCTCAATCAAGAAAAAAGAAATGCTATCATCGGTATGCTTATTGAGCCATTCAATCGCACTCGCATGTTCATCGCGAGCTGAAGCAACCACCCATACCACCACGGATGCGTCAAGTCCAGATGCATAAGTCAGAATTTTCCCCAAATGGTCGTGATTGGTCTGCTCAAGCTGGTTCTCAATCAGCACGACTTTTCCAGTAATTTCATCTCTGCACAAGATATCGCAGCGATAGCTTCCAACAAATTTTTCAGTCTCAATATCGGTAAGCGACAGATTCAATGTATTGCCAAGTTCCTGTATGTTTTCCTCCGCAGACAGCCACTTTGAAAAATCATATTGTTCATGAGTCCAGACCTTGCGAATATCTACTTCCTGCAATTTCCCAAGCTTCACCTTGTCCATCACTTATCACACTCCTAACAAACTCTGATCAAAGGCGAACAGCGCCTCGTTGATCTCAAAGATGTCGTACTTTTTCTGTCCGATGAAATACTCGATAATGATGTCGAACTTGCTGCTGGCGCTGAGGGCGTAGCCTGCGCGGGCGATGAGGTCGCGGGTCTCGTCCAAATTCAGTTCCAGCGCGATGGCAAAGGCGATAGCCGTAGACTTGGAGGGCTTGTAGTCCGGATTATTGCGGATCTTGGAAAACAGCTTGCGATCCACATTGGCCTTCTTGTAGACCTCGGCGTCCTTCTTGCCGCTGCGGTCGATGAGCTCCAGCAGCGTCTCTGAGAAACCGGCGTCCAGATGCGCCAGCAGATCATCCAGCCCGTTCACAGCCATGGGAGCCATCATCGGTGTGGGCATTGCGCTCTCACAGATGGCCTCCGCACGGCTCTCAAGAACGCTCATTCGGCGCAGGCGCTCCCGACGCAAATCGGTGTGGGCGTCCACATAGTGGTCGTCGATGTACTCGGCAATGTCGGCGAACAGCTTGCCGCTGATCTGGTAGGCTTTGCGGTCGAAAATGACGAGGTAGACCGTCATGTCGTTGTGCAGCAGAAACTCGCCGATGGTGTCCACCGCTACGCGGAGCGCCTGATCCTTGGGGTAGCCGAAGATGCCGGAGGAGATCAGCGGAAAGGCCACCGTCTCGCAGTTATGCTCTTTAGCCAGCATAAGGCTCGTTCGGTAGCAGGAGATAAGCTGCTCCCGCTCGCCGTGGCTGCCGCCGTTCCACACGGGGCCGACGGTGTGGATCACATATTGGCAAGGCAGGTGGTAGGCATTGGTGATCTTGGCGTCGCCGGTCTTGCAGCCGCCCAGCGTCCGGCACTCGGCCAGCAGCTCCGGCCCCGCCGCGCGGTGGATGCAGCCATCCACGCCGCCTCCGCCCAGCAGGGACTCCTTGGCCGCGTTGACGATGGCGTCCACGGGCATTTTCGTGATGTCGTTGCGAACGATGATAAGGGGCATATTGTCACCACCAATTTCTACGATCCAGAATCAAGCCAACGTGCTGTTGGCCTCCACCTTTTCCGCTTCGGACAGTTCTTCCCAATCTCCAAGGTTTCCGCACCTGCGCAGGTAATCATGACCACCATCCACGGCACACGAACCGCAGCTGCAAAACTTGAAATCATGGACGGTCTTGCTTTCAATGATGTCCCCGCATTTTTTGCATCTGATTGCGTTTCTGATAATTCTTGGCATACCTATCTCCTCCGCAAAGCGCTTCTTCTGTATTTCATCGTCAGCAGAAGCTTTGGAAAGCATTGTATTTTCATTCGACGATGCTGTTCTAGCCCGACTTGGTTTATTCTTGCCGTATCAGAACAGATCCTAAAAGTTGCTCTGCCATCCCTCTTTCACCGCAAGTGCTACGAGCTGCATAGTAAGATTATACCTTATGTCGGCTTCCGTGAACTGTTCTATTGGCTTTGGCACAGTGGTCGGCAACGCTGCAATCTCGGTGGAAACCGTCGGATATTTTGCGTCATTCTTCATAACTTGCATTCGTGCAGAACGATAGTCAAATGGTGTTTTCTGAAGCTCGTTCCCTGTATCCAAAATATCCTTTTCTAAATCGGTAAGACTTTGCTTTTGCCTGAGGCATTCGATCAATAAACTATAATCCACCTTTTGCCCTCCTCACGCTTTCGGCTCAATATTTTGCTGGATTTTTTCCACAAGCAGCCTTAATTGTTTATCTCGCACAGCCTTTTTTAGCTCACATTCCCAAACTGTAATGACATTCCAGCCCAAGGCCTTTAAGTCTTCGGTATTTCTTTGATCGCGTTCAACATTCCGCAGTATTTTTGGCCTCCAATACTCTTGGTTTGAACTCGGCCACACAAACCTAGGGCAGTTATGCTTATGCCAGAAACATCCGTTGACAAAAATGGCTGTACGATATTTAGGCAGTACTATATCCGGACACCCAGGGAGCTTCTTCACATTTTTTCGATATCTGAACCCCTGCGAGAAAAGGTATTTTCTCACAATTTCCTCTGGTTTTGAATTTGTACTGCGAATATGGGACATATTCATACTTCGAACTTCTTTAGAATGATTATCAGCCATTTTCTCTTTAAAATTGATAAGATCATCATTTTCTTGCGTCACTGTCAGTTAGTCGTTCCCGGAGTTTTTGTAACTCGCCAACATACACACTTTCGACGATATAACAATGCTCTGCCTTGCGGCAGAGCATACGGCCTGTACGGCTATGCTGCCATAGCGCTACAACACTTGACAGCGTTGTTTATAATGATAGCACATTCAGTCTAGATAAGCAAGGAAATGATAGCTTTACAGATAACTCTAGAAACATACGTAAGCGGAAGACTCTCTACTTTACGATTGTGTATCCCGCCTGTTTGAGAGCCTCCAGCGCCTTTTCGCAGTGCTCCGCTTTCGTCAGAACATAGTCGGTGTTGTAGGTGGAGATGGCGAAGATTGGGATGCCATTCTCCGCCAGAAGCGCGGCGATTTTGGCGAGGATCCCCACCAGCGAGAAGTTCAGAACGTCCTGAATACGGAAGGCCTTCCAACCGTCGTCCCGTCAGATTACATTGGCGGGCACATCGGCGGTGGCGCAGACCAGAGAGAATTCCTCGTTCGTTTTGCCGGTGAAGCAGAATTCTGCCGCCCAATTCACCTGCGCGTAGTCCGCTACTTGACACACGGTGAAATCCTGCTCGAGTGCTTTGATCTCCATGCTGTTGACCTCCTCGCTTTCAGAAAATGATCTGCTCCGGCTTGATCTTATCCGCCTCCGTGATGGGACGGATCACACGACAGGGCGCGCCTGCCGCCACGATACCAGCGGGGATGTCGTGGGTGACCACACTTCCCGCACCGATGACCGAGCCTGCGCCGATGGTCACACCACCGCAGACGGTGGCGTTGGCACCGATCCAGACGTCGTTCTCCAGCGTGATGGGCGCGGAGGTGCCGATGCCGTGGCTGCGCTGCTCTGGATCAACAGAGTGTCCGGAACAGGCCAGACAGACGCCCGGCGCGATAAAGGCTCCCGCGCCGATATGAACCGGCGACGTGTCCAGAATCACGCAGTTATAGTTGATCACCGCCAGCCCGTGGATGTGGATATTGAAGCCGTAGTCGCAGCGAAAATCGGACTCGATATTGGTCAGCGGGTGGTAGGTGCCCAGAAGCTCACGCAGGATGGCGCGGCGCTTCTCCGCGTCCTCCGGGGATGTCTGGTTATATGCCCAACAAAGCTGCTTGGCACGTCTCTGCGCCTCCGCCGGGGCGTTTTCATACCCGCATGCATACGCCGCGGGACGCTTCATCAGGTCGATTGGGTTCATAGGATACTCCTTTGTTTGATTATAATTGCTGGTATCAGAATGTGAGTTACGCGAGCATTTATCTTACCAGCAGCGCCAGCACCAGCATATGTACCGGATAGAAGGCATAACAGGCATACTGGAACGGTCTGCTGTGGTAGCCCTGCCGCCCGCGATAGAGCCAGATCGGTACGAGCGCCAACAGCGCAAGCCCCTGCTGACAGAGCTCAAACTCCACGCCAAAGAGGGAAACGGGGTACAGCTGCCCGCCGAGCATCTGCACATTGATCCAGTACAGCGCCACGATCTGTCCGAGCAGCTTCCACCACGCCCTGCCCCGGAAGAAGTAGAAAACGAACACGGTCAGAACACCCGCGCCGTAGTAGTCCACCATTCCCACCGTGCCGAGAATCGCACCGAGTACTGTTACGCCTACGCAGGTGAGGACGTAGCACCACGTCTTTCCCTTTTGCCTTACTTTTTCCATCAGGTGGATGCCCAGCAGGCCGATGAGCAGTGTCCAGATGACATTCTGGTGCACGGGATAGAACCACGTTCCGCCGTACATCAGGTCGAAGGGGATCTCGGAGAGCAGCGCAAAGGCCAGCATCCGCAGGGCGTAGCGCTTGAAGCTCCGCGTGTGGAAATAGCCCTCCACCGCCATGAAGGCGAACATCGGGAAAGCAAGCCGTCCCACACCTGTGAGCCACTCCTGCGCAGGCAGAAGTGTCGCCCACAGGTGATCCATCAGCATGAAGGCCATCGCCAGAATATGCAGCGCCGCCGCGCTAAGGTCAAATCGTTTTTCCATCAACATCTCCTCATAGCTGCCTGCCGCCAAAGCATCGTATACTCTTTCTCGCCGGTGGACTCATCCGAGCTCTCATGCTGGATCACGAAACCTTCCCTCTGGTAAAAACGGATCGCCCGTGTGTTCTTCTGGTATACGTTCAGGCGCAGCGTGTCCTTTATGGCTTTCATATGATCCAGCAGGCGCTTGCCGATACCTTGCGACTGCGTCTCATCAGCAACAAAAATCCCCTCGATATATTCGCCGCTCAAGCCAACAAAACCCTGAATTCCTCCCGCATCCTCATACACATAGACTTCCGCCCGCGGCAGCATTTCTTTTACCGGCCCAAAATTGCTTCTCCAATACACGGCAGGAATGAAATCGTGGGCCTTCAGATTCGTGTCTAACCACAAATCCATCACCCTATCTACATCTGCTTTCTGTAATCTTCTGATCATGATCGTTGTTCTCCCAAAATGAATAGGAAGAGTCATACGGTATCGGCCTACTGGCCTTCTGTCCGCTTCATGTACAAAAGCGGATAGGGATCGCCCATCTCGTCGTGGTCGGTTCGTTTGTATACCGCGAAACCCATGTGTTCATAAAAGCCTACGGCCTGCGGATTCTGCTCGTTTACCGTGACCTCGCGGATTCCATACCGGCGGATGCCGTAGTCAAGGAGCTGTCGTCCAAGTCCGGTGCCGCGTTCCTCTAAGGCAAGAAACAGCATCTCCAGACGCTGGCCCTCCACACCCATAAAGGCGACAGGACAGCCTGTCTCCCTCTCCGCAATGACCAGATGGGACACACCGGCCAGCGCCTGCGGAACGTATTCTTTGATCTTCCGTACCTCCGCGTCCGACAGGAACAAATGGGTGGCGCGGACGGAAGCTTCCCAAAGCACCAAGAGCTGGTGGAGCAATTCCGGAGTTCTGCCTTGAACCTCGTAAATATTCATGGCGATATTCTCCACAAGTTACAGCGTGACATTCGGATTCGTATACTGCCCGTGCCGCTGGGTGTTCTTTCCGTACTGGATGGCAAACTTGGGACAGCGGTGCAGACAGCCAAGGCACAGTGCGCACTTCTCTTTGGCCCACACCGGTCTTTTCTCTTGCATTTCGATAGCCTGAACGGGGCATTTTCTTGCGCACAGTCCGCAGCCGACGCAACTTTCCTCTACGCGGAAATGCACTGTTCGCCGCTTATCGTTGTTGTAAATCGGCTGCGCGAACCATTCCGCCAGAAATGTAGGGACGTGCGGTGTCATATGCCGGTTGGTATGGCGTTCGCTGATCTTTCGGATCGCATCGTCGATCTCCACTTCCGTCGTCTTGGAAAACGCCGCCACCTTTTCAGGCGTAGACAGGTCAAAGATCGGCGTCCAAGTGTCCGGCATCCGCACGGAGTAGAACGCGTCGATATTCTTTCCCCGAATCGCTTTACTTGCCATGGCGTCGGACGCTCCCGGCGTTGTGCCATAGGTGGAAATGAAATAGAGGTAGTCCGTATGAAAATCCGCTTTTTCGAGGAACTCCTTCACAACGCTGGGAAGTCCCCAGAAGTATGTGGGGACAACAACTCCAATCGTGTCATCCGTGAACGAATACATACCGTCTTGTATGCAGTCAACGATGGACACCGTTTCCTGCCCAAAGGCCGCCGCAAGCCTGGCGGCAACATATTTGCAATTTCCGGTGGCGGAAAAATATAGGATCATATGGCACCTCCACAAGCAACGATTCCTCTGCGTTTCTGCCACAGATTATACCATCCCATCGCAGCCCATGCAACCTCACTTCCCGTCCTTTGCTCTGAACAGATTCGCTTTTTCTTTGTTTACACCGACCCAAAATCTGCGTTGCCTCTTTCGCAGAAATAACTTACATGTTGTTTTCTCTATGAAATATAGCTTGATTTTGTATCACTTTGGTGATACTATCTGTATAGTGATACTTAGGAGGATGCGGAGATGAATCAGAAAATCACTCTATATCACGGCTCTGAACAGATCGTAGCGTCTCCGACTTTTGGGCTAGGGAAGCGGAGCAATGACTTCGGACTGGGCTTTTACTGCACAGAGAGTGAGGAGCTTGCCAAAGAATGGGCTGTATCCTCTCTGCGCAGCGGCTTTGCCAATCGTTACAGTCTTGATACGGAATACCTGAATATTCTGAATCTGAACAGTCCGGACTATACGATTCTGAACTGGATCGCCGTTTTGGTCGAGCATCGCCTGTTCTCCATCAGAAATCCGGCTGCGCAGCGGGCTAAACGATATTTGATCGACAATTTCGACGTCAATGTCAACGCCTATGATCTGATCGTCGGATACCGTGCCGATGACTCCTATTTCGACTTTGCTGCGTCTTTCTTGAATAACGGGATTTCTGTGCAGCAGCTTGCAAAAGCCATGCGGTTGGGCAAACTGGGGGAACAAATCGTCATCAAGTCGAAATATGCCTTCTCTCTGCTGCATTACGAGGGATTTTCCATTGCGGAAAAGGAAAAATATTATGTTCTCCGCAAGGCCCGAAACGATGAAGCCGATCAGCTTTATTTGGATATGCTGGAAGATGAGACTGACGGTCTCTATATGCTTGACATTATGAGAGGAGGCATCCGGAACGATGACCCACGCATACCAAGAAATCTATCTGAGTAACGCGCAGGCCTTGCTGGGTGATGCCTTTGACTATGCCATCAACGCATGCGGAATTGCGGGAGACAGCTTCATAAAACTGTTTTCCGCCAGCTCTGTCAGCAGGCGTATCGAGAATGGGGAACCGGCCTATCTTTCCGGAAAAAGCGGGATCGAAGCGGCTGTCGATGTTCTCGTTGAGACCATCGGCAAAGCGCCGACCGCCGAACCGCAAGTCAATTTCAGCCGCTCCAGAGAGTATTGGATCGGCTGGGCAGTTGCCTACTACCAGTGGTTCTCTGGCAGGAGGTTCAGCGATATTTTCAAGGTTCTTTCGTTTGATGATCTGCGGCAGATGTATTCCCCGCTCCATGAAGCGGACGTCAGCAAGTTCGCTGATATTGCCGACGCCAAAGTGCGGGAGTACTTTGCCGACACCAATCTCAAGCGCATCCGCACGCTGTATGGCTGCACACAGGCGGAGCTTGCCAAACGAAGCAATGTCAGCCTCCGGTCGATTCAAATGTACGAACAGCGCAACAAGGACATCAACAGGGCCAGCGCGGAAACTGTCCTCAGCCTTGCGAAAGTCCTCGGCTGTACAATGGAGGATCTTCTGGAGAAGTAAGTCTGTGACTGGAGGGGTATACTTTCCCTTAAAATACCACTCAAATTAAGGGAATGTAATAGCTGTTAAGGGTATTCTTGCTTTGAAAGGAGCAACTGACATGGATAAAGAGCGTATGGCAGCGTTAGAGGAAATTGAATCTCATGGTGCCGAGAACGGCTGGGTTGCCCCGATGACAGAGGAAGACAGAGAGTTCTTTGCATATTTTCGCTCGGTGTTTAATCGCTACAATATTTCGCCTTCAAAGGCAACACGGCTGGAGTATGATTTTGTGACGCGGGTTGCGGAGAGTGAGTTTTATCTCCAGAAGGCAAATGCGTGAGGGTATTCTTTGTTTATTGCGGCTCAACATTTGAGCTTGTTAGCGCCGGGAGCGCACAGCCGATTTGGGTCGGGAA
>ULRD01019961.1_pt1 | contig 11883 bp, 12 predicted proteins | sample 1955181 | NCBI WGS metagenome assembly ULRD01 (sample SAMEA4835675, study PRJEB28245) | human gut metagenome | biome: gut microbiome; material: fecal sample | place: Denmark | collected 2008
GATAAAGCATCTTGAACTTATTGTAAAAATTGTGTATTATATAATTGACGGCTGCAAGGAATGCGCCTGCACCGCAGAAAGGGGAAAAATATGAATTTTAAACGCTCATTAGTCTGCATCAGTCTTGCTGCTTTAATGTGTACATCCTTTGTTTCCTGCAGCTCGAAAGAATCTAAGGTTATAAAAGAGCCCTCGGATTCGTCGGGCGTATCCGCTGACGGCAGGATCGCTGCCCAGTCCGGTGAAGCATATATCAGTATAATTGACGCTGATTCATATATTCAGTATCTTGGAAAAAATGACGATCCTGTGCATAATATGCTTTCATACGGCGCGGTAGTCGCTCCGATCACGGGAAACGGCGACTATAAGGTAAGCCTTACCACAAATACAAACGGCTTCCGTCTTGAAACTGCTGGGGACGAAAATGACGATTCTGTTGTTCCTTCCGGGCTTTCCTTTATGTCGCTTATGATAAAGGACGGAGAAACGAAATTTCCGGATGCAGTTATTACCGTAAAATCCATTAAGGTAAACGGCGCTGAGATCCCTTTGGCGGCGAAAGCCTACACTTCTTCCGACGACGGTAAGGATACAAGAGCGAATCTCTACAACGAATGGACAGGCGGTATGATACCCAAAAATGCAAGATGCATACAGGGAAAGCTGCATGACGCGTCGGGCAGTCTTGAGTCCTTTGCGCCGGAATATTCGTCTATTGTTGTGAATAAGGACGACTTTTCAAGTTGGACGGATGTTGAGGTGAATTTTTCCGTTTCGGGAATTAAGTGATAAGAATAAACGGCTGAGCAAAGTTTGAAATGCTCAGCCGTTTTATGCTTATTAATTTAAGTTTTTCAACCAGACTTTAATGTCGCTCTCCGTTCCGTTTCCCGAGAGATACGCGTAGAATATAAGAATGCTTGACGCGTCATTGGCGGTGATCTTGTCGTCTCCGTCTACATCGCCGTTTACAGGTATATTGCCGAGCGACTCAAATTTATAACCGTATTTATTTGCGTAAGCTTCGGCTGTAGAACCGTCGTAGCCCTTTATCACACCGTCATAAATATGTAACCTATTGTCGTTATCCAATGAATTAGAAATAGTACTTCTATTGTCAGCGATCTTGCAGTCGGGATTCATGATTGTTATTGAGGTAAGGCTGTAGCAGCAGGAAAACGCTTCATTGCCGATACTCGTAACAGGAAGGTCGTCTATTTTTGACGGGATTTCAACTTTCGCTGCGCTGCCGTTGTATTTGCTTATTTCAACGTGACTGCCATATTTTTTGACTCTAAAGCTGCCGTATGTTTCTTCAGTATATTTTTCCTCCGCGCTTGCGGTTATGGATACGCTGGGAACGATTGTCGAAAAAGCTGGCATACTTACTCCTAAGATCGTAACGACAAGAAACGAAGCAATAATTTTTCTAAGCTTCATAATTGAACCTCCTTAAACTTTTATATAATCAGTTTAACATTTTTTTCATTGAAAGTCAATCAAAAATTTGTTCGATTTCCGTGATTCAGTAACAGGGTAACAGCATTTACTTTTTATTATGATTATAAAAGTGATTTTGTTTCTTTAAAATTTTGTTTGAGGAAATATTTTCTATTTGGTACTCACCCTAATTCTTTAAAATCTCCATTTTGGGGATTTTAAAGAATTAATAATGGGTTTCCAAAGGGAATATACTTCCCTTTGGCAGAGGTCAAGGGGGACAGAGTCCCCCTTATGAAAATAAATAGAAATAAATGCTGTTACCGTGGATTCAGTAAAAATAACTCTTGACAAATACAAAAAAGTGTGATAAAATTCAAATAGAATAATAATAAAAACGTTGATGAGGAAGGCTTTATCCGCAGAATGTCCGCACAGAGAACTGTCGGTCGGTGCAAGACAGAGGGGCAAAGGATACGGCACACCGCCTCTGAGTGCGCCCAATAAGCGCCGGAGCTTCCGTTATAAAGCAAAGGAATCATAAAGGAATAGCTTGCACGTTTCTTCTTGTCTAATTTGTCCTGTACTGCGTTGCACAGAACAAGTTATCCTGCTCACAAACGTCCAACTTATTTCTTTATGATTCCTAAAGAGATACATTTTATGTATAAATTAGGGTGGAATCACGGTTATTATCGTCCCTTATGTCTATATTTAGGCATAAGGGACGTTTTTGTTTAAAAGGAGAGAATATCATGATTAAATTAACATTAAAGGACGGCAGTATTCGTGAGATCGAATCTGCAATGCCCGCAAGCGAGATCGTTAAGGGAATCGGTATGGGACTTTACAAGGCCGCCTGCTGCGTTAAGATCAACGGCGAAGTAAAGGATCTCCGAACCGTTATCGGCAGCGACTGCGCATTTGAGGTCTGCACATTCGATTCCGTCGAGGGCAGAAAAACTTTTTGGCATACTGCTTCCCATATTCTTGCGCAAGCTGTAAAAAGACTCTATCCGCAGGCAAAGCTTGCTATCGGTCCGGCTATTGACAACGGTTTTTACTATGACTTCGATCTTGAAAAGCCGTTTACACAGGATGAGCTTGAAAAAATTGAAACTGAAATGAAAAAAATAGTCAAGGAGGGGATTGCTCTCGAGCAGTTTGAGCTCGCTCCCGATGAAGCTGTTGCAAGGCTCAGGGAAATGGACGAGCCTTATAAGGTCGAGCTGTGCGAGGAGCATGTCGGCAAGGGCGAGCCGATCTCATTTTATAAGCAGGGAGAATTTACCGACCTTTGCGCAGGCCCTCATCTTATGACAACAGCTCCGGTCAAGGCTTTCAAGCTTCTTTCATGTACCGGAGCGTATTGGAGAGGTTCTGAGAAGAATAAGATGCTTTCACGTGTTTATGCTGTCGCTTATCCAAAGGCTGCCGATCTTGAGGCTGACGTAAAGCAGCGCGAAGAGGCTAAGCTGCGTGACCACAATAAGCTTGGGCGCGAGCTGGAATATTTCACAACGGTCGATGTAGTCGGTCAGGGGCTTCCCATAATCTTGCCCAAGGGTTCGAGGGTTATCCAGACGCTCCAGCGCTGGGTCGAGGATGTTGAGCAGAAGCATGGCTATCTCCTCACAAAAACTCCCTTCATAGCTAAACGCGAATTATATAAAATTTCGGGTCACTGGGATCATTATCTTGATGGTATGTTCATTCTCGGCGATCCCTACGACGAAACTAAAGAATGCTTTGCGCTCCGTCCTATGACCTGTCCTTTCCAGTATCAGGTTTATCTTAACAGACAACGTTCATATCGTGATCTGCCTATGAGACTGGGAGAAACGTCGACTCTTTTCCGTAAGGAGGATTCCGGCGAAATGCATGGACTTATCCGTGTTCGCCAGTTTACTATTTCAGAGGGACACCTTGTTCTTCGCCCGGATCAGCTTGAAGAAGAATTCAAGGATTGTCTCGAGCTTGCGAAGTATATGCTTGGAACAGTAGGACTTCTTGAAGATTGTACGTTTAGATTCTCACAGTGGGATCCTGCCAATCCGAAAAATAAGTATGAGGGAACTGCTGAACAGTGGGAAGAAGCTCAGTCTGTAATGGCTAAGATCCTTGAACATCTTGGCGTTGAATATTCTATCGGTATAGACGAGGCTGCATTCTACGGTCCGAAGTTGGATATTCAGTATAAGAACGTTTACGGCAAGGAGGATACGCTTGTAACAATACAGATAGATATGCTTCTTGCAGAGCGATTCGGCATGGAATATATCGACGCAGACGGCACAAAGAAGCGTCCGTATATCATTCACAGAACGTCGCTCGGCTGTTACGAGAGAACTCTTGCATATATGATCGAAAAATATGCAGGCGCGCTTCCGCTTTGGGTTGCTCCCGAACAGGTAAGAATCATTCCTGTTGCCGACCGTCATCTTGACTATGGCCGCGAGGTTCTTGAAAAGCTCGAAGCTGCCGGAATCCGCGCATCTATTGATGACAGAGCTGAAAAGGTCGGTTGGAAGATACGCTCTGCTACAGTTGAAAAGCTGCCGATAATGCTCACTATCGGCGACAAGGAAGTCGAGGAGGGAACTGTTTCGGTACGTTCAAGGCGCGAGGGCGATCTGGGCGCGATGACACAGAGCGATCTGCTTGTTAAGCTCATTGAAGATATTGCAAATAAGGTTAGATAATTTTAAAGGGGCGCGAAAAGCGTCCCTTTAATCGTAATTACATCGTTCAAACATAAGAACAGGATAACCCTCATAGTACGGCTTCACTATTTCGGGATGAGCATTTGCATATGCAAAAATATCCGCAGCCAGACCGTCTTTCAGCAGTCCCACAAGCTGCGACAGCGGACGATTATACAGCTCATCGCAAATCGAGGCGATAGTTATCGCTCTTCTGCCGCCGACATTCATGATCCTATAGGGCCATATACGACAGTCAAACGGCTTATCGTCGCCGAGCATACATCCTGTTTCCGTAAGCGCAGGACAGGAAAAAAGCTCGTTTTCATCTAATTCCTTTGCTTTGAATATATACCCTCCGTCTTTGGAAATAAATTCTGCTTCCGGTTTTTCGGCAAGGATCCGGTCACGTATTTCATCGGTAAAAACGGGAGTTTCCCATATATCATATCTGTCAAAAACACAGCAGAGCCTGCACTTTGCACAGGTACTGCCGCTGAGAATTTTTTTCAGCATTATTTCCTCCGTAAGCAACAAAAACCCGTCGAAGCTCGGCGGGTTCTATTTCTATTCGATTGTAACAGAAACCTTGAGATCTCTTTTAGCAGCTCCGGCGCGCATGATAGTGCGGAGCGCTTTAGCAATTCTGCCCTGTTTACCGATAACCCGACCCATATCATCCGGAGCAACGGTAAGGTGAAAAACGATAACTCCCTCCTCGTCGGGGGCGTCTTCGGTAATTTTTATAGCAGTTTTGTCCTCAACGAGACCTGCTGCAATAGCGTAAAGTAAATCTTTCATTATAACCTCCGATAAGCCTTCGGAACAGAGGCGGAGACAAAGGTCTCACCTCCTCCTAAGCTATGCGATTAAAGGATGCCTTCTTTTTTAAGAATAACCTTTACAGTGTCTGTAGGCTGTGCGCCCTTAGCGATCCAGTCCTTAGCCTTATCAGCATCGATCTTGATCACAGAGGGTTCTTTAGTGGGGTCGTAGTAGCCGATCTCCTCAACGAATCTTCCGTCTCTGGGGTATCTTGAATCAGCAACAACAACACGGTAGAAAGGAGCCTTCTTAGCGCCCATTCTTCTGAGTCTGATTTTAACTGCCATTTTAATTTCACCTCCGGAAATAATTTGTGTATATCAAAGCGGGAGACCGCATTGAAAGCATTGATTATCTGAATTTTATCGAGCCTATGAGCAGAAGTATACTTGCAATGACTAAGGATATTTTCAGTGCAGATGCAAGAGCTTTATTGCTGACTGCTTTGTCGATAATATCTGATTTAAAAGCTAAAATAATGCATAAAGCAGAAAGAAAAAAGAGTATTGTTCCGCCGGCGGTCTTAGGAGTTGCGTGGCGATGATGGATTCTCATAAGAATTGTCATTGTATCATAGCCGACATTGTTATATATCATATTTACCTCTCAGTACCGCCATGTCAGAATTGCGGCATATTTCCTCCGCCCTTGCCGGTCATCTTGTCAAAGTTCATGCCGGCGAGTTGTTTCCGAGCTTTTCTGAGGGACATTTTGTTATTTCCGCCGGTAAATTTCTTCATCATTTGCTGCATCTGGTCAAATTGCTTGAGAAGACGGTTGACGTCCTCCACCTTTGTTCCCGAACCTGCAGCGATACGCCTTTTACGCGGCGGATTAATGATAGAAGGCTTTGCCCGTTCCGCTTTAGTCATTGAAGTTATAATAGCTTCAATACGTCCGAATTGGCTTTCGTCAATATCGGCGTCCTTGATTTTATTGCCTATTCCGGGAAGCATTCCAAGAATAGACTTCATTGAACCGAGTTTTTTGATCTGTCTCATCTGGTCGAGAAGATCGTCCATGTCGAATTTATTTTCCTTGAATTTTTTAGTAAGCTTTTCAGCTTCTTTATGGGACATGACGTTTTCGGCTTTTTCAATAAGCGTAAGCACATCGCCCATTCCGAGGATTCTTGATGCCATACGTTCGGGATGAAACTGTTCAAAATCGTCAAGCTTTTCGCCCATACCTACAAATTTTATGGGCTTGCCTGTAACGGCGAGTACTGAAAGAGCAGCGCCGCCTCTTGTATCGGAATCGAGTTTTGACATAAGAACGCTGGTTATTCCCACAGCGTCGTCAAAAGATTTAGCAACGTTTACCGCATCTTGACCGGTCATAGCGTCAACAACGAGCATGATCTCGTCGGGGTTAGTGATCTCTTTTATATTTACAAGCTCCTGCATGAGAGCTTCGTCAATATGGAGACGACCGGCAGTGTCAATAATAAGAATATCATGACCGTAGTCTTTAGCATGAGCAAGAGCCTGCTTTGCAATAATAACGGGGTCGATCTGACCCATTTCAAATACTTTTACGTCAGCCTTCTGTCCAACGACTTGAAGCTGATTTATAGCGGCAGGACGATAAATATCGCAGGCGGCAAGAAGCGGACGATGCCCCTCTTTTTTCAGCAGCTTTGCAAGCTTTGCGGCATGAGTAGTTTTACCCGAACCCTGAAGTCCGCACATCATAATGACCGTAGGAGGTTTTGATGCAAAATTAATACGGGCATTGCTGTTGCCCATAAGAGAGCAAAGCTCCTCGTTAACTATTTTTATTACCTGCTGTGCGGGAGTAAGGCTTGTCAGAACGTCCTCTCCGACGGCACGTTCGGTAACGCTTTTAACGAAGTCCTTAACAACCTTGTAGCTTACGTCGGCTTCAAGCAAGGCAAGGCGAACCTCGCGCATAGCCTCCTTGACGTCGGTTTCCGTGAGCTTGCCCCGTGATTTCAGCTTTTTAAAGACATTATTCAGTTTTTCGGAAAGTCCTTCAAATGCCATACGTGTTCACCCTTTCTTTCAAATCAATTTTATTGCATTGTTTATTTTTTCGGTAAGTTCGGATCGCAGTTTATCGTCTGCGATTTTTGAAATAGTTGTACCTATCGCATCAAAGCAGTCCCGCATTTTTTCAAGGCGTTCGGCAAAACCAAGCTTTTCCTCGTAATTTATCAGGATGCCTTCGGTGCGCTTTATAAGGTTCATTACAGCCTGACGCGTGATCCCCATAGGCGCGCCGATCTCTGCAAGTGAAAGATCCTCGCAGTAATACATTTCCATAACGCTGCGCTGATGCTCGGTGAGAAGATCTCCGTAGCAGTCAAGGAGCATAACGAATTTAAGTTCTTTAGCCATAACAAACTCTCTTCTATTACAAATCAAACATAATAGAGCATATAACCTCTTACAAGTGTAATCTAAAACTACTTTACACATTGTATCATATCATAGACGATTTGTCAAGTCTTTTTACTCCTTTTTATTTTTTATTTTTGCATAAAAATAAAAAGGACTGCATTTGCAGTCCTTTTATATTGGTTGTCAATCTGTTGTTGCAGTTGGTTCAAGTGAAGTTATAATGCCGAGTACGAACTGCTGAATTTTAAATGCGTCGTTAGGTGTGATGCCGTCTCCTGTTTCGTCAACGTCACCGTTAGTCTTGCCCTGTTCCGTCATATTATATTTAGATGGATTAGCTATGTTCTGCATAATAAGAACAGCGTCGGCAAGATTTACTTCGCCGTCTTCGTTGGCGTCGCCGAAAACGATTTCCGGAACGCCCAAGCCGAATATCTCATACTTAGTCATTTCAGCGTCCGGATCGTCGCACCACCAGATCTGAGCCTGTGCGGAGGTTACGCCGTCGGGAATAGAATTTTCGCCGCTTTCTCCCTTGCCGCTGAGAGCAATCTGGACAGAGAATTTTCCGTCTGCGCCGATCTTGTCATCAAATTCTATATTTGTCCATTCTTCTCCCATATAGCCGATACAACCCTGAATAACAGAACCCGGGGCGCCTTCAAATGTAACATAGAGAACCTGTGAGCCGTTTCTTGACGAGAGATCGAGATTATATTTCTTTGTAGTCTCAACAGGAGGATCAATAATTTCTGATCCGTTAATAATTGAAATCATTTCGACAGTTGTTTTTCCGTTAGTTCTTGCAAAAAGATGTTCGATCTTTGATGCATCGCCGCTCCATGCAGCCTTTATAGTATCAGAGGAATAATAAGCTATACCGTTCTTTTCGTCAACATCATACGCCTGGATTTCGGTCCAGCCATCCCATGCGCCGTCAACTACGGCAACAATAGGAACATCGCCTGTGAACTTAATTGCAACGTCTTTACCTTCAAGGTCTTTCCATGTTGCATTTAACCCCTCGGTGCAGTTTCCGTCCTTAATTGACGCGTCAATAGAGTATGTTTTGCTTGTGATTATATTACCTTTGGTTATATCCTCGTGGTTATACTGCTTACCATATTTCTGGCTTCCCCACTTGATAGAATCGTCGGCAAGAACTTTCATCATAACGTCGATGACCTGACCGGAATCTTCATACCAAACAAGATTATCTCTGTCGAGGTAATCGTGAGCTTCAGACTTGTCTGAATTTCCTCTCGCATCGTTATCCCAAAGTACACAGGGGATACCGTAACCTTTCATAAGGGAGATATACTTGTTTGCCCATTCACAGCGAGCTTCGGTATTATCGTAGTTTGATGCGCTGAATTCGCCGAGAACTACAGGGATATCCTTTTCGATAAACTGCTTGCGGATTCCGTTTAGAATAGTTTCAAGCTCAGTGGCATAAGCCTCGGTAAAAGTGCTGTGATCGGGAACTTCCTTATCCATTGTAAATCCGTAAGGGGAATAAGCATGGATAGAAGCGGCTACATACGGGTCGTCCGGAACTTTAAGAGTCGACATCATGGCAGCGTCGCTTGTTGCGCAGTAAGGCGGTACCATAAGCAGACGAGTGTCCTTGTATGGAGATTCAACGCTTCTTACGGTATCAACGAAGTCCTGATTAAGCTTGTTGATACAATCTACCTCTTCCTGCTTCGGTCCCCACCATTCGTGGTCGGTGCCGGCAGCACGCGGCTCGTTCATTCCCTCAAATACAAGGTGCTGATCATAGTCCTTGAATTCTTCGGCAAGCTGCTTCCAGATAGATTTGAGCTTTACCGACATTTCTTCATACGCAGTTCCGAGGTCTGCTCTGTTTATCCAATTTTCGTGGTGAACGTTGAGAATAACGTACATATCGTTTTTGTAAGCATAATCGACTACTTCGTGAACTCGGGCAAGCCAAGCCGGATCAATATTATTGTTTCCGTCAAGATGAGGATACCATGTTGTAGGAATTCTGAGAGTGTTGAACCCCTTAGCCTTTACGGTATTTATCATTTCCTGAGTAGCTTTGGGATTTCCCCATGAAATTTCGGTATCGAGTCCCGAATAGCCTGCGCCGCCTGTTGCGTCAAGCGAGTTTCCGAGATTCCAGCCTATTTTCATTTCCTCGGTGATCTCAAAGGCAGTTATCGTATCAGCCGCATCAGTTTCGATCGCATTGAAAGGAACGCCTTTAACTGCCGAAAGCATACAAAGCGCGGCAACCGAGAAGCTTACAACGCGTTTTATGCCGTTTGTTTTTGAAAACATATCATAACCTCCATTTTTTAATATCAAGAAAATTCTGTTTGCGGGAATTTCCCTGTTCTGCGAAGCAAAAACTTCGACAATCCCCACTTTAATTTTAGCACGTTAGCATAGTGTTGTCAATTAAATTTGTGTGAATTGTCAATTTTTAATGTAAAATTATCCGAATGCGTTTTAGGTAAATTGTATATGATTTTGTTGCGGAATATCGCAGAATATTTGCATAATATTAAATTGAAATATCTTTTGACAAAGTGAACGCCGCACGGAATCGTGCGGCGCCGCCTTTATTCTCTTGAAAAATCAAGCCAAAGGTCAATTTCTTTTCTGTCAGGGTATTCAAAATTCGCTTCCAGCTTTTCGAGCAGACCGCCGTCAACATAAAAATCATCGGAAATACCGTCAAGAACCGCTTTATTGCGAAGTTCTATATTGCTCTGCCATTCGCTGTCGGAAATATCTATGTAATGCCATTCAAAATCAATTCCGTTTTCGCGGTAATATTCCGAAACGCTTCGGCGTTCGTCAGCCTTCCAGAATCCCCAGTCCAGAACGACGTTTCCGCCTGTTTTGGCGATGCGGAGAGCGATCTTGTGAAGATAACGTTTTATATCGGCAGCAACTGCATCAAAATTCTCTCCCTCACTGTGATGAAAAAGGTCGGCTGAGATCTCGTCACACGAGAGTATAACTCCGTTTATTTCATCGGCTATCTTCCTGCCGTAATAGGATTTTCCGCTGCAAATTTTACCGCAGATAAGAATAATTTTTCCCAATAGTTATCTCCGTAAATTATAATTTGCTCATATATTCGTCCATAGCCGCAGCAGCCTTCTTACCTGCGCCCATAGCAAGAATAACGGTAGCAGCACCGGTAACGGCATCGCCGCCTGCATACACGCCCTGTTTAGATGTAAGACCATTGTCGTCGGCAATAATTCCTCCCCATTTCTGAGTGTCAAGACCTGCTGTGGTAGACTTGATAAGAGGGTTGGGGGATGTGCCGATAGACATGATAACACAATCGGCGTCAAGCTCGATAAATGCGCCGGGCTTCGGAACAGGTTTTGCTCTGCCGGAAGCGTCAGGCTCGGAAAGCTCCATTTCCTGACAGATAACGCTCTTTACCCAGCCGTTTTCATTGCCTTTGATCTCGGTTGGATTGGTGAGGAACTTGAAAACGATGCCCTCCTCTTTAGCGTGTTCAACTTCTTCGGCTCTTGCAGGAAGCTCGTTTTCGGTACGGCGGTAAACGATAGTAACGTCAGCGCCAAGTCTCTTAGCGCAGCGAGCCGCGTCCATGGCAACGTTTCCGCCGCCTACGATAACAGCTTTTTTGCCTGCCTGAACAGGAGTTGCGCTGTCGGGCTTGTAAGCCTTCATAAGATTGATCCTTGTGAGGAATTCGTTAGCCGAATAAACTCCGCTGAGATTTTCTCCGGGGATATTCATAAATCTTGGAAGTCCTGCACCTGAACCGATAAATACGGACTCAAAGCCTTCCTCCTGCATAAGCTCGTCCACTGAAACTGTCTTGCCCACGACGGTATTCGTTTCAACCTTTACGCCGAGAGCTTTAAGCCCCTCGATCTCTTTTTGAACAATAGATTTGGGAAGTCTGAATTCGGGGATTCCGTAGGAAAGAACTCCTCCGGCAACATGGAGAGCCTCAAAAACGGTAACGTCATAGCCTTTTTTGGCGAGGTCGCCTGCGCAGGCAAGTCCCGAAGGTCCCGAGCCGATAACGGCAGCCTTATGACCGTTAGGAACAGGCTTTTCAACAACTGATTCGGTCTGTGCATTGTGCCAGTCGGCAACAAATCTCTCGAGCCGCCCGATAGCGACAGGTTCACCCTTAATGCCTCTTACGCATTTGCATTCGCATTGGCTTTCCTGAGGACACACGCGTCCGCAGACGGCAGGAAGCGAGCTTGATTTTGTAATAATCTTATAAGCTGCGGCAAAATCTCCTTTTGCGACCTCGGAAATAAATGCGGGAATGTCTATCTGCACAGGGCATCCGTTTGTGCATGGCTTATTTTTGCAGTTAAGGCAGCGTTTGGCTTCGTCTATAGCCTGTTCCTCGGTATAGCCGAGAGCAACCTCTTTGAAGTTGGAATTTCTGACATTAGGATCCTGAACAGGCATCTCATTTTTGGTTAAGGACATATTAGGCATTTTACTTTACCTCCTTGAAAAGATTGCAGGCTTCTTCATGACGGGCGCGCTCGAACGGCTTGTACATA
>ULRD01019023.1_pt1 | contig 11826 bp, 10 predicted proteins | sample 1955181 | NCBI WGS metagenome assembly ULRD01 (sample SAMEA4835675, study PRJEB28245) | human gut metagenome | biome: gut microbiome; material: fecal sample | place: Denmark | collected 2008
CTTGCGGCATATGGCAACAAAAAAAAGACTCTTCCTTTGGGGAAGAGCCTTTAGGCGTGTTAGCCAGTTATCTGCGCTTTTTGCCCAGCATTGCGCCCGCTGCGCCTATGAGGGCGAGCATGGCGGGAGCCATGACGGACACATCGCCTGTCTTAGGTGTAGCCAGACAATTGTACCCGCCTACGCGGAAGGTAGTCCTGTAATCCCGGCAGGGTACGCAATCGCTGTAGCGTGTGCATACGTTGCCGCAGCCCCAGTGACCGCAGGGGTTGTTGTAGTAGCAGGGGTCATAGTACCAGTCGGGACGGCGGCAGTTTGTGGTCTTGATGTCGAAATGATCATTTTTGTCAGGACCTGTCACCTTTGCCGTATATTTCGTGTAAACATAGCAATTACTGTATTCGTTGCTGGTATTTACAGTAGCCGGAATAGCTTGTCTTTTGTCGCATCGCGTGCATTTGAATGTTGCCGTTGCATCGCTGTAATTATCGCTCCATGCCCAAACGGGATCGCCCCAAGTATGAGTGCAGGAATCAGTTGTGGGGCCATCTTCGCCAGCGCCGGTGCTGCCGCCATCAGTTTCGCCGCCGGTTTCACCACCACCAGTAGTACCACCCTCAGTTGCGCCGCCGGTGCTGCCACCGGTTGCGCCGCCGGTTTCACCACCACCAGTAGTACCACCCTCAGTTGCGCCGCCGGTGCTGCCACCGGTTGCGCCGCCGGTGCCGGTATTGCCGTCGGTGCTACCGCTACTGCCGGTGCTGTCGGGATTGCTGCTTTCTCCAGTATTGCCGCCGTTGTTGTCGGTGTTTACGGCATTATTGTCAGGGTTGCCGTCGGTATTATCGCCGTTGTTGCCTTCGGTGCCGCCGCCATTCGCGCCGCCTTCAGTATTGTCCTCGTTCAGCGTTTTTAAACTGGTTATCATTTTCTGCTGCGTATTGTCCTGCTTTAAGTTCGAAACGCACTTTTCGCAAAGACCTTCTTCGTTCACCTTATCTTTGGCCTTGCAATTAAGACATATTTTCTTTGTGCTCTCAGGCGCTTCCCTACCGTCTCCTTCCTCCGCCAGCGCAGGCACTGCGGCCAGCAGCATGGCCAGAGCCAACATAATGGCAAATAATCTTTTCTTCATAAAAAGCCCTCCCTCGCTTTTTGCTTTGCCAGCTTCTTTTCTAAGGATATTATACCCCTTTGCGTATGAATATACCAAAGCTAATCTGTGAATAAAATATAAATAATTCGGCGAATCGTGCCGTTCCCCGCAGGGCGGCGCAAGATGCTGTGCCGAATAAGAAAAGAGCAGCCTTAAAGGCTGCTCTTATGCTCACTCAATTACTTGCGCAGGCCAAGCTCGGCGCATATCTTGCGGTAGCGCTCGATATCGGTCTTTTTAAGGTAGTTCTGAAGTCCGCGGCGGCGGCCGACCATCTTGAGCAGGCCACGGCGGGAATGGTGGTCGTTCTTGTTTTCCTTGAGGTGCTCGTTCAGGTGGTTGATGCGCTCGGTCAGCAGAGCGATCTGTACCTCGGGGGAACCGGTGTCGCCCTCGTGAATCGCGTACTTGGCGATGATTTCAGCTTTGGTCATTTTTACTTCCTCCATATTTTTTATAAATCGCCGGAAACCGAGTATTGCGCTTGGAGATGCGGAAAACACAGCCCCCGGTTCAAGGTCTTTTTATTTTACCACAGCGTCAATGCGTTGTAAATAGCTTTTTCAGCCTATCCTGCCTATAAACCGCAGCTTTTTAACCCCCCTTAGGGGTTCCTCCGGCTCGATGCTGCCACCGGGCAAAACGCCGCATACGAGCCGCCTTCCCTCCGCCTCCGTAATGTACCTCCCGGGGGCTGGCAGCACGAGCCCATCAGCCACTTTAAGCACGGCGTGTCCGTTTTGCGACGTTTCCTTGCAGCTAAGCTCAAGCTCATGGCCCAGCATGGCGTTTGCGCCGGCTATGTCGCCGCGCTCTATGCAGGCCCGTATCCGGGTGCTGGATACCGGCTCCCCGCCGTACATCAGCGCGGGTATCTCGTATACCTCAAAGCCGTATTTCCCCCCAAGGCGGCGGAGCGTATCCATGTTCCCTGCCCCCCTGCTGCCGAAGGTATAGTTGAAGCCCGCGACGGCTGCGCCCATGCGGTATTTTTCCGCCATGTGCCGGACGAAGTCCTCCGGCTCCGTCGCCGCGAACTGCCTGTCCAGCCTTTCCGCCGCAACGGGGGCGAAGCGTTCAAGGGCGGCCAGCCGCTCCCCGTCCGTCATTATCATGGAAAAGGACTTGCCGAACAGCCCCGCCGGATGGTTGGAAAAGGTGTATATAAGCGGATCCAGCCCTCTCCCTTCCGCCGCCGTGAGCATGGCGTTTATTATCTCCTGATGCCCCCTGTGTACCCCGTCAAAGGTGCCGAAAGCTATGGCTGTTTTATTCATTCTTCTTCCTGACCGAGGAAGGTGCATATATGCACCGCCTCGCCGTTTGATTTGGCTATTCCTAAAAATTTGCCGTTGCAGTATGCCCTGAGAGGGGTATCCTTTGGCAGTTCTTCTATGCCGGGACAGACCACCTCCGCGCCATGAGTCAGGAACCGTTCGCCTTTTTTGTTCAGGGTCATTCGGGCTTCGCCTATATGCATAAGCGCCTGCTCCATGGGTATGACCGCCTTATAAAGCTCGCCCTTTTCTTTAAGCTCCTTCAGCTCGTCTATTGTAAAGCTTCCGTCCAGATCAAACGCCCCGGAGCGTGTGCGCAGCAGGAAGGACATGTGGGCAGGAACCCCCATGCTCCCGCCTATGTCGTGGCAGAGCGTGCGCACATATGTGCCCTTGGAGCAGACGATCTTTACGAGATATCTGTTGCAACCGGTCTGTGATATGAACGAAAGATCCGGCACGTTTATATCCCTAACCTTGCGCTCCACCTCAACGCCCTGCCGGGCAAGCTTGTACATCTTCTTTCCGTCCACCGAAAGGGCCGAATACAGAGGCGCGGTCTGCTTTTGAGGGCCTTTGAACTTAGGCAGCGCCTCCATTAGCATCTCCCCGGTAACTACAGCATCGGAGCGTCCTTCCGGCGCGCCGTAGGAGTCCTGGGTATCCGTAGCCAGCCCGAAGGTTATCTCGCCTATGTACTCCTTTTCCTTGTCCACAAGGTAATCAAAAAGCCTCGTCGCCCGGCCTATGCATATGGGCAGCACTCCGGCTGCGCCGGGATCCAGTGTGCCTGTATGGCCTACCCGCTTCATGTTGAATATATGCCGGATGTCCGTCACCACGTCGCTGGAGCTCATTCCCGGCGGCTTTAATACGTTTACTACTCCTTCCAGCATTCTTCAAGCTCCTTTTCGGCAAGCCGCACCGCTATCTTTTCCGCCTCGGCCACAGTGATGTCATATTCGGTGTACCCGGCTGCCCTGGGGTGGCCGCCCCCTTTTCTTGAAGCTGCTACGCGGGCGACGTCGGCGTATTTCTTAGCTCTAAGGCTTACCTTTACGTCCTTTCCCTTCTGCCTCAAAAACGCCGCTATCTCTACCGTATCTATATCCCGCAGCTTTTCGACTATTCCCTCGGTGTAGGCCTCGGGGCCGAAGGGATCCATCTCACTTTCCGTAAGCATTGCTGTGGCTATGCGCCCTTCGGAATATAAATGCAGCCTCTCCAGCGCGTAAGCGTGCATCTTCACCTTGCCTGCCGGCTCGTTGTGATATACCAGCCTGTTTATGAGAGAATTATCAGCGCCTGACGCAATAAGCTCGCCGGCTATGGTCATAGTGTCCCTCGTGACGTTGGAATAGGCAAAGGAGCCGGTATCCGTCACGAGGGCGGCAAAGAGGCAATTAGCCGTCTCCGCGTCTATCTCCGCCCCCAGCGCCCTGCCAAGCCTGTATATAAGCTCTGCGCAGGCGGCAGTCTCCTCAATCATATTATTATCGGCATACGTGGCGTTGGTGCCGTGATGGTCTATATTGGCCGTCACGCCCGCCCTGTCGAATATACCCTCGGCACTGCCCAGCCTGCCCTTATCTGAGCAGTCTACCGCTATTACCGCATCGAAGCCCCGGGCATCCTCCGGCAGCAGCATCTCTTCAGCACCCGGTATGAACTTATACGCGTCGGGTACTTGGTCGCAGCATACGTTTTCCGTACGCTTGCCCAGCCTGCGCAGTATCCTTGACAGTGCCGTTCCCGAACCGATGGTATCCCCATCCGGCGCTACGTGGGATATTATGCTGAAAGCGTCGTTTTGTTCTACAAAGCGGAGTATCTCCTCCATGCTGCCCTTCATAAGCCTTCCCTCCTAAAAAATCGGGCGATGACGCTTCACATCACCGCCCAGAGCAAGCTACTTTTCGTTTTTGTGCAGGCTGTCGATAATCTCTGAAATATGCACGCTGTACTCAATGGAGTTGTCCAGCTTGAAGTTCAGCTTTGGCAGGGCGCGCAGCTGCATGCGCTTGCCCAGTTCGCGGGTTATGAAGCCGCTGCCGTGGTTGAGGGCTTCCACCGTGCCCCTGCGCACCTCGTCATCCTTGTCGTAAACGCTTACCAGCACCTTGGCCTGCTTCAGGTCGTTGGTCACGTCCACTGACATTATGGTGGTCATATCGGAGACTCGAGGATCCTTCATGTCTTTTATGATCTCGCTGATGGTCTTCTTTATCTCCTCGTTCATTCTTTCATAACGAATGGACATTTTTTCTGCCTCTCCTGATTATCTTTCTATCTGCTCCATGGTGTAGGCCTCTATCATGTCGCCCTCGCGGATATCGTTGAAGTTTTCTATTCCGATACCGCATTCATAGCCCGACGCCACTTCCTTTACATCGTCCTTGAACCGCTTGAGGGAGGCTATCTTGCCGTCGTGAAGCACTATGCCGCCGCGAACTACGCGCACCTGAGCGGAGCGGGTGATCTTGCCATCCTTGACGTATGCGCCCGCAATAGTGCCGACGCCTGACACCTTGAAGGTATTGCGTACCTCCGCAGTACCCAGAGCGACCTCCTTGTATACGGGTGCGAACAGGCCCTTCATGGCGTTCTCGACATCCTCGATCACGTTGTAGATGACGCTGTATGTACGCACATCCACCTTTTCGCGTTCTGCGGCCTCGCGAGCCGTGGCGTCCGGGCGCACGTTAAAGCCTATTACCAGCGCGTTGGAGGCGGAGGCGAACACTATATCCGAGCCGGTTATGGCGCCTACGCCGCCGTGTATGCAGCGCACCCTTACCTCGTCGTTGGAGAGCTTCTCCAATGCCTGCTTTATGGCCTCTACCGTGCCCTGCACGTCTGCCTTTACTATGATGTTCAGGTCCTTGACGTTGCCCGCCTCTATCTGGCTGAACAGATCGTCCAGGGATACCTTGGACATATTGCGTATCTGCTCCGCCTTGAGCTTGTCGCGGCGCTCCTCTGCTACCTGCCGGGACAGCTTATCTACTTCCGCAACGTTCATTACATCGCCTGCGGAAGGCACCTCGCCAAAGCCCAGTACCTCTACAGGCTGGCTTGGCCCGGCTGAGGTCACCCTGCGGCCCTTATCGTCCATCATTGCGCGGACGCGGCCGAAGGCTGTACCCGCGACTATGGGATCGCCTATTTTGAGGGTACCGTTCTGTACCAGTACGGTAGCCACAGGGCCGCGGCCCTTGTCCAGTTCTGCCTCTATTATGGTGCCACGGGCCGCCCTGTCGGGGTTTGCCTTGAGCTCCAGAACGTCCGCCTGAAGCAGTACCATCTCGAGCAGCGTATCCAAATTGATGCGCTTCTTTGCGGAAACCGGCACGCATATGGTATCGCCGCCCCATTCTTCGGCTACGAGGCCGTACTCGGTGAGCTGCTGTATTACCCGATCCGGGTTGGCGGTGTCCTTATCTATCTTGTTGATAGCGACGATTATAGGAACGTTCGCCGCCTTGGCGTGGTTTATGGCCTCGATGGTCTGCGGCATGATGCCGTCGTCTGCCGCCACAACCAGTATTACTATATCCGTAACCTGGGCTCCGCGGGCGCGCATGGATGTGAACGCCTCGTGGCCCGGGGTATCTATGAAGGTTATGGTGCGCCCCTTGCAGGATACGGTATACGCGCCTATATGCTGCGTTATGCCGCCTGCCTCGCCCGCGGTTATGCTGCTTTCACGGAAGGCGTCAAGCAGCGAGGTCTTGCCGTGGTCCACGTGGCCCATTATGGTAACTACCGGCGGGCGTGGTACGAGGTTCTCCTCGGAATCCGCCTCTTCAACGCTCTCGTTGAGCACGTCCTCGGCGGTCTTGGCTATGTTGAGCTCCAGCTCTATGCCGTAATCGGCGGCGATGAGCGAGCAGGTGTCGTAGTCTATCTCCTGATTGATGGTAGCCATTATGCCGAGTATAAACAGCTTTTTGATGATCTCGGCCACAGGCTTGCCTATTTTTTCGGAAAGATCCTTTACGGTTATGGTCTCGGTAGTCAGCACGGCCTTGTCGATCTTTACCGGCTCCGGCTTATGTAACGCCTGCTGCTTGCGCTTCTGCTTGCGGCTCATTGGGGCGTCGTCGTCCCAGCTGCCTGCTGCTCTGGTGTTTTCCTTCATAATGGTTTTCTTATTCTTTGGCGCCTTGCGCTCCTCATCTCTTGTCTGGGGTTTCTGGCTCCGGCCCTTGCCCTGATCCCTTACGGAAGGCGCAGCGGATTCCATGGTGCGGGCCGTCGGCTTAGGCTGGTAGCCTCCCTGTACGGGGCGCTGCTGAGGTCTGTCTGTGCGCTCCGGGCGGTCTGCGGGCCGCTGCGGCCTGTCAGTGCGTGGCTTCTGCTGCCTGCCGTCCTCTCTGCGCTGAGGTTCCCTGCGCTCATAGGCCGGGCGCTGCTGCTGTACAGGCTTATTTGCCGGTGCGGGTTTCGCCTTTGTCTCGGGCTTTTCTTCAGGCTTCCTATCCGCCATTGCAGGTTCCTCCGCCTTTGCCTGTACGCTTTCCTCCGCCTTTGCCTGTACGCTTTCCTCCGCCTTCTGCTCCTTCACCGGCTCCGGCTTCGGCTTCTCATTTACTTCGCTCTTGCTCTCTGCCGGGGCTGGCTGCTCCTCCGCCCTGTCGTCGCCTACGTGGAAGGCAAGGTCGCCCTCGCTGGTGAGGACCTCTCGGAGTCTCTCTGCCCTTTCTTTCTCCATGCGTTCCTTTTCGGCGCGCTTTTCTTTATCTATAAGCTCGCTTTCCGCCCGCTTTACGGACTGAAGGGCCGCTCCCAGATCGTTCTGCATTCGCTTTACTCGCTCCAGAAGCTCCTTTGCCTGGGTTTCAAATTCCCGTGCGGAATCCATTGTCTTGTTTGCCATAGATATTACCCCCCGGTATGTTACTTTTGCTGTGAAGTCTTATACGTCTCTTCTATCATGCGGGCAAAGCCCGCCTCTGTCACCGCGGCTATCATGCGGTTATCCTTTCCTATCGCCCTGCCAAGGTCTTCGAGATACACGCAGGGTATGCCGGCTCTTTGGCACATTCCCTCGTAGCGCTCCCGCGTTGCGGCGGACACGCCGCTGTCAAGGGCTATTATGAGGGCTTTTTTGTCCTTCACGGCCCTTTCCGCGCCAAAGTCGCCTGATATGCACTTCCCGGCCTTGGCCGCAAAGCCCAGAGCTGTACGCAGACGGTCATTCTGCATCGCCGGTTATCTCCGAAGCGAGCCTTGAAAAAACCTCGTCCTCTATTCCGTGCTCCAGCGCCCTTTCCAGCGCTTTTATTTTGCGGGCCCTGTTCAGGCACTCCGCGTTGGCGCATATGTACGCGCCGCGGCCGGAGACCTTGCCGGTGCGGTCCACGCTTATTTCGCCCTCGGGAGAGCGGACTATGCGCAGCAGCTCCTTCTTTGGCTTCATCTCGCGGCAGCCCACGCACATTCTCATAGGCACCTTCTTAGCAGGCATTGCTGATCCTCCAAAACTATTCCTCGAAGCCGCCGTCCGCCTCGCTGTCGGCGTCCGCTATATCCATGTCCTCTTCGGCCTGGCTCTGGCTCTTTATGTCTATCTTCCAGCCTGTGAGCTTGGCGGCAAGGCGGACGTTCTGGCCTTCCTTGCCGATAGCAAGGGAAAGCTGATTGTCTGGCACTATCACCTTCGCGGCCTTTTCCGCCTCGTTGATGTATACCATCATAACACGGGCAGGACTAAGGGACTTGGCAATATATACTGCCGGATCGGGATCCCACTCTATTATATCTATCTTTTCGTTATGCAGCTCGTTTACTATGCGCTCTACCCTTATCCCCTTCTGGCCCACGCAGGCGCCCACGGCGTCCACCTGAGGGTCGGAAGAATAAACGGCCACCTTGGTGCGGAAGCCCGCCTCCCGCGCTATGGACTTTATCTGGACTATGCCGGTCTGTATCTCGGGAACCTCCAGCTCGAAAAGCCTCTTAACAAGGCCGGGGTGGGTACGGGAAACTATTACCTGCGGGCCCTTGTTGGTCTTACGCACCTCAAGGACGTAAACCTTCAGCCTGTCGCTGGTGTTATAAGTCTCCCCCGCTATGGTCTCGGAGGCGGCAAGGAAGCCGTCGGTCTTGCCCAGCTCTACATAGATGCCGTTCTTCTCTACCCGCTGGACTATAGCGGTAAGAACCTCGTTTTCCTTCTCTACGAATTCATCGAATATGACGCCGCGCTCGGCCTCGCGAATACGCTGAACCACCACCTGCTTGGCGGTCTGGGCCGCTATGCGGCCGAACTTGCGGGGGTCTACCTCCTCCTCCAGAACGTCGCCCACTTCATAGAGGGAATTGATCTTCTTCGCCTCGGCAAGAGATATCTCCGCATAGGGGTTTTCCACCGTCTCGGTGACGGTCTTGGAGGCGAATATCTGCACCTCTCCCGTATCCCTATCCACTGTGGCGCGGACGTTTCCCACTGCGCCGTAGTTGCGCTTGTATGCCGCTATCAATGCGGATTCAAATGCGTCTATCAGTATATCCTTGCTTATCCCGCGCTCTTTCTCTATGGCATTCAGTGCCTCTATGAATTCGGCGTTCATTGTCAATTCTCCTCTTCTGTCTCTATATTTTCAAAATCTGCTTCTAATTCGTCAAGGTCCTTTTCCAGAGCCTTGAAGTCTATATAGGGCTGCACCTTTGAAGCGTCCTTTTTCTGGAAGGTCATCTCCTCGCCCTTTACGCTTATGGTGAAGGAATCGGGCGTATATGACAAAAGCTCGCCCGTATACTCCTTCTTGCCCTTGAGCGGGGCGTAAAGCTTTACCGTAATGGGGCTGCCGAGGCTGCGCTGATAGTCCCTATCCTTTTTGAGCGGCCTGTCGATGCCTATTGAGGACACACTGAGGTAGTATGCCTGCTCTATTGGGTCTGCTTCGTCCAATATGGGGTCTACGGCCCGGCTCACCGCCTCGCAGTCATCTATGGTGGCGCTTCTTCCGTCCTGATGCTCTATGTACAGGGTGAGCACCCAATTACCCTGCTCCTTCTGAAACTCTACCTCATCCAGCTCGTAGCCCATGCCTGTAACTACCGGCCGGAGAAGAGCTTCCACTGTTTGGGTGGTTTTCATTATATTCCTCCGCTATTCAAAACAAAAGAGCAGGACGCGCCCACTCTTACTTGAAAACTAAAATACAGCAAACTTGCCATATACCAACAGCAAAATTGTACCATATGCGGCACTATAATGCAAGCATATTATTTCGCATCAAAGCGCCGCACATACCGGCTTCTTTAAAACAGGCAGAGCTGATCCGTCTCGGGCAGCCCGTTCAGGCAGCCGGCTTCCGCAAGCGCCTTTATCACTGCGGAGTTGGCGCCGGTGCGGGCCTGAAAATTTTCTATGGAGGTATACTCGCCACCCTTTGCGCCTTCGGCTATGCCTATGGCGGCGTTGGCTCCCACGCCCGCCACCGATGAGAAGGGCGGCCGTATCTTGCCGTCTTCTATTATGAACTGGCTGGCCTTGGATTTATACAGGTCCACAGGCAGCAGCTCTATGCCGCGCTTGTTCATTTCAAAGACCACCTCCAGTATTGTCAGCAGGTCTTCTTCCTTTTTATCCGCATCGTTGCCCTTTTTCTTTATGGCGTTTATGTTGGCAAGCACCTTCTGGGCGCCGCCCTCCGCCTGGGCTATGTCAAAGGCGTCCGCTCGGACGGTATAGTAAACGGAATAGAAGGCGAGGGGCATATGCACCTTGTAGTAGGCCACTCGGAAGGCCATCATGACGTAGGCCGCTGCGTGGGCGCGGGGGAACATGTACTTTATCTTTTTGCAGGAGTCTATGAACCACTGAGGCGTATCTATGGAGCGCATATGCTCCTCCATCTCAGGGGTAAGGCCTCTGCCCTTGCGGACGCTCTCCATAGTCTTAAAGGACATGGATGGGTCGCCGCCTCTGAGTATAAGGTAGTTCATTATGTCGTCTCGGGTGCATATTACCTGCGACAGTGTAGCGGTGCCGCTCAATACCAGCTCCTGAGCGTTGCCCAGCCATACGTCGGTACCGTGGGAAAGTCCGGATATCCTGAGTAATTCCTCCATTGTAGTCGGGCGCGTATCCTTGAGCATCTGCCGCACGAAGGTGGTGCCGAACTCGGGTATTGCTATGCTGCCCACGTCGCAGTCCAGCTCGTCCAGCGTCACGCCCAGAGGCTCGCTGGTGCGGAATATCTTCATGGTTTCAGGGTCGTCAAGGGGTATTGTCTGGGGGTCCAAGCCGGTAATATCCTTCAGCATTCTAAGCACCGTCGGATCATCGTGGCCCAGTATATCCAGCTTTACCAGCCTGTCGTCCATGGCGTGAAAGTCGAAGTGGGTGGTTATGGTATCGCCCTCGCTGCGGTCCGCCGGGTACTGCACCGGGGTGAACTCCATTATATCGTTTTCCTTTGGCACTATGACTATGCCGCCGGGATGCTGGCCGGTAGTCTTCTTAACTCCTGTACAGCCCTGCACCATGCGGTCCATCTCGTCCTTGCTGGCGTTTATGCCGTTTGCCTCACAGTAGGAGCGGACGTAGCCGTAGGCTATCTTGTCCTTTACGCCGGATATGGTGCCGGCCCGGAAGGCGTGGCCCTCCCCGAACATCACCTCAACGTACTTATGCGCTACAGGCTGATAATCCCCCGAGAAGTTAAGGTCTATATCCGGGGTCTTGTCGCCCTTGAAGCCCAGAAACACCTCGAAGGGTATCTCGTAGCCGAGCTTTTTGTATTTTGCGCCGCAGACGGGGCAGTCCTTATCCGGCATGTCCACGCCGCAGGCATACTTGGTACGGTCTATGTCGAAGTCGCTGTGCCGGCAGTTGGGGCAGACATAGTGGGGCTGCAATGCGTTTACCTCGGTTATGCCCGCCATGTTGGCCACGAAGGAAGAGCCTACTGAGCCTCGGGAACCGACGAGATACCCGTCGCTGTTTGACTTGTGTACAAGGCGCTGTGCCATAAGGTACAGCGAGGAATAGCCGTTGCCTATGATGGAATTCAGTTCCTTATCAAGGCGCTTCTGCACCACCTCCGGCAGCTCGTCCCCGTATATCTCGTGAGCCTTCTTCAGCGCCATATTCCTCAGCTCGTCGTTTGCGCCCGGAAAGGTCGGGGCGTATGTGCCCTTCTCTGACAGGAATGCCTTCATTCTCTCGCAGCTGTCGGCTATCATGTTGGGGTTGGTTATCACTACCTCCCTCGCCTTTTCCTCGCCCAGATAGGAGAATTCCTCCAGCATCTCATCCGTGGTCTTGAAGTATAGGGGGGCCTGCTGCTCCGCATCGTCAAAGCCTCTTGCGTGCATTATTATGCTGCGGAAAAGCGCGTCGTCCGGCTCCAGGAAGTGTACGTCCCCCGTGGCCACCAC
>ULRD01056503.1_pt1 | contig 11820 bp, 10 predicted proteins | sample 1955181 | NCBI WGS metagenome assembly ULRD01 (sample SAMEA4835675, study PRJEB28245) | human gut metagenome | biome: gut microbiome; material: fecal sample | place: Denmark | collected 2008
ACGGCTTAATATTTTTTGTCTAATTTATTATAGACGATTCAGTGCTTATCGGTTGCAGAGGGCATGCAGTTTCTGAAACACGAAACCAACTGCGGACAAGCATTGTACCTTAGTCTTGAAGATAGTCTGCTGCGACTGCAAAACCGTTTATACGAATTTACTGATGAGGCTGTTGATAATCTCAGTTTTGCAATAATGGCTGAATCAATTGGCAATGGTCTTGAGGAACAAATTGAAAATGCAAAACAATCTTTGCCTAACTTAAAAATTGTTGTTATCGATACTCTGCAAAAAATTCGTGAGTCAACAGTTTTAAGTTACAGCAGTGATTACAAGGAATTGTCTGTCTTGAAAAATCTTGCTGACAAACTTGGAATTGCTATTCTGCTTGTCCACCACACAAGAAAGAATTATGATTCCGATCCGTTCAATATGATAAGCGGAACAACAGGTTTAAGCGGTTGTGTTGACGGCAGCATGGTTCTTGTTGAAAGCAAGCGTGGAAGCCGTAAGGGTAAACTGTATTGTGTTGGTCGTGACATTGAAAATCTTGAACTGAATGTTGTTTTTGAAAATCATCACTGGCTGGTTATAGATGAAGTTGAACCGCATAAGCGTGATACTTTTCCTCTTGTCATTCATGATCTTATGCTTAGTGAAATCAGTTTTAAGGGTTCTGCAACGGAGTTATGCAAATTGCTGTACAGTCGATTTTGCAAGCAGTATTATTCAAATCGGGTAACTCGTGATTTAGTTCAGCATACAGATGAACTTGCACGCTACGGAGTTGCTTTCAAATCAAGGAGAAGTCATGGCGTCAGGATTATTGAACTTGATTACAATCGTTTGGGTGACGTTAGCGACGGTAGTTTGGTGTACGTAGAGGTTACTGACTCTAACGTCCCCCAAAGTTCGGAAAATGTCTGTAATGCGTTGATTACGCTGGGTGACAGTAACTGAAGTAATCGTTTAGGGTGACAGTAAATCAAAGCAAACGTCAGCCGATTTGTGCCCTCGTATTTTCAGTCCGACAAGTTATCAGCAGAGAGCGTAAAAACGGTACACGAGCGAGCGTGGAGCGTTTGTGAGCAATGCTGTGAGATATCTTTGATACAGCGATGAAAAGTAAGGCAGCAACCTATGCAAATTCTGGATTTTAGAGATTTAGTCCGCTTTAATATTTCATTGCTAGTTAAAGCGACGGGGTCGCAGTCACAGCGGACGGCAAAGCCGACCGCCATTCTACGGCGTTTGCGGAGTCTTTGCAATGGGGTCGTGAAATGGAACTTTTGCAGATTTAGGGGTCGTAACCGCAGAAAACTGCGTAGGCACGGCACATTTTTAGGGGTCGTAAGAGAAAAAGGAGTGAGTTTATGGCAAAACAAAAAATGGCTGTTTATTTTCAGTCGGAAACACTTAAAAAGATCGAACAGGAGTATCGTGAGGATAACTGTGCATCAAAAACGGAATTTATTGAGAAAGCCGTCAAGTTCTATATCGGCTATCTTCGTCAGCAGGAGGAGGTAAATTACCTCTCCCCTATGATAACGGAAACAGTAAAAGCTCAGATCAAAGGTACGGAACAGCGGCTCGCAAGATTGATTTTTAAGGTCGCTGTCGAGCTTGGAAAGCTATCTCATATGACTGCAGCACTCAACGATGTGGACGATGAAACCTTGAAAAGTCTGCACGCTATGTGCGTTACAGAAGTCAGAAAAATTAATGGTATTATTGATTATGAGGATGCTGTTGCATATCAGCAAGATTAAAAATTGGAAAGGAAAATTTAAAATGCTCAATTTAATATTCACATGGAGAACGAACATAAAGGCATCAGGGAGGGTTATATATGCAAAATGTTTACAAGGAAACATCGGAAGATATAGGTTCAAATCAGTATCACCGCCGTCATAATTATATGCACAGTGAAACTGTTATTGACGGAATTGTTTACAATATAAATTCGGTGTTTGATATGAATTCAAAATCCACATCGGAGGATAAGCTGAAGCTTCTTCTCAAAAATGCGGCAGAAAAAATGTCGTTTTAGGTAAAATTATGCTGGACTTTCAAAGCCGATTGTGATATACTATCTGTAATATCTCAATCGGTTTGACAGAGTCCGTGAACGGACGGAAAGAGAGGATTAATCATGTCAGACACGAATAAGATAACCGCTTTGTACTGCAGGCTCAGTCACGAGGACGAGCTTGCCGGAGAGAGCAACAGCATATCAAATCAAAGAGATATACTCCAAAAATATGCCGATGAGCATGGATTTTTCAATACAGAATTCTATATTGACGACGGCTATACGGGCGTTAATTTTGAAAGGCCTTCCTTTAAGCGTATGCTTGAGGACGTTGGAAATGGAAAAATCGGAACGGTAATTACAAAGGATCTGTCCCGATTCGGAAGGAATCATCTGTATGTGGGATTATACACAGAGGAGATTTTTCCTAAAAATAACGTTCGATATATTGCCATAAACGACAATGTGGATACTGCAAATTCAAATTCGTCGGGCATGGATATGGCAATGTTTTTCAACATTTTTAACGAGTTTCATGTCAGGGACACCAGCAAAAAGATCAAGGCAAGCTGTGTGATCAAATCCGAAAGAGGACAACGAGTAGCTTCAAGACCACCTTATGGCTACATGAAATCTCAGGAAGATCACAACAAAATCCTTCCAAATCCCGAAACATCGCCGGTTGTAAAACATATTTTTCAGTTGTGTGCAGGTGGCTTGGGAACGTCTCAGATCGCAAAGAGCCTTGAGGAAGAACAAATTTACACTCCTGCTATGTACGAATACAGTAAGTCGGGAAACGTGATAGCTAACTTTGATATAAGCTATCCTTACCGTTGGAATCCCACTGCAGTGGCAAATATTCTTGAGGATGTAAGCTATATCGGACACACCTGTAATTTCAGATTCGGAAGGCGTTCCTACAAGGATAGGCGCAAAATAAAACTGCCGGAAAGCGAACACCGACTGATTGAAAATACTCATGAGCCGTTAATCGATACCAATACTTGGGAAATCGTTCAACGACTCAGGCAGAGCAAACGCAGGAAAACCACTCTTGGAGACAAAAGTATTTTTGCTGGGATCACCTTCTGTGCAGACTGCAAGCACAAATTATATTTTCACAGACATGCAAGCGAAAAGCCTGAAAATTGGAAGTTTGTCTGCTCTCTATACCGCAAAAACAGTCGGGAGCAATGCACCATGCATGGCATAAAGGAGAGCCATCTGAAAGAGATTGTTCTTTCAGAGATCAGAAATGTGACCGAGTTTGCAAGGGAACGCACTGATGAATTCGCAGAGTTTATCAGTCAGAAATCGAATAGTTCCGTTAAAAAAGAACTTTCAAACGCTGACAAAAAGCTGAAAAAGTGTGAAAAAAGACTCGCCGAGGTAGGAGCGATTTTCAGAAAACTTTATGAGGATCATGTGCTTGGAACGATTGATGACGAGCAGTTCAGAATGCTGTCGCAGGGATATACCGAAGAGCAGAATAAGCTTAAGGCTGAAATTTCGGAGTTGAATAATTCTATTTCCGAATTGAAAAGTCAGGCAGCTAATACGTCAAAGTTCACATCCCTTGCTAAGAAATACACCGATATTACAGAACTTACTCAGGAGATACTTCACACCTTTGTGTCAAGAATTGAAGTTCATGAAAAGCAGAAGGATGACAACGGCGGCGTTTATCAGGAAGTTGATATCTACTTTACGCATATCGGTACTGTGAAATAGCCAAAAGAAAAGGTCGAGCAATTACTCGACCTTGTACATAAGTTACGTTGTTCCCTATCTGCACCGCAAGAATTCGGGCTTTTCGGCGTTGTCATCTATTTTGTTACAACAAGATGGTTGCGGCGGCTGGATTTGAACCAACGACCTTCGGGTTATGAGAATTGCAATCCATGTGTTATTGAGTATCATGAAGTATCAAATAGTCCGAAAAATCGGGAAATTCAAATTACTGAAACAGATTTCATCAGAAATAATTTTGTCTGCGTAGCTGTATGGTAGCTGTACAAAAAATCACATAAAAATTGATGTTTAATATTATCATTGAAACTGCTTATATTATTTTTTCTAATTGCTTCCAAGTGAGGGAAATTTTTATTTATGTAACTTTGCAACGTATGTATTACTCAATTTTACAAAGTGTTCGATCCGAAAACTAGCCACTTACAAATTTTCGCAACGTAAAATTAAAGATTAAATTCCTCTCCAATTGATATACGACTACAAAATTATTAATTTACACTTCTGCCTCCATTACGGAGGCAATTTTTCAATCGTTTTAAGCAATGATTAATACACTTTTCTCTGTCGATAATAAAACATTTTGATATTCACATTATTTTTGGAACAACATGCTTATATTATTTTTCCACTTTTCTAATACTTTGAATGCAACTTTAATGTTTGTCACTATCATAACCAATATATATCTTTCATCCACTATCATTTGATTAAATATTCATTTCGTTTTTTGGCATCTCTAAATAAAGTAATTCTATTTTTTGTTTGTTGTTTATATTCTATTAGTTCTTGTTTTGTTAAGAAGCATAAGGTTGATGTGTACATCTGTTTTTCATCAGATTCACTTTCTAAAAACAATGTACACTTATCTTCGTTCTTTTCATATTTAGATAATACAGCATTAAATATTCCTACAATACATGGCAATTCAATTTTTTGTCCAGACACTTCAAAAGAGGAAGTACCTTCAAACTCAAAATAAATCGGTTTCCCTAATGTTTCATTTGCTGTGTCATCTTTTGAAAACGCCCATTCACTTGTTATAGAATTGATGATTATATTCTTTCTAATGGGTAATTTATTAATTATATTCTGATATATTTCCTCAATGTTACATACATCTTCAAAGTCAATATCAACAAATGGGGGAGCGAAGGTTACTCCAAGTTTGTTTTCAAGTTCATAGACTTTTGTCCAAAATTCTAAAGCCTCACTATCATATCTACTCGCTTCGCTTGTTTCAAGTTTTGTTTCTATTACCGTTCCTGCAATAATTCCTTTGCCATCAATAAATGCGTTATATATTTCAATTGAATCAATGATTTCTTTTACAGTCACCGCATATTTAGGCATTATATTTATCGTAATTAAAAAACTGTTTGTTTTAGGATTAAAATAATATTTAACAGATAAGCAGTGATCGTTTTGGGATTCAAAAGCCATAATATCTACGCTGTTATTCGCCACTCTGTTAATAGTCAACTCAAATATCGCTTTCTCACATCCAATAGATAATGAGAATGCTGGAGGGAAAGGCGATGGATACATATATGTTGAATCGACCTTGATTTCATATGGTTTAAATGGATTAAAAGCTAAATGATCAATTGATATTTCTTTTCCATTTATATTCAAGCATCTATCATTAACATATTTAACTGGAATAGGTTTCTGAGAATTATATGATAATTTTATTAAATCATCAAAATGATAATCTTCTCCTAATATCTCTAGTTGTTCATTTGTTGGATTAAGTGACATTCCCTTTATTGTTATTGACGTCTCATTTGATTCATCATATGAGATAATCAAATTATTTGTTTTGTCATCTACAACATACTTCAATCCATTAGGCAATTTAGAACTTAACTGTTCTGCTAACGCTTTCGGAATCTTAAGTTCTGTTTGCGGTGTCTTACTAAAAATCTTATCGAAATCAACAAACATTAAAAGTCCCCCTTTGTTTTATCCCAGATAATTATTTTAGAGATTAATTCATTTCTTGTATTGACGTTAATTTTTAATTTATCAATTACTTCAACCAATTTTATAAAATCATCAGTATTTTTTATTATAATATATTTCAAATCATCATACTGAAATTTCAAAGAAATATATGGTAAACTAACAAGAGAATTACTAACATCATTCATAATCCCTGCGTTCATGATTATATTATCATAATATACTTGTTCAAATTCTGTGCCTGATAAATTAGGAACGAATCTCCATTCGCATTCATCAGTAAAACACTTTCTTTCTGTTTTTCCTGATCTGCGGTTTCTCATATTCCCCTCATATGGTTTATAGTACATTAGCTCATGTAACATATAACTTTTCATAAGATTTTCTAAAGAACCTGTTTTAGATGAATCAGATTTTATTGCACTCGAAAAAGCAATTGAAAAGTCTTTACATAATTCTGACTTTGGATTAATATACTGAACAGGCTGAATACCATTATTCATTCCCCATTCTTTCGAAAACGCTAATCCATAATATCCATACCAATCTAAATGACAGCCTAACCTATGAAGATTTATATCACAAAAGCATTTCATTGGTATGTATATCTTTTTCAACTCAGCAATGTTCAGATAATTAATATCTTCATCACAATATCGTGGGTATATACAAGCGTTCTCTATGTAAGGAATTAAATATTCAAGATCAGAAGTAAATGTAAACAACGTATCTGCTTGAATACTGGACGGTGTATGAGGTAAATTTGGATCTTCCTTTACCTCAGCAGTACCAACATCAAATATTTTTATTTCATCCTGCATATCGTATCCCCCAATTGCTATAACTATGGCAACTTCATGAGTAAGGAATATTTTCACGATTAAATTCCATAATAAATACATTATAGAAATTTTCATATTCATAAAATCAAATTATACCTTCAAAATATCCCTTGTTCATTTAAAGATAAAATCTTCGAATTGTCATAAAGAATCGTTTCAAGCTTATTTTCAATTTACCATGTAAGTTTTATAGTCACCCTACTTGGAAGTGGAACAAAAGGAACTGAATAAAAATTTTTCATAGCAAGGCGGAGGAGGAAAGCGTGCTGTCGCACGGTGACGACGACAACGCAGCTATGAGAAATTTTTATCAGTGAACTTGTTTCAATTCCAAGTAGGGTGACTATATAAATGTTATACAGTCAAAAATAGTTTTTAACCCAATGACATTTTAGTCAATTTTTTCTTTTAATGGATTTATAGAACGCATCACTTATGTATTACGCTGCAATCGTTTTTTCAATTCAAAAATAATTATTCCAACATATTCTGTTTTAATATCCTGATTTTCAAACTTATTAAGACATTTCTGTAAATAATCTTTGCTCCATCTACCCATGTTCATTTTCGTCATTGTTATCAAAGCCGCACTTAATGCGGCTTTTCTATTATTCATAAGAGTTGAATTATTCAGATTAAGTATTACATTAAAATCTGCATTAAATTCTTCTTTATCAGAAAGTATCTCACCATTACTATTATATCGTATATAATTAATATCTGTTTCTCTACAAGGATTTATGCTAATTAATTTATCGCCTTTACTAACATCACAATGCCTATCCCCTCCTCTGCCATTACGAACATTATTACACACTGCCAATAAATTTCGATAATCGAGAGATAACGAACTTTTTCCAAATTGTCCTTTGCGAGGAATATAATGTTCAATTGTAGATGTCTGATTTGTAATTCTTGACATACAATAAGCACACAGATGACCCTGCTCATTAATCAGATATTCTTTCAATTTTTCCTTTACATCACCAGGTAGTTCATCATAATGCTCATATTTTCTTTTGGCATCAGCAAAAATAATAGGAGTATTTTTCTTTTTAATATAAATCATTTCAATCCTCCCAATCTTTTTGAAAATCAAGAGAAACTGCCGCACTAACAACTCCATTATCGTTATTTCCGAGAATACTTCTAAGTTCATCAAGAATTATTCCTGCCTCGTTGTAATTACCATCTTCCATCAGCGTTTCAAATTCATTAAATTTTTCAGCAATTTCATCAGGTCGCTCAGAAGTTTTCATAATCTCAGTAAGAACTGAATTAACATCCTTGCCATAAACCTCATAATCAAATGATTTACAAGAGTTTTCATCAAGAATAAGCAGTTCTTCGGATTTAGCTGAAGAAATAATACTCGGTGAATGAGTTGTAACAATAAACTGAACGAGAGGAAAAACCTTTTGAAGTGTTTTCAGAATTCTTTTTTGCCAAATCGGATGAAGATGCAGATCTATTTCATCAATGAGAACAATTCCAGATGTTTTCTTTGTGACTTCTCCAAGATACTGAGGATTCAGAACTGCCATTCTATATGCAATATCAGCGATAAGACTTAAAGTATTTCTATAACCATCACTTAGTTCATGAAACGGATGCCTATGATAATTACCATTTTTATCCGAATATGAAATTTCAAGATTATGAGACTTAACATTAAATTGAACCTTAACATTACTCATGTCAGATCCACTTTCAGTAAAACCCTCAGTTATAGCGCAATTAACAGCCTGCAATTCGGGAATGATTTCTCCGTCCTGCAACTGAGCGTAAGTCATTTTTTCAAACCATTTGAGCATTAGTTTTTCATTGGATTCAGCTGAAAGACAATCTATATATCCTTCAAGTCGATTATTGATCTGCTTCATTGAACTCTCGTGTTTTTGAGCCCATAATCTGCCAGTTCCATAATAAGAAATTAAAGGTAAATGCGTGTTAACATCACCTTTACGAACTCTGTTTTGTAATTCACTTGCAATATGCTTTATACATTCAGCATCACCGTACGTTGTTCTTCCTGATTTAGTATTAAGCTGTCTTTTCCAATTTACTTGTTTCCCATTAATTATACCACAGCATGATATTACAACCGGATATTGAGGCTGTCTATCAATAACACTGCCTATCTTTTGAGAGACAAATCTCACATCATCCTTCTTGATGCTTGGTGATGGATTAGTCTCTATTCCAAGGAATATACTGCCAATTCCAATAGCTACAGCATCAAGTACGCTGGTTTTACCAACCCCATTATTTCCAATGAGTACGTTCATGCAAGAATTAAAATCTATACTTATATCTTCAAAACGTCTATAATTTTGAATCCTGATATTATGAATTTTCATAAACGCCTCCTTAATCACACAACTAATTGAATTTATAAAATTCATTAAAGCAATCGTTGTAAGCACTAAAAATTTATTCATTATAATTCTTAAACTTATTATATCATCATTTTAATAAAAAATCAAGGTATTTTAAAACAAAATACAATACTAAAGTTGAATCAGGGGCGATTTGCCCCTGATTTATTTTTTAAACGTTTTATCAATTCCAGAATCAAGCTTGCATCGCTGTCCGAAATCTCATTAAGCGCATCAATAAATTCCCTATGCAGCACAGGATCACTATTTTCATCGTCGAAAAATTCTTTTAGCGTAACTCCGAGATATTCGCAGATCGAAATAAATTCACTCATGGACGGCAGCGCTCTGCCGGATGAAATGCTCTGGATATAGCTTTTGCTGTGTCCCAGATCAAGACTCATCTGATATTCAGAAACGTTCTTCAGCATCCGAAGTTTGGTGATCCGATTTCTTATAAACTCCTCATAATTCATAATTGTACCGCCTTAATTATTTTACTATACTTATTGTAGTACATTTCAGGCAACAACATTACAAATTTTATCGGGAATTACTATTGACAAGTACCGCTATAATTAGTTATAATATAAATACAGGGATAATTTGATTTGTATTCCTGCAAATCACATTGGATTTTAAGGCAACACCGCAAAATCTTTGTGCGGTGTTGCCTTAACTTCAATTTGCTCATCTCGAAAATCCGGAATAAACTTATATATATTTGGATAAAAATTTTTTCTCCAATTATAATATTTTGACTGAATATATTTTTTTAATTTTATTATACGGCTGTGCAGTTGTCAAGATATAAAAATAGCCGCAAATTTCTTCCATTTGCGACACGCATCTTATTAATAAATTATACTATATTTGTCGAAATAAGTCAAGCATTTTCAGAGACTTTATACAAACAGCGGTACTGTTTTAGTGATATGCACAATAAAAATTCGTCTATTTTGTCAATTATGCTACAGGTCAGAAGTACATCAACCGTCATGATTCTGGTCGAAAAATTCAGGAGGGAGACTATGCCACGAAAGGGAGAGAACATTTATAAACGCAAGGACGGTCGCTGGGAAGGTCGATGCAAGGTCGGAACAGCGAAATACCGTTCAATTTACGGAAAAACCTATCAGGAAGTCAAGGAAAAACTGCTTGTTTTCAAAGCCACTCCCGTACCGGCAAATTCATCGGGAAAGCTGACGGTCAAAGAACTTTTTGAGGAATGGCTGTCCGCTGTGAAATTAAAGGTCAAGGAGTCCACATATGCCAATTACAGAATGAAAGCGGACAAGCATATTCTGCCTGAATTCGGCGACATACGGTATGAAGATCTGACAGTTCAAATGCTCCATGATTTTATCGAAAAGAAGCTGAAAACCGGACTTTCTGCAAAATATGTTTCCGATATCGTCATCGTTTTCAAGTCAATGGCGAAATATATTTCGAGAGTTCACGGCTTCAGAAATCCGCTTGCCGATGTGATACTTCCGAAAGCTGAGGAAAAAGAAATGAATCTATTTTCCGATTCTCAACAGAAAAAGTTATGTGAGCATTTGCTGAAAAACACTGATAATACATCAATCTGCGTACTTCTAAGCCTGTATACGGGACTTCGTATCGGTGAAATATGCGGTCTAAAATGGAACGATATCGACTTTGAAAAAAGTATTCTGACCGTCAGAAGAACAGTCCAGCGCATTCGCACAGGAATGCATGGAACTCGTCTGATAGTCGATACTCCGAAAAGCCGTTCCTCCCAGAGGTCTATCCCGATTCCTGCGTTTATTATTGATATGCTGCGGAAATTCCGCAAATGTGACAATTTTTATATCCTATCGGGAAGCGAAAAAATCATCGAACCTCGCATAATGCAGCGCAAATTTATGTCGATTTTGAAAAAAGCAGGATTGCCGTCGATCAACTATCACAGCCTGCGGCATATTTTTGCGACAAATTGTATTCGGCTTGGATTTGATGTGAAAACGCTGTCTGAAATTTTAGGTCATGCTTCCGTTGAAACTACGCTGAATAGGTACGTTCACTCGTCTATGGAGCGCAAAGCTCAGTGCATGAATCTGCTGAAAATCGCAGCGTAAAAATTTTATTTGCCGTCAGAATTATCGTCGGCAAACACATCAAAAACAGCTATATTACGTTGATAGTCTGCTTAATGACGTTAATGGAAGAAATTTGCGGCATACACATGAATATTATATCATTTTGACTGTTCATTGTCATTAGGCGGCCTCTAAAAAACTCTTTTCACAAAAATCAGATATACACATGATTTGCTGTGCAGTGTTGACTTAACAGAAAATCCAGTTATGGTATAATATATGAAAAAAGTAATAATTGGAGGTTAATCATATGGCTAACGACAATGAACTGATGAAAGCAACCAAAGAATTTGACGAAACTGATACTTTAGATTTTGACAAACTCGAAGAAAAATTACAAAGCCAACTTAATGAAGAACTTGCCGATTTAGATTTTCTGAAAGAAGAAAAAGATAAAATAGGAAATCCTGACAATCTTGGTGATATCATCAAAGATGTGATTTGGGAACAATTTATCAATCAAATTGCTACTACTGCTGGAGAGGATTTTATTAGGGAAAATCGTGGGTTAACTTTAGATTTAAGAAAAGATGCTCATATTCAAACCACAGAGAATTTTAAAGACGGAAAAATAGCCACACATAATACTGAAATAGATTATCAAAAAAGATATGATGATTGGAATGATCTTAAAAACTCGGAAGAGCCGAGAAAGCCATTCGATAAAAATAGACCTAAAGGAACAAAAACGGTACATAAAGATCATGATATACCTGTTGCGGAAATGT
>ULRD01032527.1_pt1 | contig 11810 bp, 14 predicted proteins | sample 1955181 | NCBI WGS metagenome assembly ULRD01 (sample SAMEA4835675, study PRJEB28245) | human gut metagenome | biome: gut microbiome; material: fecal sample | place: Denmark | collected 2008
TTTAACGACTAATTTTATTATAGTAGGCGGTATCTGACGAATCCTTTCAATAAGAGGTTTCATATCGGGGCATATTTCGATACACCTCTGATAGATTTGCTCATATTTTTCATCTATACTGTTCAAATTATTCTTGTACCTTTCCTGACATATTTGAAACTACATTTATTTTTCCATCATTAATTTCATTATTTCTTTCTTTTGAATTGGAGAAAGTTTGCGGTATTGCTCAAGCAGCAGCGCTTCATCGTCTGTAATACTATTCACCTTATGATTTTTGATCATACCAAGCCGCCTGACGGCAACGTCAAATAACTTAGCCGCTACAGCGTCGTTATCCAGAAGTATGCTGCACTCTTTTACACAACTGTTTCTGATTGAAGATAAAGTAACGCTTGCGCTTACACCGCATTGTTTGCGTATTATTTCATAATCTAAATTTATTTGTTGATTCTTTTTGCCGCGCTTGTTTACAAACAGAATATCGCTTTTTATAAGCTTCAGATCTGTGAAATCTGCTCTAATCTGTAAAAAAGTATCAATGCATTTTGAACTTGTACAGCACACCATTTTCATTTTATCATCGATTATGGAACCGGATACGTCTTGTATTCGGAGTTTTATTAGCTCTGACACCTTAAATCCGCATATTATTACCATTAAACATTCTAATTTTGCACGTGCCATTACATATTCGTCCGATTCCCAAATGTTTTTGCAGAAATTATAAAGCTTTGCAATATCGCCGTCCGATGCAAATTGATATTGGGGAATTTCAAGATCGTCATAAATATTTATTTCATATTCAGCAGGAATATACCCCTGTTCCTGACACCAATAAATTATCGAACGCAAAGTGCATAGCCTGCGTTTAACTGTTGCCGGAGTATATTTTTCTGTAAGAAAACTTACGAACTGTTCCGAAGGAGTCGTTTCAGTCAGGGAAGTTATCACAGCCTCGTTATCGGAAAGATATTTTGCTATCGCTTTGCAATCTGCCGAGATACCTTTATACGTATTCACCGGAACATCTTTTTTATAAGCGAGGTATTCACGAATTATTTGATCGTTGTATTCCTGAACGTCCATAATTCATCTCCTCTCCGCAGTGTTTTTTTCATTTGCTTTCGGGTATAATATTTATGACAGATTCTCATTTTCGCATAATCAGCTAATTAGTAGTTGATGATCAGAGAAAACAAATTTATAATTGAAAAAGGTTTATGATTTACAAATCTTTTTTGCTATTTATATCAATGATTTTATTTTCCTCGGATATAACTTCATCTTCGCATTCCTGCATACATTTTTTCAATTTTTCTATAATAATTTCGAGACTTTCAATTGTATCTGCAATTATAGCTTGTGATTTAAAAAACAATTCCTTATAGCTTAACATCTTTTGCCTCCAACTATATATACTAATATAAGTATATACCTAAACGTGGAAATTGTCAACAAAAAACATATACGTTATAGTGGATATATAAATATTATTCACGGAGGCTTATATGGTAAAGTTAACACTTGATAAATTATTATCTGAAAAGGAAATAACAAGGTATCAGCTTGCTAAAATGACAGAAATCAAATATCAAACTATTGATAATTATTACAAAAACAAAGTGGTAAGATACGATAGCTTTATATTATCAAAAATTTGCGAGGTACTTGAATGCAAAATAGATGACATTTTAACATATATTCCTTAACACGCAGCTTTACATAGGAAAACCACTGTTATGTGGCTGTTTGTACAGTCGTCAGCTTCATTATATTCTAACCCTTTTTGCCTCCGATATATACTAATATAAGTATATACCTAAATACGGAAATTGTCAATAGGAAATATATACATTATAGTGGATATATAAATATTATTTACGGAGGCTTATATGATAAAATTAACAATTGATAAATTATTATCTGAAAAGGAAATAACAAGATATCAGCTCGCTAAAATGACAGAAATCAAGTATCAAACTATTGACAATTATTACAAAAACAAAGTGGTACGATACGATAGTTTTATATTATCAAAAATTTGCGAAGTACTTGAATGTAAAATAGATGACATTTTAACATATATTCCTTAAGAAGCAGTTTTTCTCGGCAAGCCACTGCTCTGAAATTTCCTTGACAGTCTTTTTTATTTTAGACTTTTCCTGCGTATTTTGCCCCGAATAAACCTCCGCCATTTTTTCTTTGACCTCCGCAAGACTGTGACCGTAAAGATAACGATACTTCAGCTTGCCGTTTTCATTGTATCCAACGGAAACACGCCCCTCGAACCGACCGTCCTTGCGCTTATAAATATTACTTCCTCTTTTAGCCATAAATATTCCTCCGTTTCGACTAATTTAATGACGGCTTAAAATTTCATTTGCACCTATTTTTTCTTTAATTTTATGTGAATTTTTTTGATTTCTGTTTACATTTATAAGAAAATATGATATAATAATATAAAATTCAACAAAAATAATGGTGAAAAACCTTTCGCATAGTTGCTGATTATGCGAAAATAAAAGACGCATATCCCGTAAATATGCGCCTTTTTGATAATTTAATAATTTTGTTCCTGAGCAATTGACTGCTCATCAAAAAATGGAGTACAGTTTTTACTACTGTACTCCATGCGATTATTTTATTTCTATTCTTTTGGTCTGCGGCTGTTCCTTTTCTTTTTTAGGTAAGGTCAGCTTTAATATTCCATTTGTGTATTCTGCGTCAATAGCGCTTTCATTAATATTTGAAATATCAAAGCTCCTGCAATAAGAACCGTAGCTTCTTTCTCTGCGTATATATTCTCCGCTGTTGTTTCTCTCATCGTTTTCAGACTTACGTTCTGCACACAAAGTAAGCGTGTTTCCGTGAATATCTATCTTGATATCGTTCTTGTCAAAGCCGGGCATTTCACATTCAAGAAGATATTTATTTCCTTCATCTCTTATGTCGGTTCGACAATGACTTACATTTCCAAATCCTTTGAAAAAATCCTTCTCAAAATCTCTGAAAGGATTCCAGATATCGTTTCTTTCATATGGTGTTAATCCAAACATAATAAATTCCTCCTTTTCTTTATTATTGTATTTTTTTAATTTATTATTCGTTACAAAGAGCCTTCTAACTTTGATTCGCAAAAGATTACCATTACCTTACGAGTTTTTCAAATAGGGTATATATCAAATTGTTTTGGAAAACCTATTTATATCAATTATTTAGGAGAAGTAAGAATGAAACGTGACGAACTGATCAAACAGGTAAAAGAAAAATATGCAAGTATAGCTTCTGCTGAAAGTCAGCAGCATTTTCACGATACAACAATCGGAATCACATCGGAAGCTTATTATGAAAAACTGCTTCAGTCTGTAATCAATGAGATTTCAAACGGAACTTTCGATAATGTACGCTCTGCCGACGAGGTGATCAATAAGGTTGCCGCCGATAAATCAATACTTTCCGATTGGCAGTAAGCAAAAAAGGAGTGCTTAAACGCACTCCTAAATTTTATTTATCATTTCCGCATTTATGACGGTTGCCAGATTGCTTTTTATTATTTCTGCTCTCGCCGTCCGAAGCACTTTCAGCCATTGTATGACCGCCTTTTGCTTTCATCTTTCTGACCTCTTTGGGATCAAGCTGTGAATCCTTTGCCATTTTATCAACTCCAATCTGTAATTAGTATATGTGTCTTTTCAAGTAATATTATCAACACATTCCTCCGGCGACTTATCCTCCCTGAGTCCTTTAAACACAGGCTGCCGCATTCCGCCGCTTTCAGTTTTCATCATATACTTGACTGTACATACAAGTTCGGGTTTTACCCATACAACATTTTCATTGCCTTTCGGAATTTCAGAAAACGGACAGTTTGTTCTGTCAAGAGATTTTATCCTTTGGAACGGCTCGCCGCCCACTCCAAGAGTAACATGACCCTTGTAAACAAGCTGACCATTACTGTACTGCCCGAGGATAATGCTGTTCATACTGTTTTCTTTCGGAACATAGCCTAAAACTACGAAATCATCGTCTTGCAAATATTTGATTTTGATCCAGTCCTTTGTCCGCTTATCAAAGTAATACTTGCTGTCCCTATGCTTTGCAACTATACCCTCAAGCTCCTTCTGCTTAGCAAGGTTATAGAATGCAATTCCGTTTTTTTCAATAAATCTCGATACTGCAAATCTGCTATCCTCTGATTTTACCGCTTTCTGCAGAAGTTCTTTTCTTTCAATCAGCGGCAAGTCCGTTACCTGTCTGTCCTCAAAATACAGAATATCAAACGCAGTAAAACAGGCAGGATATTTCTTCGCAGCCATATCTATTTTGACGGGATTGCTCATCATGCTTCTTTTTTGAATCTCAAAAAAATCCGGTTTGCCATCCTTGATAACAGCAAGCTCTCCGTCCAAAATACAGCGGACATTGACGTTCTTATGAATTTCCGTAAGCTCCGGTACTTTCGGCAGCATTAACATATTCCGCTTATTTTTCAGAATAGTTTTCTCACTGTCAAGGTATGCGATACAGCGTTCGCCGTCAAGCTTTAGCTCGAAGATATATTCGTCGCCGTCAAAGGGTTGTCCCTCTGTACCGATAAGCATAGGCTTGATATTTTTTGTTTCCCAGATATCAGCCATTTTTTATGCCTGCCTGCGCAAGACTCTGCTTGAGAGCCTCCATAATATCGATGACATTGACCTGAACATCAGGAGAAGATATCGTAACGTCTTTTCCTGAGATTTTCTGCTCGATAATCTCACGCAGCTTAACTTGATATTCGTCCTTGTACAGGCTTGGCTCGAAGTCCTTTACCATTGTGTTTATCAGAGTTTTCGCCATAGTCAGCTCCGCCTCGTTTACTTCGGGATGCGCAGGCTCTTTAGGCGCTTGCTTGACCTCGTCTGCAAAAAACATGGTCTCGATTAAAATACCGTCGTCAGTAGGAATAAGAGTCAACAATTTTTCCTTTGTTCCCATAACAGTTTTGGCGATTGCGACCTTGTTTTCATCTTTCATGGCTTTTCTGAGAAGCTCGAACGCTTTATCGCCTCCGGCTTCGGGAACGGCATGGTATGTTTTATCATAATAAATAGGACGAATTGAATTCAGATCCGTGAAATGCAGAATATGAATTGTCTTGTCCTTTTCGGACTTGGCTTTTTCAAAATCCTCATCTGTCATGATTACGAACTTATCCTTGTCGTACTCAAAGCCCTTTACGATATCCTTTGAAGAGATTTCCTTTCCGCAGGATGCGCAGACTTTTTTATATTTAACCCTGCTGCCATCCTCTCGGCAAAGCTGATTGAAGTGTATATCGTTATCCTGCGTCGCCGTATACAGTCCGACAGGAATGTGAACTAAACCGAATGAAATTGCGCCTCTGTGCGATACTGCCATTGTAAACGCCTCCTTTTCGTTAGTATATCCGTTTCATAACAAGAAATACTAAAACGTTATTTGTTTTATAACTCACAACAGTAGATAGCTGTTTAATACGACTGTCCAAGATTCTGCTCATTTTTGATACCAAGCGATTGTTTCTTTTCCTGAATCACTCTCCGAAGTTTGCTGTCAATCATTTTTCTGCCTGATTGAAACTTGTGATGATAGTCGTCCTCGATGCATCTGCTGAGATTTATAAACAAACTGAATATGGTATTTGCAAGCATTTCATTTTCAAACTTTTCCTGATCATCCAGAATATTTTGAGCATATTCGTTTCCTTGCTCTGCGGATAAATACAGATACTGTATAGCTTTTTCTTTGTCTTTTTCTAAATCTTCTGCTCCGAAAAAATAAAGCCTGCCAAGCTGATAATTTGCCCACATATTTTTATCTGCAGATTTTTCAAAGTATGAAATAGCCTTTTGGATATCATATTTTTCCTTTTGCAGATACAGCTTACCAAATGCATACTGCGTGAACTCGTTATCTTCAGCAGACAACAGATACTTTTCTGCCTTATCCAAATCTTGATTTACAATTTCACCCCTGAGATAAATTTTTCCAAACTTGTAACAAGCAAAATCATCACCGCTGTCAGCAAATTCAGTAAATAGGTCAATTCCCTTGTCAATATCCTGTTCAAAATTTTTACCGCTGATATATTCAAAAGCCAACAGTCGCTTTGCGTACTGATTTCCAAGTTCAGCGGACTTCTCAAAATATTCGGCAGCTTTCTGATTATCAACCGGAGTACCTAATCCTTTGAAATACATCATGCCGATCTGATACTGCAAGTACGGTTTTATTTTCTTAGCTTTTGGCTCAATTTGAATAAATCCCTGCAAGGCATTCTTATAAAATTCAAATGATTTTTCATTGTCTTTCAAACTCGATTTTTTAATAGAATACAACTTTCCCAAATCATAAAGTGCAAGCACGTTATTGGATTCCGACAGCAATAAATTCTTCGCTTTTTTGTAATCATCAGGCGTCGATTCACTCCTCAAAATCAAATTGTGAGCTTCTTTATATGAATCGCTCCACTTGATGTATAATTTATTTTGAGTAGAATCCTCATCGCTGTTATCAACAGTTTCATTGCCCACATCCTCATCAATTGGCAGAGGAATATCCATATCAGGTTCGGGCATTTCTACTTCTATCTCAGGCGCTTGAAAATCCATTTGCAGTACAGTCTGAATGATCATATTTTTAACGGACTTAAACTCCTTGTTGTCAACAAGTAATGGGAAATTAACTTTTGCGGACGAATAAACGTCATGCTTTTGCTGTTCCATCTCGCACCAGAGAGCGTACATCTTTTTGACCGACTCGTTATCCGCAAGCCTTGCAAAAATTTCATCAACAGTTTTCTTCGCATAAGACTTGAGATAACCGTACACTTTTTTACCCTTTGATTCCGCAAGCTGATCGTACAGCCTTGAAACAAGGTTCATAAGCTCCGGATTGAAGTTATTGTCCTGAGAAATTTTTTCGGCAAGACTTTTCATAAGCTGCTCAGATTCCTGTTTCAAGAGATTACGCAAGTCTGTTTGCTGCTCGTAGAGGTGGAGAAGTTCATCGGAATAGATATCGTTAGCAAAGCTGCTGCGGATTTTTTCAATGCCATGATTAGTTAAAAATCCTTCACGCTCCTCGGTAGAGTATACGATAATATGCACATGGGGATTGGTTTTCTTATCATGAAAAGCAGCGTACCATTTTAAATTTGTCAAATTTATTTTTGAGTTTTTAGCTATTTTCGGTATCTGTCTTTTCACAAGTTCTCGCCATGCAGTAAGATTATCATACCCCATCTTCTGAGCATCGTCCCTGCGTAGAGAAACAACGTGAGTCCACACGTTACCGCCATGATCAGCAACTTCTTTTGCGACCCTTTCAAGATCAATCGGTTCATCTTTTTCATTAAAAAGTCCATGCGAACCAAACTTCACAGAACCGGGACGGTTAGCAAGATAGCCGACATAATTTCTTCGATTTGTAAGCCGATCCATATTTCTGTCGATGACTTCAGAGATAAGCGCTGAACCGTTTTTGAAGTTAGGTTTTTTCACATAATCTTCGTACTCAAATAACTCCTTGCTGTCAGGAAAATCGTTGAGCAGAGACAAAATAAGCTCCTGCTGATTTTTTGTAGCAGGAGCGTTCTCATCAATATTTTTCACCGCCACTGACCCTTCACGAGTTGCGACGTACTTTACATAATTCGCAAGATTTTTCTTTGAACCGCTTTTCAGATAACGGCTCGTTACAATAATTTTCGGCACATGATCACCTCAAAGATAATTTCCAGTAATAACGCCTATTGGATTCGGGAAAGTCAGTCATTATACCATGTTCCGGATCATAAAATATTCCATCATAAAAAAGCGACCAGTGCCAGCATCTTGGTGTTTCAAGACTAAGCAGGCACATTTCCGGAAGATCATTCTTATCAACTATAGAACATCTTTCATCAGATATATTAATTCCAAATTCTCTGAATGTCATTTTCATTTCTTTCAAGGTTGTTTCTCTTTCATTACCAAGATATTCAATAATTTCATCGACAGTTTTATTAAGTGCCATCGCAAGTACAGCTTGTCCGCATTGCAGATCAGTTGGTTCATGTATATATCTGATTTTCATTTACAACACCTCTCTTTTTTAATAACATTTTATCACATACTTGCGTAGAAGTAAAGTCTGTGATAAAACCCTCGGCTTCTATTCTCTTTGATACTCAACGGCATCCTCATAGTCGATGATACCATTAATTTTTCTAACCTCTGTCACGCACATAGCATGAAGACTTTTCAGCGTATCTTCATCAACGTCGTTCATCGCCGCAGTCATATGAGACAGCTTTCCAAGTTCAACTGCGACTTTAAAAATCAGACGAGCCAACCTCTGTTCCGTACCTTTTATCTGTGCCTTGACCGTTTCCGTAATCATCGGCGAAATATAATTTATATTTTCTTCTTCGCTGAGATAACCAAGATAAAACTTTATAGCATTCTCAATAAATTCGCTTGGCGATTTGCAATTATCTGCTCTAAAATTCTGATTAATTTTTTCCTCCGTGGACGGATAAATCCACAGGGGTATCCGTATTTTTGTTTCCTTGCTCAACTCTGCCAACTCCTTGCTTACACGCACCTGAAATACGCCTGAAATACGCACTGAAAGCGCAAAAGGTGTACTCAAATTGCGAAAAAATATTTTTACAGCCACCCAGTACGATTTGCATAAAATCGTCCAAAGGCTTGAAAAGCGGTCGGCTTTGCCGTCCGCTGTGAGCGTCGGGTTCACCCGACTTTAACTTGCAATATATTCTCTCTGCCCATTTTCCCCTCAACCCTGCCCGAATTCCACTGATCCACCCGTTTTCAAACTCTGCGGCAAACGCCCCGAATTTGCCCTCGAAAGCTCTCAGGGTAAACTTACCCCACCCATGCTATGAAAACGCCACACGGAGCGTTGTGGCGCATAACACGGCGAGTTACTGCTCAGATTGATTTCCACTTTCCGCAGGAGCAGTACTTTTCATCTTTTTCGGAGGCTTCTTAGCCGCCGTCAGCTCGATAAATTCACGGACATTGGACGGCACATATTTCTGATAGAGCTGCTCCGAATACTTTTCAAGTTCTGCCGAAAGTCTCATATTTTTCTGCCCCAGATACATTTCCAGAGCCGCTAATTTTTCCGCTTCTACGCTTACTGTAACTGACTTTTTCATTTAAAACATCCCCATTTCCGGTTCAAAATTTTCTTCCACATTTTCTTCCAAGTTATCCTCAAGCTGCTGCTCATGCTGAACAGTCAGCGCAGAATAAAGCTCCTGCCCTCTGCCGGAGATCGCTCCGTAAGAGGTGACTTCGCCGCCTGTCTGCGCTAAAATCTTCAAGCTGAAGTCATGCAGATCCATATTTTCAAGCACAGAATTATCGAAATTGGTTGACAGATTTCTTGACAGATAAGCTCTGCCAAACTCGTTATAATCCTGAACAGACTGGTCAAATTGGTACTCATCAAGATGCTCTGCACACTCGATGCAATGAGAAATATCATGAATATTTTCCGCATCCATGACAGCCTTCAGCTTTACAAAATCATCGTGAGAAAGTTCCGAAAGCCTTTCGGAAAACTGATTTAGAACTCTCACTTCCAACACTTTTCCAAAGGATTTTCTTGTGATTCCGGGCAGCGACGACTGTAATTCAAGACACTTCATTTCGCTCAGATATAAATGTGATTCCTCATCAAAGGGCAGCGTTACCCAATGCCCTTGTTCTCTTTTTTCAGAATCACGAGCGACCAAAAGCCTGAAAAAACAGTTTTCCGGTCTGCCGATTTCGATATTAATATCCGGCGGCTCATAGCCCGAAGTCATGCAGTAATGCTCGTTAATGAACACGCCGCCTTCACGTTCCTGCATAAGCTGCCCAACTTTCTCAGGGTCAAGAAGCTGCAAAATCTCATCGGAACAGCCTTCAAGTTCCGGTATCATCTCGTTTTCAATCGCCGTTTCCCCAAGTTCACGACAGCCGGAACAAGGATAAACCATTACGGAATCCAGCCTGTAGGTCATTTTCAAAATATCCTCAAAATCGCTTTCGGGTTTGGCTTTCAGCAGACTTTTGAACGCTGTCATCTCCGAAGAATTCAGATTCTCAATCCTTTCTGCGAACAGATTCAGGCGATAAATATCCGCTGAAAAATCCCTGCGGCATAGTGCAAACGGAAACTCCATGTTGTCGTGTTCTGAAATTTCAAACCGCACAACAGACTCCTTTTGTTTTAGCTTATCAAGAACATCCTCCATTTCAAAAACCGTCATCGGAAACTTTTCGGATATTGCGTAACCGTTATTTTTTAAATATACTCTCATTTATTTTTTCTCCTTTTCTTCAACATAACTGATGTAGGGAATCTGAAGCCAATGCGTCCATTCACGCCCAGCAAGCTGAGTTCTTGTCACGCCTCGGAGAGTGTTCATGGCTTCGATGACCTCGCCGTTGCCGATATAGATCCCGATATGACCGTCCACCCACACAGCCAGTCCGGGAACTTCGGGGATAGTATCTATCGTGCCTTTTACGGTAGCATTTGCAAACATTCCATTCGCTCCAACGTCCATCATGCCGTTAGTTCCAACCCTGATCTCGCCGCTTGCGCTGTCATACCAGCCGTAACCCTTGATGAGCCCCACGCAATCGGCGCAGCGTTTTCCCATCCAATTTTGACGAATGAAGTCCATATAATCCGTGACCTCGCCGCCAAAAACAGCAGCTCTGTCCTGCAGCAACCCCTCCGTCAAAACGTTGCCGTAAGTGCCGTAAATGTAGCCCCAGCCGTTTTCGTGAGCCTGAATTGCCCACTGCACAAGTCCCAGATTATTCTTTTTCTTTTCGTCATATTCCTCAAAAGAAATATTCGTATTGTACGCCGATCCGCTGATGGAACTCCACGAATTCCATGCGCCATTGCTGACAGTATCTTTGGTAACACAGCCTAATTCTTTTGATGCAAAAACAACTTCATCGTTGCCAACATAAACTCCGAAATTACTGCCATCGGACAGGATATTTCCTGCCTCATCGGGCATTTTGTCAAGACCTCCTTTGGAGGTAAAGTGCAGACTGCTCGGCTCATTGGCAAAAGATTTTTGCTCCGGATCGTACCTGAGATATCCCAATATCAAGCCTGCGCTGTCTGCATATCTGATTCGATCTGACTCATCCCTATCGCCGAAAGCGCCATCCTTGTAGCCCCAGCCGGAGAGGTACGCATTCTCTGCCCAAGCCGCAAGATCGGCGGCGTTTTTACTTTTGGAATCCGCAAACATATACTGATTTATCGTGGTATTCATCACAAAAGTGTAGCTTTTCATAAATTCGGCGTAGTCGATTTTCAGTCCGTAAGTTGAGTTTAAAGCGTCGATAAGAGTCTTATCGTTCGGCGAAACGGCAAACAATTTTGCATAGGATTCCGCATTGAAATTCTGCACATTATCAAAAAAAGACAAGTATATGAGCTGCGCCTTGATGGTCTGATCTTTGCATTCAACGCCTGCCATAGCGTCCTCAATAGCCTGTCCTCGGTTCTGTAAATTTGTAAGCTGCGCCTGCTGATCGCTGCCAAGATTTTGAATAAAAGCCGCTTCGTTAAACATACTTTTGTCTATTTCGGGAGGCTCTATTTCCATGTTTCCGAGGCTTACTATAGCTACAACCGGAAGACAAAGCAGTCCAAGAAGACCGCAGACAATGCTCCCGATTATCAAAAAAAGCTTGCCACGAAGCTCTTTGTCGCTTAGAATAAATGCGGCTATTTTCTTCAGAGCCGCCGCAACCGCT
>ULRD01038453.1_pt1 | contig 11804 bp, 10 predicted proteins | sample 1955181 | NCBI WGS metagenome assembly ULRD01 (sample SAMEA4835675, study PRJEB28245) | human gut metagenome | biome: gut microbiome; material: fecal sample | place: Denmark | collected 2008
TATCTTCGGTCTCCCATTCCAGCAGCCGGTCAAACAGATCGGGATGCTTTTCAAGCATATGCCTCAGCTCAGCATCGCTGGCATTGGGGCAAAACCAACAGCCATTTCTCCGGCAATGATCGTAGATGGGAGATAACAGGCCATGCTCCGCACATAGTTTTAGCGCATCATCTTCGGTATAGCCGTACTTATCAAGCAAGCTTACCTTATTGGTGCCTTCCAGCCGTGCAAGACGCTGCGGTTCATCTGACGCTATCCCTACATAGCTGATGGTATCCGGGGAAAGCGCCGCGTTATATTTACGAATGGGAGGGACTTTGCAGTCACGGTTTACCGCACACATCCCCAGCCAGACAAAACCGCGTTTCTGGCCTTTATGGAGACCACGGACAATGATGTGATGAAACACATCGTCGTAGGTCTTGTCCGCTCGGAGTACCGTAAACTTGATGCCGAGCTGGTTTTCGCAGTAGGGCTTGAGACGGTCATAGATGAAGTCCCGGTGTTCCGGGACTTCACCGCTGAGCGCGTGATCAAACATTACCTCACTGAATACCGCCTCATCAAGCGGCTCATTATTCTGAGCCGCCAGCAGCAGGGTTGCCACACTGTCTTTGCCTCCGCTGCAAGAGGCAACATACTTCGGGCGGTTCATCGGTCAAACTCCATTTTGAAGCTGACATACTTGCCGCCGGTATCATCCAACCGGATTACAGCATCGTAAAGCTGCGGCTTTTTGGGTGTGTATAAGCCAGTTACCCTGCACCAGCCTTTGTCGAGCAGCTCCTTCGCTATTTTCTTGGTCAGCTTCTTTTTCTTGCTGGAAAAGAATTTATTATCTTCCCACAGGCAGAACGAACACTCACGATTGGAGCAATAGAAATTCCCCTTGCCAACATAGACCGGCGAACCGCAGCGAGGGCATTTTCCAACCGTTTCCCGTGCCGTGTCAAATCGGGAAGCCTCGGCGTCAGAAAGGAACGGGTATGCCTTTACCAGTTCCGATGTCATGGCAGCAATCCCGGACAGGAAAGCATCTGCATCCGCATTTCCACGCTCGATCTGCATCAAGGTGTTTTCCCACTCCGCAGTCATGGCAGGAGATGTGATCTGCTCCGGCAGGACACAGACAAGATTCAGACCGTCTTTGGTGGGAATGAGTGATTTTCCTTTGCGCTCAGCAAATCCTCCTTTCACAAGTTTCTCGATGATCCCGGCACGGGTAGCGGGAGTACCCAAGCCCTTTTTCTCCGTTTCATCGTCAAACGCCTCATTTCCGGCGCTCTCCATTGCCGAGAGAAGAGTGTCTTCGGTAAATGCTTTGGGAGGGCTTGTAAAATGCTCGGATACACTGGATACGACATTTTGAAGGATGTCGCCCTCCGTTACTTCGGGAAGCACGGTTTCCGGCTCTTCTTTCTCCTTGCTTTTGAGCGTTGCCTTGAACCGCAGCTCAATGCCTTTCCATCCGTCCTGCACAACGGTTTTCCCTTTGGCCGTAAACAGAGAGCCTTCACAGGAAACAGTCATGGTGGTCTCATCGTAGATGTGTTTTTCTCCGGTGGCACAAATCAGGCGTGTAGCAACCAGACGAAGAATTTTCTGCTCCGACTCCGGCAGCTCTGCAATGTCCAGCTTCTCCACCTGAACCGTGGGAAGGATGGCATGGTGATCCGTAACCTTTGCGTTATTGCTGATACGATCAATGTCGGGAGTATACGCAACGCCATCAAACAGAGGCAGCTTTCGGCAAAGGATGCTGATAACCTGTCGGACTGTCCCTTCCATGTCATCGGTGATGAACTGGCTGTCAGTTCGCGGATAGGTCAGCAGCTTCTTTTCATAGAGGGACTGAACCAAATCAAGGGTCTGCTGGGCGGTAAACGAGAAATAGCGGTTTGCTTCCCGCTGCAAGGTAGTGAGGTCATAGAGCTTCGGTGGGTTTACTGTCTTTCGCTCCTTCTTGAGAGAAGAAACGGAGGCTTGCTTTTTATCGCAAGCCTCCGCAATCCTCTTTGCCTCTTCTTCGGTTTTGAGCTTTTCCAAGCTGGCTTTCAGGCTATCCTTCTGAATATGGACATTGAAATACTTCTCTTTGCGGAAAGTGGTAATCTTTCCGTCGCGCTCGACCAGCATGGCAAGCGTAGGGGTCTGGACACGCCCAACCACCAGCTTTTTGTGATACAGAGTGGAAAAAAGCCTCGTCCCATTGATTCCGACAATCCAGTCTGCCTTTGAGCGGCTGAGCGCCGCTTCATAAAGCCGGTCAAACTCTGAGCTGTCCCGGAGATGCTGGAAGCCGTCCCGGATCGCGCTGTCTTCAAGGGAACTGATCCACAGTCGCTTAAAGGGCTTTCTGCATCCGGCTTTCTGATAGACCAGACGGAATATCAGCTCACCCTCACGCCCAGCATCCGTCGCGCACACAAGCTCGGTGACACGCTTGTCCTTCATGAGAGCAGACAGCACTTTGAATTGCTGCATTTTGTCCTTCGGGACTTCATACAGCCATTCCTCCGGTATAATGGGCAGATCGTCGTATCTCCACTTGGAGTACCGCTGGTCATACACCGACGCATCGGCAAGGCCGACCAGATGGCCGACGCACCACGAAACAAGATAGCCTTCACCCTCCCAATAGCCGTCTTTTCGGCTGGTTGCGCCGAGAACCTTGCCGATGGTCTGCGCAACACTGGGTTTTTCTGCGACCACTAAAATCAATCCTTGTCAGCCTCCGTTTCCTCGTCCTCTTCAAATTCAGGCTGCTCATCCTCATTGATGTACGGCTCTTCCTCATAGCCTTCATCATCGTAGAAGTCCAGGTCTTCGTCCTTTTGCTTTTTGCCCCTGACGAACTTGAAATAATAGTACGCAGCACCACCGGCTCCAACAATCAGCACCACTACCAGAATCATGCCGAGGTTGCTGCCGCCGGTCTCCGGCTCTTCAACTTCTTCGGTAGGTGGAGCAGCAGGCTCTTCCGTTTCGGGTGCAGTACCGGTACATTCACTCATGTTGTTCTTGCATACGGGACAACTCGTATCAATCGCCCCCGCAACACATTTTTCCGAACAGGTACAGGTTTTCAAAGCGGAAACGGCTTCTTCATCCATCAATGCAAGCAGATCCGCCTCATCCACCATGTTGAGGAAATAGGTCTGGTATTGTTCCTCATCCTCATTGACGGGTGCATCATAGTCAATTACCACATAGAAGGTGCTGCCGCTTTTGGTCTGGATAGTGATAAACTGCTTGTTGGTGGCCTTGTCATACAGCAGATCGCGGGTATAGGCATTACCGGTATCGTCAATCGGTTCACCCGGAGTAATGGTTTCCGGTACTTCTTCCGGCTCAGGGTCAGGCTTGGGCGTTTCCTCCGGCTGGGTAGCTTCCGTGACAGGAAGATCCTGTTCGGTGTCCTCCGCATAGGCGAAGGCTGTCACAGAGAAACTGCACACAACGGCCATACAGAGCGCCAGCATCGCCAGCAGACGAATGGTTTGCTTACGCATTCTCATCCACCTCCATCATCGGTTCCTCAATGGGCTGCTTGGCGTCTCCCTTCTGCATGGCAGCAAGGAACGCCATGATTTCTCCCTTATCCATCACCATTGCACGGACAGTGTTGATGATTTCAAGGTTTTCCATCTCGGTCTTCTTGTCGCGCAGTTCCTTGAGCTGCTGCTGCAGGTCCGAGATTTTCTTTTCGGTTTTGTCGATTTCGGTGCAAACCTTCTGGTATTTCGGATTCATACAGTGGTCTCCTTTCTCTTAATAGGGCGGTCTTCCATAGGCGTAAAAATGGTTCTGCCAGTAGGAAGAAGCAATGGATGTGTACTGGATCGGATCTCCGCAGTGCAACATGACCTGATCTCCCACATAAATTCCCACATGGGAAACGCCGGGGGTATCGTATGTGCCGACAAAGAATACCAGATCGCCGGGCTGCGGATCAGAGACAGGGGTACAGATGTTATAAAGCCCCTGCGCACCGAGCCGTCCCGTATTACACAATCCGCTGTTGGTCAGCACATAGGAAACAAAGCCCGAGCAGTCAAAGGATGTGCTGGGATTGCTGCCTCCCCAGACATATGGGTAGCCGATATACTTTTCTGCTTCGGACAAAAGCGTGGCAAAGGTGGCATCATCCAGATATTCTGCCGGGACATCATAATCAGCCGGAGGGTTTGTGATGTACTTGTCCACATACTCTGAGTCTCCGAACAAGTCCTCACGGTTGCCCAAAGTAGACATATACGCTGAATACAGAGACAACTCATCTTCGCTCATGATATAGACCGGCACATGGCTGAGGTTGAAGTTTTCCAGTGTGACATAGCAGATATAGTAGTCATATGGAACTTCCACAGGATAAGGGTTTCCCTCACTGTCATATCTCGTTTCTGTGCGGTATCGCGTCTCAACCACCACCTCTTCGGTGAGGATATATTGCTTTTCAAAAAGCATTTCGAGCATTCCCTGTACTCCATCAAGAGTAAATTGCCCTTCGTTGAGGGCTGAGAGGATAGACACCAGAACATAAGGGTCATGCTCAATCTCATCCAGATCGAAGTGATATTCGTCATAGTCATGGGTGGCTTCGTAGTTGTCCAGATAGTCTTGCAGTTCTGCTTCCATGTCACAATATTGTGCCTCAGCCCCCAGCATCGCGTCATCCTCGCTGAGATAGGAGGTTGCCATCACGGAGGAACCGGCCTGAGAAAACATCGCAGTGCAGGAGCTAAAACCGGCAGCAAAGAGGACGATACACGCCACTCCTGCGCCGATCCAGAGAAAGACCTTTTTGTTCTTGGAGAAAAACTCCTTTACCTTGTCAGATGCCTTTTCACGAACCGTCTTCCCGGCCTTTGCCGATGCAGTGCTGGCCGTCTGCGAACCGGATTTCCATGCTGCGGCATAATCTTTCTTAATGCGCTGCTTCTGATAGTGCCGGTTCATATTGCCTTTCTTTGCTTCGGGGTTGGCCTGAAAAGCCTTCTCCACTTGAAGCTTCTGATCAGCAGCCGCCGCTTCATGCTCCAACTTGGACACCTTTTCATAGGGTTTATTGATTTTGGCTTTCTGATGATGGCTGTAATGACGAACAGCGGACTCCGCGACAATCTCCGAACGATGGGCGGCTTCCACACCGGAGTTATCCTGCTCAACCTCATGGATTTTCCCATGCACTGCAAAAGCAAGACTGTCACCAACCTTGCCCACAGTCTTTTCAGCTTCAAAGGTAAGCTTGCTCTGTGACTTGGGCTTTTTCAGTTCGCCTTCAAAGTGAAGGCGAGTCTTGGCTTTGCCGGTTTGCTCATCAAACACCCGGTCTTTCTTGAGGACTTTATGCGTTGGCAGTTTTTCTCTGGCAGCGTCCAGGCGCTGATGCGCTTTTTCTGCCTTTTTCTCCAACCGACGCATTTTACCGCTTGATTCTTCCTCGAATACCGGGGCAGAAGCAGCGGTTTCAGCGGCTTTTTCCAGTGTCTCATCGGCATCAAGCCCCTGTATGGCCTGTGTCTTACGCAGTTTTTGAGTCACAACACTTTGCGCTGCAACCGATCCGAATGAAACTGACGGAGGCGGTGGGGCAGAAGATTGCGGAGCGGCAACCTTGGATGTCTCACTGTGATAGAGCTGTTGCTGTGAGGGCTTCTGAGAAGCGGGTGTTTCTTCTGATGCAGATGAGTTTTCTTCGCTCTGAAACACCGCGTCCTCCGGCCTATGCGAGATGCGTTCCGTGCTGCCCTGTGTCAGATTTTCTTCCGCAGCGCCATCACGGGTCATTTTGAGAACTACCTTATCCCTTGCTTGCAGAGTTTCGTGCTGTGGGCGAAGCTCTTCTTCTGCCATTACAAATCACCTCCGATCCGGTCATATGCCATTTCCGTAAATTTCGGGTTCAACTCGATTCCGATGTAATGGCGCTTCATTCTCTTTGCCACCATACCGGTTGTTCCGCTGCCCATAAAGGGATCAAGGACGATGCCGCCCTCGGGACATCCGGCGAGAAGACAGGTTTCAACCAGCTTCGGAGGGTATGCTGCGTAATGAGCGCCTTTGAAGGGAACCGTGTTGATTACCCACACATCCCGTTTATTGCGAAGCGGATTGATGTCACCGTCGGTGATTGCCCCATGACTGCGGGGCTGATTGATGGTCTGTCTCTGCTGCTGTCCGGGAATTGCGGTTCCATATTTATTGCTGCCCACACCGCGCTTGAGACGCTGTGCGGTGGCCTCTGCAATCGGCTCTGCAATGGCGAGATGGTCAAAGTGATACCTTCGGGACTTGGAGAAGAGGAAGATATGCTCATAGCACCTTGCGCAGCGGTCTTTTACGCTTTCCGGCATGGGGTTTTCTTTCATCCATATGATGTCGTTGCGAAGATACCAGCCGGAGTCCCGCAGGGCGAAGGCCAGCAACCACGGGATACCGATCATATCTTTGGGCTTGCAGCCCTCAACCTTGTTGTTGAGGGCTATGGCCTGTCCGTTTCGTCCGTTGGGATTTTTCGGATCGATAAAGTCACCCTGATTGCCTTTTCCAGCATAGGTATCGGAGATGTTGAGCCAGAGTGTTCCGTCAGAACGAAGAACGCGCCTGACTTCCGCAAATACATCCGTCAGGCGCGATACATATTCTTTTGGCGTTGTCTCCCGGCCAATCTGTCCATCCATCCCATAATCCCGCAGCGCGTAATACGGTGGGGATGTCACACAGCAGTGGACGCTTTCGTCAGGCAGTGTTTTCAGCACTTGGAGGCAATCGCCGGTAAAAATGGTATCAAGCTGTATCATGCTCACTCCTTCCGGCCAGAAAATATGAGTGTATCAGTCAGAAAAATACTCGTCCGGCTCATCCTCGTCATCGAGGTCATCAGCCCATCGGTCAATGATTTCCTCAGCCTCCTTTGCAGCTTCACGGTAGAACCGGAGACGGTTGTGTTCATAGGCGGCAAAGGAAGGGACAAACTTGGCAAAAGTTCGGATGGCTTCCATGTCACGGGTACGCATATCGGCTACCATGTCGATCAGCTCAGCCATCGTCAGGAGGTCATCCACCATGCTGTCATACTTCTCCTTGGAGATGGTGACAGCTTCCTCATCCCCGTCCGTGTCAGAGAAAGGGAAATTCTCCGGCTTCCAGACATGGGGTGCGCCGCTGTTCCGCAGCAGCTCGACGATACGCTCCATCGCTTCATCAGCGGTATCCTCAAGCTCTTCCCGCACATGGAGATAAGCGCGGTGATGCTTTTTCAGCTCAGCTTCCTCTCGGATGAGGTTGACGAGATCGATGGTCATGCCCATGACCTCGTAATACTTCTTCATCCCATCGACCACCTCCCCGAAGGGGATGGTGCAGGGCTGATCCGCATTGGCGGCGGTGAAAGCATCCAAGAACTTCATCATGTCTTCCTTATTCGTAAACTTATACATAGTCAAATCCTCCTTATTGTCCCATTTCTTCGGGTTTGGTGGTAATTGCCCGGTAGAGCTGCGTATTCTTGGGGAAATCGTCCTTGAACGGTACGATAGTGGAACCGTAGAAGATCAATCCTTCACCGGCATTGGAGTTGGTGATGTAGTTCTGCTGGCTGGGAGAGATATTCAGAGCCTTCGAGAGAATCTGTCTGTCGCCCGATGCCTGATTGAGCAGATAGACAAAATCGCTGTTCTCGAAGATGTTCTCTACCTCACGGGAAGCCAACAGGTCTTTCACATTCTGCGTGATACCGGTAGGGATTCCGCCCCATTTTCTGAACCGCTTCCAGATTTCAACACTGTAAGCCGCAGTTTGTTCCTCTTTCAGCAGCAGATGGAACTCATCCATGTAGTATCGGGTGGCCTTATGCTGGGCGCGGTTGACTGTCACCCTGTTCCAGACCTGATCCTGCACGATGAGCATTCCGAGCTTCTTGAGCTGCTTGCCCAGCTCCTTGATGTCGTAGCAGACAAAACGATTGTTCACATCCACATTGGTACGGTGGTTGAAAACATTCAGACTGCCGTGGACATAGATCTCAAGGGCAGTGGCAATTCGCTGTGCCTCCGGCTCTGTCTGCTTACGCAGGATGTTGTAGAGGTCTTCCAGAATGGGCATCTTCTCCGGCACAGGATCGGAAAGATAATCCTGATAGACCATACGGACGCTGCGGTCAATAATGGTCTTTTCAACCGGCTGCAAGCCGTCCTTGCCGCCGACAATCAGCTCACACATGGAGAGGATGAAATCGGATTTCAGGGTCAGCGGGTTTTCCTCTTCGGAATAGTTGAGGTTGATGTCCAGCGGATTGATGTAGTCCGTGCTGACGGGAGAAATACGGATGACCTGACCGCCGAGCTTCTGGACAAGGGGGTAATACTCCGCTTCCGGGTCACAGACGATAATGTCATCCTTTGTGATGAGGAAGGCGTTGGTCATTTCCCGTTTGGCCGAGAAGGACTTACCGGAGCCGGGGGTTCCGAGAATCAGTCCATTGGGGTTTTTGAGCTGCTTCCGGTCAACCATGATCATGTTGTTGGAAAGTGCGTTCAGGCCGTAATACAGAGCCTCACCGCCCTGAAACAACTCCTGTGTTGTAAAGGGGATGAAAACTGCCGTACTGGAAGTGGTCAGGCCGCGTTCAATCTCAATCCCGTTATAGCCGAGAGGGAGAGAGGACATCAGGCCGTCCTCCTGCTGGAAGTCCAGCCGCTTGAGCGCACAGTTATATTTCTGGGCAATGGAAGCAGTCTGGAAGATGGCGTTGTCAAGCTTCTGCCGGGAGCCAGCAGTGTTCATCAGAATGATGGTAACGAGGAACATACGCTCGTTGCGCATCTGAAGGTCCTGCAAAAGCCGTTTGGCCTCGCCGCCAAAGGTTGCCAGATCGGAAGGGATAATTTCCATATCGTAGCCGGAGCGGACGGCCTTTTTCTGTTCCTCGATCTTCATCTTATCGAGGTCGGTGATTTTCATTTTGATCCGCTTGATGGCCTGTGCCTGATCGATGGTACGGATATGAAAATTGACCGTGATGTTGCTGTCCATCTCAAGGAAGTCAGAAAGCATCCGGTCATTCAGCTCAGGGGCAAGGATTTGCAGGAAGCTGACCGCCCCGATGGTCTTGCCCATCTTAAAATATTTTCCCTCACGGAAATCGAAAGAAGTGGGCGCAACAAAGTCCTTCGTACTCAGCCCTGTCCGGGCAACCATATCGAAGGAGAAGCGGAACGGCTCGTTGGTGTCCATATTAAAGACATCATGCAGCACTTTCAGGCGTTCATAGCCGGACATCGGCTCCGTCTTCACACCGAGGGTTTTGAAATTGTTGAGAATATCCGCTTCGATCCGTTCCAGCTTTGCTTTTGCAGCGCGAAGAGAATCTGCCTCAATGCCGAAGGTGATGTACTTGTGCTTGAGAAGGCCGTTATTTCCTTTGGTGAGCTGATCCTGCAACATCTGGGAATACTCGCTGCGGATGTCATTGAAAGCGTCATCCTGTTCCGGGATACGGATGGACTTCTTGAACTCATTGATATTCGTCCTCTGGTTGATGAACGAAAGCTGCACAAAGATTGTGCTGTCAAAGTACTTCAGGAAATCACACCAGTTTTCAAAAATAGCGGTCTTATCCTCGTTCTGGGCAAGCTGGTAGTTGATGTCGTAAAAACGGATGGTTTTGGTGTAAAGGCGGCTATTTACCTTGCAGATGCCATCCCTGCACATTTCCACATAGGGGATAGTCTGCTGTGCGGATTTGGGGATTTTCTTGGCGTGCTTGTCTTTTTTCATCTGCGTGACAATCCGCTTCTTTTCAGCAGCAGACAGCGCATCGCCATATACTTTTCCATTTTTGACGGTCTTCTTGGGAACTGCCGTCTTAGGATTTTTTCTCAATCTGCAACACCTCCTGTTCTTCGATTTCCTGCTGGATTGCAGCGTACAGATTATGCGTTCTGTACGGACGCACCTTATCCCTCAGAAACATGGCCTTGATCATATGGCCGAGGACTTTTTCAGCCGGTTGGCCGTCCTTTTCATAGAGGGCAAAAAAGATACAGGGCAGCATCAGTACCACCATCAGCATTGCTGCCGTGCTGATACCAAGACTGGATTTGGTCAGGAAATATACCGGAACGCCAATCACAGCGGCCACAGCAAAACAGATGAGCTGCCGCTTGGTCAAGTTGAACATGACCTTCGTTTTGACGCGGTTAAGATCCTTCGGGACCGGTACAAATGCCATTGCTATCCTCCTTCGCAAAAGAAATATCGCATTCGACCTCATTGCCCCAAACATCCCAGCCTGCGGGAGACTGACGGGCAAAAAGTTCAATGCGCGGAAGATCGCCCATGAGCTGAACAATGCGCTCACGGGCTTCCTCCGGTTTTTTTGAATGTTCTTCGATATGGGACATAATTACCTGATGTACCGAATGCGATTGACGCTTCGGATGTCCTCTGGTGGCAAGGATACAAAGCTCTGCATTTGCCCGTGTCCAGTAGCCCATCCCCCAAAACAGGCTGTCACTCTTTCGGTTCTGTTTTATCCAAACAAATGCCACAGTCTTGTACTCAAACCCCCACGCAGAAAGCACTTCCATCGCTTCCTGCAAACAGGGAAAGGTGATCCACATGAAGAGCGCACAATCTCTTGCTGCAATGTCACTGACAGGCAGCGCCTTGATGTCTGCAATGCTCATGGTTGGATAATGGCTTTCTGCTGACCGTCCTTGCCCTTTTTTGGAGTAAGTCCGGTACTGCCACGGAGGATCAGCGTAGATGATATTGTATTTGCCCACAGTCACCCTCCTTCCTCAGTGGGCATTGAACAGCGATTTCGCAAGCGTCCCGGACTTGAACAGCGAGAAGCACAGGATGACTGTGTATGCTGCGACGGAAAAGAGTGCCGAGTGGATGTTAGCTGCGATAATCATGTTGTTGATGAGAACTGCATAGATACCTACGCAGATCATGATCAGGAAGCCCTGAAATGCCAGTGCAAATAAGCCTTTGAGATAATTGGTTCCGATGCTGCCCCATTCGCGGTTGCTCATGGTAGCGATAGGAATTGGTGCAATGCTCACGGTGCAATAAATCTCAATCATACGGCCATACAGGATAACCGTAATCAGAATGGACATGATCTTGAGACACAGGCTGACAATCAGTGTTTCAATCGCCAGTCCAAGAAGTTCCCCAACACCCATTGCTTCCATACCGGTACGCATCTCATCAAGAGTGGCTGCAATGTCGATGTTGGTGCTTCCGCTGATCACACCGGCTGCACCGGCAACCACATTCTGTCCGATGTCGAAAATTGCCATCACTATGTCAAAGGTGTTGGTTACGAGGTAGATCGCCACAGCCGCCTTAAAGAACCACTTGAAAAACATCCATGTGTCCATATCGTGGAGATTGTTCTTCTCAGTAATCATGGAAATCAGCTCGTAACACAACACAAAGGTGATGATGATACCGGCAATCGGGATAATGACTGTCTCGGACAATCCCCGAATCATCGTATAGATGCTGTTGTTCCATGCTGAGGGGGTTTGTCCAACCTCCGCAGCAATCGTGCCGACCTTATCATTGACATCGGTGAACATATTGGTCAGATTGCCTTCGATCATGCCGATGAGCAGTTCTTTTATCGCTTCCTCGATTTTCTCTAAGATAAAGCCCAATACTTCACCACCTTTCGGTTAGGCTGGATTGCGGGTTTAGAACAGACTGGAAAGCATGGGAATGAGGGTAGTGCCGATCAGAACCACACCACCACCGGCCATCAACTGCTTGATGCCCTGCGACTTTGC
>ULRD01027630.1_pt1 | contig 11758 bp, 10 predicted proteins | sample 1955181 | NCBI WGS metagenome assembly ULRD01 (sample SAMEA4835675, study PRJEB28245) | human gut metagenome | biome: gut microbiome; material: fecal sample | place: Denmark | collected 2008
ACTTAAATGCTACCTCCTGAACCCAAAAGTTTGAAAGCAGAGATGAGTAGCTAGGGATTGGGGATTAGGAGTGACTGGGATTTGCTGGCATCGTCATCCCGAGCGCAGCCGAGGGATCTTTCTTGCACTGCGGTTAGTATCACATAGGCATTGGCAGGGAAACGACGCCTTGGTGCTACGTATTTTTCTGCTTTCCCACATGCATCGTTTATCGGTCTGCAAGGAAGATTTCTCGCTTACGCTCGAAATGACGATACGGGAAAAGGGTATCCCCCAAAAAGGGTATCCCCAAAAATTTGAAAGCAGAGATGAGTAGCTAAGGATTAGGAGTGACTGGGATTCGCCGGCATCGTCATCCAGAGCGCAGCCCTCGATCTTTACTGTACTGCGGTCAGTATCACATAGGCATTGACAGGGAAACGACGCCTTGGTGCTACGTATTTCTGCTTTCCCACATGCATCGTTTATCGGTCTGCAAGAAAGATTTCTCGCTTGCGCTCGAAATGACGATGTGAGCGAAGCGCTATCAAAACTCCGCGGCGCTTCTTAATTTTATGCGCCGTACCTTCACTCCTCACTCCTCACTCCTCATTCGAGCAGAGCTTTCATTCGTAATCCAAGGGATGGCACGCCCCGTGAGCTAACCCTATTTTCTGAAAGGAGATGACCATCCACGAAGTACAGACAAAATATCATGATCCTTATTGCGAGCATGTTCCTTGTTTCTATCGGCTACACGATGGTCATTCCTTTCCTGCCGCTCTATCTTTTGGATATCGGAGTACCTGAGGAGAGTATTGCACTTTGGACGGGCATCGTATTCTCGAGCTGCTTTCTGGTGGCGGGTATCATGGGGCCTGTCTGGGGAAAGATGGCGGATACGAGGGGCAAGAAGCAGATGGCGATCCGCGCGGCGGTGCTGCTCGGCTTTTCCTATCTCTTCTGCGGGCTGTCTCAGAATGCCTGGCAGATGACAGCGGCTCGTGCCTTTATGGGATTCTCGAATGGCTTTGTCGCAGCGTCGATGGCGATCATCTCCGTCAGTGCGGATCCGAAAAACTTGGGAGCCACGCTCGGAATGGGGCAGACGGCGCTCATCGTGGGCGGCATCGCAGGGCCTCTTGTGGGCGGGACGCTGGCGCATCTCATCGGTATACGGAATACCTTCTTTATTTCTGCGGAGTTCCTCTGGTTCGTTGCCGTGCTCGTCATCCTCTATGTCAGAGAGCCGAAGCTGGGGATGGTGAAAAAGGTGGAATCAAAGGCGACCACCATCGGGGAAGACCTCTCGTATGCCTTTCATAATGGGCATCTGCGGGAGATCCTCTTCATCGCCTTCGGCCTGCAGACGACGATCCTCATGATCCAGCCGGTGACGGCGCTTTACGTTTCCGAGCTTTTGGATGGCATGGGAAATGTGGAGCTCATTTCCGGATTCATCATGAGCAGCGGCGGCATCGCAGGCGCGCTCACGACGACGCTGTGGGGAAAATTCGGCCAGTGCAAAGGCTATTATTTTGCCATCTGTCTCACGCTGCTTGCTGCGGGATGTCTGACGATGGCGCAGTCCATACCGGACACGGTTGTGGGCTTCGGCCTTTGTCAGTTCCTCGTCGGGTGCTTTGTGATCGGAGTCAATCCTTCGCTCAATGCGGCGATGGTCATGTACACGCCGGATGATTTCCGTGGCCGCGTCTTTGGCCTTTTCAATACGGCGCAGCAGTTTGGCAATATGGTGGGACCGCTCGTCTCCTCCGCGATCTCCATGATGGCAGGTATCTGGGAAGTCTACGCCATCGCCGGTCTGATCCAGCTTTCTCTCGGTGTGAAGGTCTACCTCGGGCGTGTCCGAAAGGGAGAGCTGGGGAAATAGAATCAGGGAATCCCTGTCAACGGTTCGCGAAAGCGAACCGTTTTTGTGCTCATAGCTTCCCAAAGCTTTGCGGGCTTCTTTTTTTGAGAAGACTCTGATTTCATCGGAAATGCGGAACGCATAGCAGCCGTTCATGCGTTTTTCTTGATGATCCACTTGAATCATTATATTTTTGCGGGATCTCTATTGCACTTTTATTAATCGATTTGATACAATCAAAGATAATTATCGTTGTTTAAGGGGGATTATCATGCATCATAAGGGTATCATGGGTATCATCCTTGGGATCTGTTTCATGGGTCTCTTTCTTGCAGGATGCGGTTTACCTCAGGGGACGCCGCAGAAGGATGAGCGTCCGGTGATCAAGCTGGGGAGTGACCGTTATCCGCCTTTCAATTATTTTAATGAAGACGGTGTGCCGATGGGGATCGATGTGGATCTTGCGACAGAGGCTTTCGGCCGCATGGGGTATCGAGTCGAAGTGCATAACATCGACTGGGAAAAGAAGAAAGACCTTTTGAAGAGCGGAGAGCTGGACTGCATCATGGGCTGTTTTTCCATGGAAGGACGTCTGGATGACTACCAGTGGGCGGGTCCGTACATGGTGAGCCGTCAGGTGGTTGCAGTGAATCCGAGCAGCCAAATTTACCATCTGCAGGATCTTGCTGGAAAAAACTGGCGGTACAGTCCACTACGAAGCCGGAAGGCATCTTCCTTCGAAGGAATGATCCTCGCATTCCTAAGCTGGAGAATCTTCTCAGCATGAGAGATCACGTACTGATCTATACACTTCTCGGCAAAGGCTATGCGGATGCCATCGGAGAGCACGAGACTTCCATCCTCCAGTACATGAAGGACTATGATGTGGAGTATCGCATCCTTCCTGAGCCGCTCATGACGGTCGGGATCGGCGTGGCTTTCGACAAGGAGGACCGCCGCAGTCTTTGCCAGGAGCTTGATAAGACCCTTCGCGAGATGAGGCAGGATGGGACGTCAGAGAGGATCATCGGAAAGTATTTAGAAAATCCGAAACAATACCTGGAGGTGGAGAAGCTTGCTTACTGATAAAGCGTCCATTAAAAAAGGCATCCGTTTCTGGTCGGTCGGGATCCTTGGCGGGCTGCTGGTCATGCTCGGCGCTTCTCTCTATTTCATCGATCACGAAAAGAAGGAGGCGGAAGCGCGCCTCTATGAAACGGCAGAATACGTGAAGGTACAGAGCTCAAGCGTCACACACTACAATGAGGCTTCGGAGTCTCAGGCACTTCTGCGTCTCATCGAAAGTGTGCGTCAGGTAGGGACAAACCTCAAGGCAGAGAAAGAGATGGGACGCAGTACGGAGGAGGCGCTGCTGCAGCAGAATATCCGTGGGCTGTGGCTTTCCGGCATCCTGATCCTTGATGAAAACGGAGAGACAAAGGAGTCTGTCACCAAGATGCCTTCTGCAGAAGAAGCGCTCGCAGGCATCCTTTCCAGAGATGTCGTGAAAGACTGCGCCCGTTATCCGGAGAAAACCTATTCGCAGCGTCTTCGCCTCCCGGATGGGGCCTTTATCGATATGGCTGCCTGCGGACGCATGGACAAGCCGGGCATCATCGTCGTTTACCAATACACACCCGCTGCGTATGCCAGAACTTATACGCTCATGATCCAAAGTCTGCTTGCAGGGTACAATCCACTGACGGATGGCACCATCCTTGTCGCGGATAACGGACAAGTCATCGCTTCGAATGATCAAGCACTGATCGGAGAAGAGACGAAGCATTTCCCCGTGGTGCAGGCCTTGAAAGAAAATGCGGGCAGTCGGCATCTCGTGAATATCAGTGAAGAAAATGCCTATGGCATCATGCTTCGCCAGCGCGGCCACTACATCTATGTATACATGCCGGATACAAAAGTATTTGCCGCACTCCCGAAGAATCTGGGCATCGCTTTCGCTTTGTATCTTCTTACTTTATCAGGATTCTTTATATATCGCTACCGGGAACAGATGCTCCGCCAGAAAGAAGAGAAGAGAAAGGAAGAGACATACTGCAAGAGCCTTCAGGAAGAGGCTCGCCGCGCAGATGCCGCCAATGGCGCAAAGACAGAATTTCTCCAGCGCATGAGCCATGATATCCGTACACCGATCAATGGCATCATTGGCATGCTGGCGGTGGCAGAGCGCTATCCCGATGATTTGAAAAAGCAGGTCGAATGTCGTGAGAAGATCAGTAAAGCGTCCCAACTGCTCTTGGAGCTCATCAATGAAGTGCTTGATATGGGGAAACTGGAGTCCGGTGAAGTCGTGCTCGAAGAGAAATCCTTCCATCTGCAGGAGCTTTTGAATGAAGTCCTTACCGTCATCGAAAAGCTGGCACAGAAAAGAGGTATCGAAGTCATCAAGAGGGATCTTTCCGTTACACACTGGAATCTCATAGGCAGTCCAGGTCACCTGAAGCGTCTTTTGATGAATATCATGGGTAACGCTGTGAAGTACAATAAAGATCATGGGAAAATCATCCTCAGCCTCCGGGAAGACGAGAGTGAGGATGGCCGCGCTTTCTATACGTTTATTTGTAAGGATACCGGGATCGGTATGAGCGAGGAGTACCAGAAACGGATCTTTGAACCCTTCACCCGCGAAGACGAAAGTGTCAAGACGGCCTACAACGGTACGGGACTTGGCATGCCGATCGCAAAGAAACTTGCGGAAACCATGGGCGGCAGTATTTCCTTTACCAGCCAAAAGGGAGAAGGGACGGCGTTCACGGTGAAGCTCCCCTTCCTGATCGACAAGGCAGCCGGCAAAGCCGAGAACACGACCGAAGAAGCCGAGGCGTCGATCAAAGGTGTCCGTATTCTTCTTGTCGAAGACAATGAGCTCAATATGGAGATCTCGGAATTTATTGTCGCAGAAAAGGGCGCTGTCGTCACGAAAGCATGGAACGGAAAAGAGGCTGTCGAGACTTTTGCAAAGGCACCCGAAGGTGCATTCGATGTGATCCTGATGGATGTCATGATGCCTGTCATGGATGGCTGCGAGGCTGCCAAAGAGATCCGGGCTCTTCCCCGCAAGGATGCGAAGAGGGTCCCCATTATCGCGATGACGGCGAATGCTTTCACGGAAGATAAGATCCGTACCCGGGAAGCGGGGATGAATGAACACCTGTCCAAGCCGCTTGCGCCAGACCTTGTCGTGAAAACCATCACAAAGTTTTTGGGGAAGAAGTGACTGGTGACTAGTGGCTAGGGATTAGGCGTCTCGAGTGACTAGGGACTGGTGACTAGAGACTAGGAGACTAGAAGACTAGAAGACTAGAAGACATCAGACTCTCGTATCGTCATTTCGAGCGAAGCGAGAAATCTTTACTGTACTGCGGGAATCAGCGTGTATGCACCGAGGAAAAATGATGTCCTGGTATTGCCTCACATCAGGCGATGAGCGTTCTGCAATAAAGATTGAGGGCTACGCTCGAAATGACGATGCGCGCGAAGCGCTATCAAAACTCCGCGGCGCTTCCCTATTTTTATGCGCCGCACCGCCCCTACTGAACCCGTTGAACCCATTGAACCTTCCGAACCCGCTCACCTCATAAAACCCGCGCACCTCTTTCGCTTGCAGTCAATGGGACGACACGCCTAGATGGCTAACCACGAATTTTTTCTTTTTTAGAAAAATTTAATCCCCATACGCTTGCCTTCCGTAGTATAATACAAATAGGAAATAATCTATGCGTATGGGATGGGAGGTCTTTCATATGTATACTCTTTCCAATGAAGAATTTAACGGAAAAATCCCGCAGATCGATCCGAATGCGTTTGTGGCTCCGCAGGTATTCCTTTCCGGCGATGTTCGGATCGGAAAGTATGCGAGTGTATGGCCGGGCGTCGTGGCCAGAGGCGATGTGAATTACATCTCCATCGGTGAATGTACGAATGTACAGGATCTGGTCTGTCTGCATGTGGCGGATGACGATCCCTGCATCATTGGCGATTATGTCACTATCGGGCACTGCGCCTGCATCCATGCCTGTACCATTGAGGATCATGTCCTCATCGGCATGAATGCAACTGTTTTGACAGGTGCCAAGATCGGCCGTGGTTCCATCATCGCTGCCGGTGCGCTTGTTCTGGAAAATCAGGTCATCCCGCCGAATTCCCTCGTCGTCGGTGTCCCAGCGAAAGTCATCAAGACCATTGACCGCGTGAAGAACATTCATGCGCAGGCTCTCAAGTATAAATGTGAATGGGCCATCGGCTATGGTGTGAAACCGGATATCGATGGAGAACTGTATCACGGAGAACCGATCGTGTAATGGATGGATAGAGGAGACCCTCTGCTCAGCTTTTGGGCAGAGGGTTTTGTCGTGGGGGCGCTCCTTGATTGCGAAGGAAAGCCTCGAGATCCCTAGTTAGGAGTGAGGAGTTAGGAGTGAGGAGTGGTGGTGCGGCGCGACAAAATAAAAAGCGCCGCGGGGAATCAAACATGAGGAAAGGTCTCTCCCTATCGTCATTTCGAGCGAAGTCGAGAAATCTTTCTTGCACACCGGTAAGCAATAAGTACGAGATAGCAGAAAAACGTAGTACTAAAACTTCGTTTATGAAATGGCACAAACTTGCTGATTTTCGTGCTGCAATAGAGATTTCTCGCTTGCGCTCGAAATGACGATGCGCGCGAAGCGCTATCAAAACTCCGCGGCGCTTCTATATTTTTATGCGCCGCACCATCATTTCGCATTTCTCCTTTCTAATTTCTCATTCAATCGAGGCTTTTATCCCCAATCAAGGGGCAGCACGCCCCATGGGCTACCCCTAAACTCTTACATATTGTAAAATTTTTTTCCCTCTCTTTTTTCTTGAAAGGCTTTATGCTAAAATAATACGGTTATGTAGAAAGAAAAAAGCGTTATGTAGATACTTTTTTATTGAATCGAATATTTCGCTAGGAATCATGAGATTATCCTGTTTCTTCGGCGTATTTGTAAAAGTAAAGGAAGATGGAGGCTTATGGGTCATATTTCTGTAATAGGCAGCTGTAATATGGACATTACCGTAGAGGCGGACAGAAGACCGCAGGCGGGCGAGACCGTGATGGGCAGCCGCCTGATCGTTTCTCCTGGAGGCAAGGGCGCGAATCAGGCTGTCGCGGCGGCGCGCCTCGGGGCTACCGTATACATGATCGGCTGTGTGGGGGATGATGCCTACGGAGCGCTCATGAAAAAGGCGCTGGAAGAGAGCGGCGTGAAGACGGACTATGTGGAGACGCTCTCCGGCATCACGACAGGCACGGCACACATCACGCTTGCGGAAGGGGATAACAGTATCATCGTCATCAAGGGGGCGAATGACAAGGTCAGCCGTCAGATGATCGATAAGGACTGGGATGTGATCTCTTCCTCTGATCTCGTCATGCTGCAGCATGAGATCCCAATGGACACGATCGGCTATATCATCGACCGCTGCTTTGAAGCAGGCGTCCCTGTGATGCTGAATCCGGCACCGTACATGGATATCCCGAAGGACTGGGTCAGGAAAGTGACGTATCTCACGCCGAATGAACATGAAGCGGCGCTGATGTTTGACGGGATGGATCGGGATGAGATCCTGATTTCCGAAGCCGGCAAGGTCATCATGACCGTCGGCAAAGATGGCGTGGTCTATGGCGAAGTGGGCAAGGTCGTCAAGGTCGCCGGCTTCACGGTGCCGGTCGTCGATACGACCGGGGCAGGCGATACCTTCAATGGGGCTTTTGCGGCAGCGCGCTGCGAAGGTCTGGCTATCAAAGAAGCCATTCGTTTTGCCAATGCGGCGGCAGCACTGTCTGTCGGAAAGCTCGGTGCACAGGGTGGTATGCCATGGCGCAAAGAAGTGGAGGAGATGCTCTCATGCAGAAAATAGGGATTTTGAACAGCCATATCGCCAAGGTTTTAGCAGACCTTGGTCATACAGATAAGATCTGTGTCGGAGACTGCGGCCTTCCGGTGCCAGCTGGTACGCCGAAGATCGATCTCGCGCTCCGTCTTGGTGAACCGAAATTCATCGAAGTCGTGAAGGAAATGGCGAAATACATGGAGATCCAGAAGGTCTATATCGCACCGGAGACGGAAACGGAGAATCCGGAGCAGTGGAAAGCGCTCCACGAAGTGTTCCCAGAAGATGCTGTGGAATGGGTCATGCTGGATAGCCATGAAGAGCTGAAGGCGTGGGAAAAAGATTGCAAAGCCGTCATCCGTACGGGCGAAATCACTCCGTATTCGAATATTATTCTCGAGTCCGGCGTCATCTTCTAAGAGAGGTAGTACATGGATATCAATATGATCGGGATTTGCAAAGCCTTCGGAACGAATAAGGTCTTGGGCGGGGTGAATCTCCACATCCGTCCTGGCGAAGTCCACGCACTGATGGGGGAGAATGGCGCAGGCAAATCCACATTAATGAATATTTTGACGGGCATCCACAAGGCGGATGCCGGCACCATTCTGGTGGATGGCAAGGAAGTGACTTTCCGCAATAATAAAGATGCGGAAGAGCACGGGATCGCTTTCATTCATCAGGAGCTGAATATCTGGCCGAATCTGTCTATTCTGGAGAATCTTTTCCTGATGAATCAGCCGAAAACGGCCTTTGGATTCATTGACTTCAAAAAGATGCGGCAGATGGCGGAGGAAAAGTGCCGCGAAATGGGTATCACGCTGCCGCTCGATGAGATCGCAGGGGAATGCTCTGTCGGTCAGCAGCAGATGACAGAGATCACACGAAATCTGATGCTCGATGCCAAGACGGTCATCATGGATGAACCGACCGCGGCTTTGACGGAGCGTGAGACCGACAGCCTTTTTGAAGTCATGAGAAAGCTGAAGGCGAAGGGCGTCTCCATCATCTATATTTCTCATCGTATGGAAGAGGTATTCAATAACTGTGATACCATCACCGTCATGCGTGACGGGCAGACCATCAGCAGCCGCCCGACAGAAGAAACGAATATGGACCAGATCGTAGGCGATATGGTCGGCCGCGTGATGAGCGAGTACTATCCGGCGCGTACGAATGTGCCCGGTGATGAAGTATTCAAGGTCGAAGATTTCTCGCAGCCGGGCGTCTTCGAGCACATCTCCTTCTCGGTCAGAAAAGGAGAGATCCTGGGCGTAGCCGGTCTCATGGGCGCTGGCCGTACAGAGATCATGAGAGCGATCTTTGGTGTGGATCCGCACAAGGAAGGCAAGCTCTACCTCTCTGGCAAGGAGATCAAGATCAAAAAGCCGCTGGATGCCATCAAGCTCGGCTTCGGCTTCATTACAGAGAACCGTAAGACGGAAGGGCTCATTCTGGATTTCTCGATCAAGAAAAATATTGCACTCCCAAGCGTGAATGCCCTCGCCAAGAGCGGCGTCATCGATGACAAGGAAGAATTCGGTTTCGCAGATACGTTATCGCACAAGCTCGGCGTCAAGACACAGACCATCGAGCTTCCTGCGAGCGCTCTCTCTGGCGGCAACCAGCAGAAGGTCGTCATCGCGAAGTGGGTGGGCATGCATCCGAAGCTGCTCATCCTGGATGAACCGACCCGCGGCATCGATATCGGTGCGAAAAAGGATATCTATGACCTGATGAATGAACTGACCGCCCAAGGCGTATCGATCATCATGGTTTCTTCTGAACTGCCGGAAGTCATCGGCATGAGCGACCGTATCATGGTCATCCACGAAGGACATCTGGCTGGCATCATCGATCATAAAGATGCGACACAGACACGTATTATGACATTGGCTACCGGAGGAGAGTAAGCATGAATTCCGAAAAAGTTAAAAATCTTGTGAGAGAAATGGGGCCGCTCATTGGTCTCATTGTCCTCTTTATCGTTATCGCGGCTTTGAATGACAGCTTCATCGATCCGTCGAACCTGAAAAATCTGGCTCGTCAGATCTCCATCAATGCGCTCATTGCCTTTGGTATGACCTTCGTCATCCTGACCGGCGGCATCGACCTCTCCGTCGGATCGATCCTCGCGTTGTCTTCCGCGCTCATGGCGAGCATGATCGCCAAAGGGACGAATCCGGAGCTCGCGATCCTTTTCTCTGCTTTCATCGGTATCCTGCTCGGCGCTGTGAATGGTGTCATCATTTCCTACGGAAAGGTCGCTCCCTTCATTGCAACGCTCGCTACAATGACCATCTATCGCGGCGCGACGCTCGTCTATACGAATGGTAATCCGATCTCCGGCCTTTCGGATGATCCTTTCTTCACCGGCTTCGGTCAGGGCTTCATCATGGAAGTCCCGGTCCCGGCCATCGTGATGCTCATCGCCTTCCTGATCCTTTTCTTTATCCTGAAGAAGACGCCGCTTGGCCGTCAGACCTATGCGGTCGGCGGGAATGAAAAAGTTTCCTATATTTCCGGGATTAAGATTGACAGAATCAAGATTTTTGCGTATGCTTTGACTGGATGCCTTTGTGCTATCGCCGGCGCTATCCTGACTGCCCGCCTGAACAGTGCGCAGCCGACAGCCGGCATGGGCTATGAGCTGGATGCTATCGCAGCTGTCGTCTTGGGCGGTACCTCGCTCGCAGGCGGCAAAGGCCGTATTTCTGGCACGCTCATCGGTGCTCTTATCATCGGTACCTTGAATAATGGTCTGAACATTTTGAATGTGTCCAGCTTCTATCAGCAGGTTGTCAAAGGCGTAGTTATTTTGCTTGCCGTCCTGATGGATCGCAAGAAGAACTAAGGAGGAAAACATTTTGTTTAAGAAAATCGCATTAACAGCTCTCATTGGCGCAGCACTCATCTCTGCTGCTGGTTGTGGCGGCTCTGATAAGAAAGCCGACTCTTCTGCTGCTTCCGGCGCGAAGAAAGTCACCATCGGCTTCTCTGTCTCCACGCAGAACAACCCATTCTTCGTCACCATGGCAAACAGCGTCAAAGCAGCTGCTGAAAAGGCTGGCGTGAATGTCAAGATCGTCGATGCACAGAATGATCCGGCAAAACAGTCCAATGATATCGCTGACCTGCTCCAGGGCAACATCAGCGTCCTCATCGTGAATCCGGTAGACTCCGCAGCAGTATCCAACTCTGTCCTTGCAGCCAATAAAGCCAAGATCCCGGTCATCACCATCGACCGTGCTTCTGACAAGGGCGAAGTCGCTGTACACATCGCTTCCAACAACATCAAGGGCGGCGAAATGGCAGCAGAATACATCGTTTCTAAACTCGGCGAAGGCACTCCGGTCGCTGAACTCGAAGGTATCCCGGGCGCATCCGCTTCCCGTGAACGCGGCCAGGGCTTCCATAACATCGCTGACAAGAAACTGAAAGTCCTCGCAAAACAGAGCGCAAACTTCGACCGCAGCCAGGGCCTGACCGTTTCTGAAAATATTCTCCAGGCAAACCCGGATGTCAAAGCCATCTTCGCACAGAACGATGAAATGGCTCTCGGCGCTATCTCCGCTGCCAAAGCTGCCAACAAGCAGATCTTCATCATCGGCTTCGATGGCACGGATGACGGCGTGAAAGCAGTCAAAGACGGCACCATGGCAGCTACCATCGCACAGCAGCCAGACAAGATGGGTGAAATCGGCGTCGATGCTGCTCTGAAGCTCGCTAAGGGTGAAAACGTCGAAAAGAATATCGCTGTCGATCTGAAACTGATCGAAAACAAATAATTTATTTTATCTGACAACCTGAACAAAAACCGCAGCTTAGGCTGCGGTTTTTTGATGGGGGAGGGGGGAGGCCCATAGGGCGTGCTGCCCCTTGATTGCGGTTGAAAGCCTCGATTGAATGAGAAATGAGAAATGAGAAATGGTGGTGCTGCGCCAGATCCTTCGACTCAGTTCTCACTGTTCCGCCTTTACATTATCGAACATCCGACATTTCACTCCGCTCAGGATGACGAAATGCGCCGCG
>ULRD01057035.1_pt1 | contig 11730 bp, 7 predicted proteins | sample 1955181 | NCBI WGS metagenome assembly ULRD01 (sample SAMEA4835675, study PRJEB28245) | human gut metagenome | biome: gut microbiome; material: fecal sample | place: Denmark | collected 2008
GTTGGCCCGCGTATCCATCGCCAAGGCCGTCACCCCAGCCGATATCACTCTCCACACTGCGGGGCTGCGGCTTGCTGAGCCACTCCATGTTTTCCTCCGGGATCTCCTTCAAGAAACGGGAGGGCATGGCGGGGGCCGTGCGGCCAAACAGCATACGCTGCCGTGCGTTTGTCAGCGTCAGCGTCTCCTTGGCGCGGGTCATGGCCACATAGCAAAGACGCCGCTCCTCCTCCATCTCCTCCGCGTCGCCCATGGCGCGATTTCCGGGGAAAAGTCCATCCTCCATGCCCACCACATAGACGTGAGGGAATTCCAGACCCTTGGCGGCGTGCATGGTCATCATGGTCACGCAGTTGTCGCTGTCAGACTGGCTGTCCAGATCGGTGTACAGCGCCACCTCGTCCAGAAAGCCCGCCAGCGTCGGCTCACCCTCCGCATTTTCCAGATAGCCTTGGATGCTGGATTTCAGCTCCTCTACGTTCTCCAGACGGCCGCGGCTCTCTACATCGTCCTTTTCCCGCAGGGCGGCGGTGTAGCCGCTCTTGTCGCAGACCAGATCGTAGAACGCCATGAGATCGGAGTCCGGCAGCTGCCGGCGCAGGGACTCGATCATATCTGTAAAGGCGAGGAGCTTGCCAGCTGCATTTTTCAATTCCGGATAGTCTGCCGCGTGGAGAAGCACCTCATAGAGGGAGCTTCCCTGCTCGGTGGCGAGGATCTGCGCCTTGTCCACGGTGGCCTGCCCGATCTTGCGGGAGGGTACGTTGATGATTCGCCGCAGACGCAGGTCATCGGTGGTGTTGCTGATGACGCACAGATACGCCAGCATATCCTTGACCTCGGCGCGGTCGAAGAACTTCATGCCGCCGTAGATCTTGTAGGGGACGCCGTTGCGCTTGAACGCATATTCCAGCGCGTTGGACTGGGCGTTCATCCGGTAGAGCACCGCGTTGTCCTTCCAGCTTTCGCCCCGGCGGTAGCCGGTCATCATCTGTCCCACCACATAATTGGCCTCGTCGCTCTCATTAAAGGCGGTCTTGACGGTGACCTTCTCCCCCGCTCCGTTCTCCGTCCACAGGGTCTTTCCCTTGCGCCCCTCGTTGTGGCGGATGACGGCGTTGGCCGCGTCCAGAATGTTCTGCGTGGAGCGGTAATTCTGCTCCAGCCGGATGGTGCGGGCACCCTTGTACTCCTTTTCAAAGCTGAGGATATTGCTGATGTCCGCGCCGCGGAAACGGTAAATGCTCTGGTCGTCGTCGCCCACCACGCAGATGTTGTGCCGCTCGTTGGTCAGAAGGCTGGCCAGCAGGTATTGCAGGTGGTTGGTGTCCTGATACTCGTCGATGAGGATATAACGGAATTTGTTCTGATAGTACGCCCGCACATCCGGACAGTCCTGCAGCAGCCGGACGGTGTGCAGAATGATGTCGTCGAAGTCCAGCGCATTGGCGTCCCGCAGCTTTCTGTTGTAAAGCGCGTATACTTTACCGATCCTGATGCGCCGCCAATCGTTGATGGCCTGCCACTGCTGGATAAACGCCTCCGGCGACTGCATATCGTCCTTTGCACGGGAAATAATGCTCAGGATCTCTCTGGGCGGAAACGCCTTCTCGTCCAGAGACAGCTCCTTGAGAATGTCTTTAATGACCCGCTTGCTGTCATCCGTGTCGTAGATGGTGAAGCTGCGGTCAAAGCCTATGCGGTCAATGTCCCGGCGCAGAATGCGGACACAGGCGGAGTGGAATGTGGACGCCCACACGTCCTGTGCCACTTTCTCTCCCAGCATACGCCCCAGCCGCTCCTTCAGCTCGTTGGCGGCCTTATTGGTAAAGGTGATGGCCAGTACCTCCCACGGGCGGGCGGGCTCCACGGCGCAGAGATACTGCATCAGCGGACGCTGCTCCTCGTCGGGCGCTTTGACGTATTCCTCCAGAAACGCCGCCACATCCTCCGTCACAGGGATGGGAATATCCGTACTGTCACTGCCCCGTCCGTAGCGCAGCAGATTGGCCACGCGGTTGATCAGCACCGTGGTCTTGCCGGATCCGGCGCCCGCCAGCAGCAGCAGCGGCCCCTCCGTGGTCAGCACGCCCTCCTGTTGGCGCGGGTTCAGCTTTTGGAAGTCGGCGGCAATGGCAGCACGCCGCGCCGCGATAAATCGTCTCTCCAGTTCCGTCATGAAGAAGCCTCGCTTTTCTCTTTCTTGCCCTCTATTCTAATACAGCATCGGCCTGCGGTCAACCGTTACCGAAAAATAAGTAGAATTTTTGTTCGATTTATGTTGACAAGAACGCTTGTTCGATTTATAATGCCAATAGAACATAGGTTTGATACGGAGGTAACTCTTATGACGACGATCGGATTGCTCATCACCCTGCTGGGCGCAGGTTCCATTGCTGCCAACGTGATGCGCCTCATCGACTGCATCGACCATCCGGCGCCCCGCCGCAGACGCCGCACGGCGTAACAGTATGGATGTTCTGGAGAAGCTGACGATCCTGACGGACGCCGCCAAGTACGATGCGGCCTGTACCTCCAGCGGTGTGCAGCGCGGTGCCAGAGCCGGTATGATCGGCAACACCACCTCCTCCATCGCCGGATGCTGCCACAGCTTTTCGGCGGATGGCCGCTGCATCACGCTGCTGAAGGTACTGATGACCAATGCCTGCGCCTACGACTGCAAATATTGTATCAATCGGCGCAGCAACGACACGCGGCGGGCGGCGTTCACTCCGCGGGAGCTGGCAGAACTGACCATCGGCTTTTACCGGCGGAATTACATCGAAGGGTTGTTTCTCTCCAGCGGCGTACTGCGCAGCCCGGACTATACCACCGAGCAGATGATACAGGCGCTTCGCATCCTGCGGGAGGAGTACCGGTTCAACGGCTACATCCACGCCAAGGCCATTCCAGGCACATCTCCGGAGCTGGTGGAACAGCTTGGCTTGCTGGCGGATCGTCTCAGCGTCAACATCGAGCTGCCGTCGCAAGCCGGCTTGCAGACACTGGCACCGGATAAGACAAAAGACGCGATCCTGCGGCCTATGGGACAGATACGGGACGGCGTGCGCCAGAGCAAGGCGGAGCTTGCAAAGTACAGGCACGCGCCGGTGTTTGCCCCAGCCGGGCAAAGCACACAGCTCATTGTAGGCGCCACCGGTGACGATGACCGGCACATCCTCCGATTGACGGAGTCGCTGTACGAGAAGTACCGGCTCAAACGGGTGTTTTACTCAGCGTATGTGCCGGTGGTGGAGAACCGCCTCCTCCCTTCTCTCGACACAAAACCGCCGCTGCTGCGGGAGCATCGGCTGTATCAGGCGGACTGGCTGCTGCGCTTCTATGGCTTCCGGGCCGCGGAGCTGCTGGACGACGCGCACCCCAACTTCGACTGTCGGCTCGATCCGAAATCCAGTTGGGCGGTGGCACATCTGGAGCAGTTTCCGGTGGAGATCATGCGGGCGGATCTGGAGACACTGCTGCGTGTGCCGGGTATCGGCCCGGTCAGTGCGCGGCGCATCCTGTCAGCCCGGCGGCAGAGCCATCTCCGCTTCGAGGATCTGAAAAAGCTGGGCGTCGTGGTGAAGCGAGCACAGTTTTTTATCACCTGCGGCGGCAGAATGCGGCAGGGACTGCGCTTCTCGCCGGACACGCTGCCGGTGCAGCTGGCACAGATGGAACGGGGCCTTCTTCCGGAAAGCAGCGCAGAACAGCTGTCATTATTCGATGATGCGGGGTGAGCGACTTGGATGTGATCTATCAATACGATGGGACGTTCGCGGGGTTTCTGTGCTGCATCTACGACAGCTATGCCTATAAGGAATCCCCCGTCGGTTTTTCTTCCGACGAGGGATTTTTGTCGCTGTATGAGGTGCGCACTGTACCCACCAGCGCCGCGCACAGTAAGCGGGTGTATCAGGGGATATTTTCCCGGTCAGCGCAGGCGGCGAAGGTGCTGCGGAGAGCTTTCCTGACCTGCATAGCGGACAAGGAGCTGCATCTCTACGCATTTGCCTGCAAGGTGCTGCGGGAGGGCGGCGGCTTCATGGGGGATCTGTCCGATCCGATATACTATCCGCTGTACAAGGCCCTCCGGCACATGAGCGGCGAGCTGGAAAAGCTCCGGGGGTTTGTACGTTTTTCGGACTACAGTGGTGTGCTTGGCGCGGTGATCGAGCCGAAAAACCGTGTTCTGCCGCTGCTGCGCCATCATTTCTGTGAGCGCTATGCCAATGAGACATTTTTCATCTTCGATAGAACCAACCGCGAGGTTCTGTTCCACACGCAGGGCCGCGCCCGCATTGTGCCGATGGAGCATCTGGAGCTGGCAGCGCCGGATGAGACGGAGCTCCAATACAGGCAGCTCTGGAAAACCTTCTTTGAAACGGTGGCCATCAAGGAACGGCGAAACCCGCGCTGCCAGAACTCGTTTCTCCCCAAGCGCTATCGCGGCGTCATGACGGAGTTTTTACCGCTGGACGGCGACGGCGCCATGCCCTCTCGACCGGAGCAGCCGCGGCTGCGGCCCTGAGCGCGACCTACCGGTCAATCGCTCAGCAGCTCCCGAAGCTTCTGCAAGCTGCGGCGCTCCATGCGGGATACCTGCACCTGTGAAACATGCAGGAGCCGGGCGGTCTGCTCCTGCGTCAAGCCCTTGAAAAACCGGAGAAGGATGGTCTTTTTCTCCTGTTCCGGCAGGCGGTCGATGGCCTCTCGCAGAGCGAGCCGCTCCACCATGCCCGCCTCCGGCTCCTCCGTACCCAGCAGGGATTCCAGCGTCAGTCCCTCCGCCGTCTCCTGCTGTAAGGATTCCGGCGCCACCACCGCCAGCTCGATGTGGGCGATCTCCTCCACGGTGAGGCCGGTCTCCTCCGCCAATTCGGAGAGCCGTGGCGCGCAGCCCAGACGATTTTGCAGGCGCTCCTTGGCCGCCCAGAGCATCTGACCCTTCTCCCGCAGGGTGCGTCCAACTTTTATGGGGCCGTCATCCCGCAGAAAGCGGCGGATCTCCCCTGCGATCTTGGGTACGGCATAGGTGGAAAACTGTGTTCCGTATGTGAGGTCAAATCCCTTTACAGCCTTTATAAATCCAATGCATCCAAGCTGATACAGATCATCCGTCTCCACGCCGCAGCCGCGATAGCGCTTGACGATCGACCAGATCAAGCCGGTATTTTCCAGGAGCATCTGCTGGCAGGCGTCATCGTCTCCCTGCTGCGCCCGCTCCAACAGCGCCATGCGGTCCTCCGCCGTCATCGCGGCATCAGACGCGGCGCGATGCGCTTTCGCATCTGGACGGTGGTACCCTTGCCTGCTATCGAACGGACGGTGAGCTTGTCCATGAAGCTCTCCATGATGGTGAAGCCCATACCGCTCCGCTCGCTGCCGCCGGTGGTGAACAGCGGACGCCGTGCCTCCTCTACATCGGCGATGCCGCGGCCCCAGTCACGGACAGTGATCTCCAGCACGTTTCCCTTGAGCAGCTTCATCTTCATGACGATCTTCCCCAGCGCGTCCGGATAAGCGTGAACGATGGCGTTGGTCACCGCTTCGCTGACAGCGGTTTTGATGTCGCCCATCTCGTCCAACGTCGGGTCAAGCTGCAGCGCGAAGCCCGCCGCGGCGGAGCGCGCAAAGCTCTCGTTGCTGCTGCGGCTGAGAAATTCGATGGTCACATAGTTTTCGGCGCGTGTCATATGTACTCTCCTCCTATCTTCTCAAGCGATGGTCATCATTCGCCCAATGCCTGCCGCCTCAAATACCTTCCGGGGCTGCAGCGCTACATGGCGCAGTGTCACGGCACCTCCCAGCTCCCGCATACGCTGCCAGCCCCGCAGCGCCACGGCGATGCCGGAGCTGTCCATAAATGTCACGTCCGTGAAATCCAGGATCAGCACCATCGGCAGCGTCTTCTGTATGTCCTGCTCCAAGCGGAGCAGCAGCCCCTGCGCGCCGTGATGATCCAGCTCCCCTTTCAAGAAGAACTCCAAACAGTTCCCCTCGTGTCTTGTCAACACTTCCATATCCGATGCTCCTTCGTAAAAATAATCACCGCAGATCATTGATCTATGGTGATTATAGTGTATTTATGCAGTTTTTGCTGTCGAATCACGCCTGTACGGTCAGGAAATTCAGATCTGCATGGCAGCGGCGGACTCATCCAGCTTCGCGATGAGGGCGCGGGCCTTCTCCGCCTTTTCACGCTCGGCGTTGACGACATTCTCCGGGGCCCGGGAGGTGAAGGACTCGTTGGCCAGCTTTGCCTCGATGCGCTGGAGGTTCTCCTCCGCCTTCTTACGCTCGGCGGCGATGCGCGCCAGCTCCTTGGCGATATCCACCAGCTCCGCCATGGGCATATAGATGGTGGCGTCGTGGGTCGCCACTGTCACCATACCGGTCAGGTCGGCGGGCGCGGCGGTCTGTACCGTCAGCTCGCTGGCGTAGGCCATGCGGGTGATGAAATGCGCGCCCATCTGATAGTTTTCCGGCTGGGCTGCCACAATGACCACCTGTGCCTTGCGGCTGGGCGGCACGTTCATCTCGGCGCGGCGGGCGCGGATAGCGGAAATGGCATCCTTCACCGCCTCCATGGCGGCTTCTGCCTCCGGGAAGTGCAGCGCGTCCTGATACTCCGGCCACTTGGCGGTGATCAGATAGTCGCCCTCGTGGGGCAGCGCCTGCCAGATCTCCTCGGTGATGAACGGCATGAACGGGTGCAGCAGCTCCATGATCCGCAGCAGCACGTAGCACAGCACGTTCTCGGCGGCCAGCTTGGCGGCCTCATCCTCACCATTGAGACGGGTCTTGGTCAGCTCGATATACCAGTCGCAGTAGGTATCCCAGATGAAGTCGTAGATCTTGGCGGAGGCCACGCCCAGCTCATACGCCTCCAGATTGTCGGTGACCTCGCGGATCAGCGTATTCAGGCGGCTGAGCACCCACTTGTCCTCCAGCTCCAGCTTCTCCGGCAGCTGTACCTTGTCGATGGACAGGTTCATCATCACGAAGCGGCTGGCGTTCCAGATCTTATTGGCAAAGTTACGCATAGCCTCGCACTTCTCCACAAAGAAACGCATATCATTGCCGGGGCTGTTGCCGGTGATGAGGTTGAAGCGCAGAGCGTCGGCGCCGTACTTCTCCGCCATCTCCAGCGGGTCGATGCCGTTGCCCAGGGACTTGGACATTTTGCGGCCCTTGTCGTCGCGGACCAGACCGTGGATAAAGACCGTCTTGAACGGCTCCTTCTTCATCTGCTCCATGCCGGAGAAGATCATGCGCGCCACCCAGAAGAAGATGATATCGTAGCCGGTGACCATGACGGAGGTGGGGTACCAGTAGTTCAGGTCAGCGGCGTCCAGATCGGGCCAACCCATGGTGGAGAAGGGCCACAGAGCCGAGCTGAACCATGTATCCAGCACGTCCTCCTCGCGGGTCAGGTGGGTGCAGCCGCACTTCTCGCACTTGGTGGGGTCGGTACGGCTCACGTTGATGTGGCCGCACTCGTCGCAGTACCAGGCGGGGATCTGATGACCCCACCAGAGCTGACGGGAGATGCACCAGTCGTGGACATTCTCCATCCAGTTGATATAGGTCTTGGTGAAACGCTCCGGCACAAAGTTGATGGTGCCGTCCTCCACCACACGGATGGCCTCCTTGGCCAGCGGCGCCATCTTCACGAACCACTGGGCGGAGATCAGCGGCTCCACATCGTTGTGGCAGCGGTAGCAGGTGCCAACGTTGTGAGAGTAGGGCTCGGCCTTGACCAGATAGCCCTCGGCCTCCAGATCGGCCACGATGGCCTTGCGGCACTCGTAGCGGTCCATGCCCTCGTATTTGCCGCCGTTCTCGTTGATCTTACCGTCGTCGGCGATGCAGCGGATGACCTCCAGATGGTGGCGCAGGCCAACCTCAAAGTCGTTGGGGTCGTGGGCCGGGGTCATCTTCACGGCGCCGGTACCGAAGCCGATCTCGCAGTACTCGTCGCCCACGATGGGGATCTCACGGCCCACCAGCGGCAGGATGCAGGTCTTGCCGATGAGGTGCTTGAACTTCTCATCCTCCGGGTTGACCGCTACACCGGTATCGCCCAGCATAGTCTCCGGACGGGTGGTGGCGATGATGATGTCGCCGCTGCCGTCGCTCAGCGGGTAGCGTACGTACCACAGGTGGCCGGGCTTGTCCACATACTCCACCTCGGCGTCAGACAGCGCCGTCAGGCAGTTGGGACACCAGTTGATGATGCGGCTGCCCTTGTAGATCAGCCCCTTGTCGTACAGCTCGCAGAATGTCTCGCGGACAGCGCGGGAGCAGCCCTCGTCCATGGTGAAGCGGCTGCGGTCCCAGTCACAGGACGCGCCCATCTTCTTCTGCTGCTCCACGATACGGTCGCCGTACTTCTCCTTCCACGCCCAGACGCGCTCCAAAAACTTCTCGCGGCCCAGATCGTAGCGGGTCAGACCCTCCTTGGTACGCAGCTCCTCCTCCACCTTGATCTGGGTGGCGATGCCGGCATGGTCTGTGCCGGGGAGCCACAGCGCCTCGTAGCCCTGCATCCGCTTGAAGCGGGTCAGGATGTCCTGCAGCGTGCAGTCCAGCGCGTGTCCCATGTGGAGCTGGCCGGTGACGTTGGGGGGCGGCATGACGATGGAAAAGGGCTTCTTGTCCGGATCGGGCTTGGCCTTGAAGCAGCCGCCATCCATCCACATCTGGTAGATCCGGGACTCCACGTCCCGCGGATCGTACACCTTCGGCAGTTCTTTCATATGCTTTCTCCTTTTTTGAGTATTTGGCAAAACAAAAAGTCCGCTCCGTTTTGCCATAGCAAAACAGGGCGAACATCCAGTCCGTGGTACCACCTGTATTCGGGAAAGCTCCCGCACTCATGGGTGCAGCTACACCCTGTCCCGATAACGGTGGACATCCGTCGCGGCCTACTGCTCGTTCAGCCCGAAGCTCCGAGACGACTTGGGCGGGGCGTCACGGGCGCTTACACCTGCCGCGCCCTCTCTTAGCATCCGCTGACCGCTTACTGCTTCTCATCATCGCTGTTTTCGTATGGTGGGAGTATACTATATCCGCGAAAAAATGTCAAGACAGTTCTCTTTATCGGAAAACGGGGAGCGGATGACCGCTCCCCGTTCGTATTTGACCTGTTTTGCATTACCGCTTGTTGGAGCGGATCCAGATACCCTGCTTCTCCGCGTTGGCGATCAGCTCGTCGCGGAACATGGGGTGGGCGATGCTGACCAGCTTCTCCGCACGCTCCCACGTGGAGCAGCCCACCAGATTGACGCCGCCGTACTCGGTGACGATGTAGTACGCCAGACTGCGGGGGTCGGTGACGATATCGCCGGGGGATAGCAGCGGATTGATGCGGGACTTGACGTTGCCCTGCTTATCCGTGAAGGACGAAGTCAGGCAGATAAACGCCTTGCCGCCGTTGGACAGCGCCGCGCCCTCCAGAAAGTCCAGCTGGCCGCCGGTGCCGCTGATCTGGCGGATGCCGGAGCTTTCGGCGCAGATCTGACCGTACAGATCCACGGAAATGCAGTTGTTGATGGACACAAAGTTGTCCTGCTTGCCCACATTGGCAGGGTCGTTGCAGTAGCTGATGGGGTATGTAACCACACCGGGGTTTTCCCGGATCCAGTCGTACAGGTCGGGAGAGCCGATGGCGAGACCGAAGATGCTCTTATAGCGATCCAGCCGCTTGTGGGTATTGGTGATCTTGCCGGCCTTGTACATATCCAGATAGCTGTCGCACAGCATCTCCGTATGGATGCCCAGACCCTTCAGGTCGCTCTTGGCGATCATCTGACCCACGGCGTTGGGCAGCGAGCCGATGCCCAGCTGGAGCGTGGAGCCGTCCACCATGTTCTGCACCACATACTCGGCGATCTTCATCTCCGCCTCGGAGGCGGGAGGCGACTTGACGCTGGGCAGTGCGCCGTGGGGGCCCTCCACGATCATATCCACGTCACTGATGTGGATGCACTCGTCCAGACCGCCATAGACCCAGGGCAGGTTCTCGTTGACCTCCAGGATCACGATATCCGCCTTGTCCAGTGTGGCGCGAGCGGAGGCGGTGGAGGCGGCGAAGTTGAAGTAGCCGTGCTCATTCATGGGGGTGACGCACATCATGGCCACGTTCACCGTCAGGAACTGGGTGTAGTACCAGCCCAGATTGCGGAACACCATGGGGTTGAAGTTGCACAGCCCCTTGTCGCAGAGCTTGCGCTCGTAGCCGGACATATGCCAGCTGTTGTAGACAAAGTGCTGGCGAGTGGGGTCGCACTCCACCATCTGAATGGGCTCAAAGATCAGATAACCGCGGATCTTCACGTCCCGCAGCTCCTCCTTACGGCGGGCAATGGCGGCGTCCATTAACGAGGGAAAGCCCGCGCCCATGCCGATGTCGATCCAGTCACCGCTCTTAACGACCTTGGCGGCTTCATCCGGTGTACAGAGCTTGCGTCTGTATTCTGATGTGTAGTCAAACGGTACTGCCATAGTGTTCTCCCTTTCCCCTCATGAAGTCGGATTTACTTTGTTAATTTTATCACTCTCCCTGCTGTATGTCAACAAATTAACGGATATTTATCACCGCAAAAAAAATAATCTGCGCCGAAACAAAAGAAAAAGAAGATGAAGCCGCCTTTGGGGCGGCTTCATCTTCTTTTGTCACAAATTCACGAAGAAGTTTACCACAGAGAAACTTCCTTACTTCTCCGCACGGCGCTTGTAGGCGTCGTACTTCTCCTTGGCGGCCTCCTCTGCCTCGGCGAACAGCACCTTGGCATTTTCGGGGAAGCTCAGCTCCAGAGAGGCATAGCGCACCTCGCCCTTCATGAAGTCATACAGCGGCATGGTGGGCTCCTTGCTGTCCAGCGTGAAGGTCTTGGTCTCCGGGCTGTACCGGTACAGGTTCCAGTAACCGGAGTTGACAGCGTCCTTCATCTCCTGCTGGACATTGTTCATGCCCTTCTTGATACCGTGGTTGATGCAGGGCGCGTAGCAGATGACGATGGACGGACCCTTGTGAGCCTCGGCCTCCTTGATGGCCTTGATGAGCTGGTTGGGATTGGCGCCCATGGAGCACTGTGCCACGTACACGTTGTCGTAGGTCATCATCAGCATACCAAGGTCTTTCTTCTTGGTCTTCTTGCCGCTGGCCTGGAACTGCGCCACCGCGCCGATGGGCGTGGCCTTGGAGGACTGTCCACCGGTATTGGAGTACACCTCGGTGTCCACCAGCAGCACGTTGACGTCCTCGCCCATGGCGAACACATGATCGAGGCCGCCGTAGCCAATGTCGTAGGCCCAGCCGTCGCCGCCGTACATCCACATGGTCTTCTTGGACATATCCTTCTTGCGCTTGAGGATCTCGTCCACGATAGCCTGCTCCTCGGCAGAGAATTTGCCATTCTCCAGCAGCGCCACCAGCGCCTCGGTAGCGGGAGTGGAGGCGTCCAGATCCTCGTAGGTCTCCAGCCACTTGGCAATGGCGGCCTTGACGGCCTCATCCTTGGTCAGCGCATCCAGCTCCTTGACGTAGCCGGTGACGCACTCGCGCAGCTGCTTGACAGCCAGACACATACCGTAGGAGAACTCGGCGTTGTTCTCAAACAGGGAGTTGGACCATGCCACGCCCTTGCCCTCGGCGTTCTTGCAGTACGGCACACAGGGCATGGCCGCGCCCCAGGCCTGGGTGCAGCCGGTGGCGTTGGCCAG
>ULRD01007493.1_pt1 | contig 11706 bp, 18 predicted proteins | sample 1955181 | NCBI WGS metagenome assembly ULRD01 (sample SAMEA4835675, study PRJEB28245) | human gut metagenome | biome: gut microbiome; material: fecal sample | place: Denmark | collected 2008
TTGTAAGGCAGGTGCTCTAACCAGCTGAGCTATGCTCCCGTCCTTGCCGCTTTCGTAAACGGCGAGTATGATTATACTAAATGTTCCCCCAACTGTCAACAAGAAAAACAAAAATTTTCTAAAAAATTTTCCGCAGGGCTTACAGACTGTCGATGAGGGCCTTCAGCTCGTCACCGGAGAAATCGTACACCGCGTCGCAGAACTGGCAGGTCATGCTGCAGTGGCCCTGTTCGTCCAGGATCTGCCGCAGCTCGTCCTTGCCCAGGGAGATCAGGGCACGCTCCACCCGCTGGCGGCTGCAGTAGCAGCGGTACTCCACGGGGCAGGTCTCCAGGATCTTCAGGTCGAAGTCCGACATGACCTGACGCAGCATATGCTCCGGGTCGTCGTCCTTGTCCAGAATGGCGGAGACGTTGCCTGCCGCCATGATGCCGCCCTCCACCTTGACGATGGTATCCTCGGTGGCACCGGGCAGCAGCTGAATGAGGTAGCCGCCGGCGGCCTTGACGCTCTGGTCACGGTCCACCAGCACGCCCAGTCCGCAGGCGGTGGGGATCTGCTCAGACTCCACGAAGTAGGCGGCCACATCCTCGGCGATCTCGCCGCCCAGCAGGTCGATGGTGCCCACATACGGCTCCTTCATATGGAGATCCTTGATGACGGTGATGGTACCCTCGCGGCCTACGGCACCGCCTACGTCCAGCTTACCGTCCTCACGCAGGGGAATGTCCACCTGGGGGTTGGTGACGTAGCCCCGGACGTTGCCCAGATTGTCGGACACGGCCAGCACGGTGCCCAGGGGGCCGCCGCCCTTGATCTGGAGGGTCAGGCTGGCGCCCACGCCCTTCAGGGCGTTGCCCATGAGGCTGGCGGCGGACAGGGTGCGGCCCAGGGCCGCGGTGCCCACCGGCAGCAGCTTGTGTATCTGCCGTGCCCGCTCCGTCAGGTCACGGCTGCAGATAGCGGCGGCCTGTACCAGGCCGTCGGATGAAATGGCTCTTACGATGCGATCCATAGAAAAATCACTCCTTGTGAGGTTATTTGCGGATGGCGGTAAAGTAGATGCGCTGTTCACCCTCTTTGGGGCTGCGGCACACCATGTCGCCATAGGCGCGGATATCGCCGAAGCCGGCGGCCTTCAGCCAATCGGTCAGCTCCTCCACGGTATAGGCCCGCTGGCGGTGGACCTCCAGGTCACGCTCCCAGGTGCCGCCCGACTGCTGGCGGAACAGATCCACATAGTAGGTACACAAGCCGCGGCGGTATTCGGTGCGCCAGACGCAGTAGGTGTCCTCCGTCTCATCCAGGAACACCTGACCATCCAGGGCGGCCAGCTTCTCCACGGTGTTGATGTCAAAGACCAGCAGTCCGCCGGGGGCGATGAACAGGTGCAGCCGCTGGAAGGTGCGCTGCACGTCGGCGGGGCGGGTCAGGTAGTTGAGGCTGTCCAGGCAGCAGATGGCGGCGTCCACGGTGCCGTACAGATCCAGCTTCGGCATGGACTGGTGCAGGAAGATGGGGGCGATGCCCTCCACCGTGCCGCTCTTGCTCATGGCGGCGGCCAGCATATCCTCGCTGCCGTCCACGGCGATCAGCTCATAGCCGCGCGCCGTCAGCAGCCAGGTCATGGCGCCGGTGCCGCAGGCCAGATCCAGCACAGTGTGCACCGGGATGCGGCTGCGGCGGAAGAGCTTTTCGATAAAGTCCGCCCGCTTTTCGTACCGGACGTCCACGGTCAGGTCGTCGTAGCTGGCGGCCAGGGCGTCGTAGGCACTCATTCCTCGGACTCCTTCTCCTTGGCCTCCTGCTCCTCCAGGGCCTTCATCTTCTCCAGGACACCCTCGTAGCCGCCGGCACCGTAGATGAGGCTGCGGTTCACGCGGCTGATGGTGGCGCTGGAGGCACCGGTGCGCTCCAAAATATCATTATAAATGAGGCCGTTGTTCAGCAGTGTGGCCACCTCGTAGCGCTGCTCCATAGAGCGCAGCTCCGGGATGGTGCACAGATCCTGGAAGAAGTTATAGCACTCCTCCTCGGTCTCCAGTGTCAGGATCGCCTTGTACAGACGGTCGCTCTTTTCCTTCTTGGCGATCTTGCATTTTGTGGTATGCACGGCCATGGTGTGGTTCCTCCCTTATAATACCTACATTCCCTATATGTGTGACACTTGCCACTTTCATATTTTAACGCTTTCGCGCGTGAAAGTAAAGGAGCAAAGTGAAAATTTTCTGTGAAGAACGAAAAACGGGAACCTTTTGGCGGAATTTTCCGTCACATAAATAGGAAAAACAACATTATTAAAATGGAGAGAACAGAACAGGGAGGAAAAACGATGAAAAAGGTACGGATGATGCTGTGCGGCGTGCTGGCGGCGCTGATGCTGGCGGGCTGCGGCGGTACGGGGATGGGGGAGTATACCCTTGCGGAGGCGGGCCATCCCACGGCGCGGAAAACGGAGGACCGGGTGGACACGGAGGCACTGCGGCAGTTCGGTGACGAAACGGCGGCTGTTGTTTTCACCGGAGAAAGGAACGAGGTGTATTCCCCGGTAAGCCTGTATGTGGCGCTGGGGATGCTGACGGAGCTGGCGGACGACGAGACGAAGCAGCAGGTGATGGATTTGCTGGGCGTATCCGACAGCGAGACGATTCGGCAATGGACGAAGGCGTTGTGGCAGCAGCTCTATCACGACGAGCAGGACAGCGCCCTGTGGCTGGGCAACGCGGCATTCCTCAATGAGAATATGGCGTTTCATAAGGAGCCGCTGGACGTTCTGGCGGAGGACTATTATGCGTCCTCGTATCAGGTGCCCATGGGCAGTAAGGCGGCGGACAAAGCCATCGCCGCGTGGCTGAATCGGCAGACCAACGACCTGCTGGCCGATGACACCAAAGCCATCGAGACGAAGGAGAGCGACCTTCTGCGGCTGTACAATACCATATATTATAAGGCGGCGTGGCAAGCGGCGTTCTTCGAGGGTGCGACGAAGCAGGATATCTTCACCGTTGCCGACGGCACGGAGCAGAGAACGGACTTCATGCACATCTCCATCGAGGGAGCGCCTGTGGCGCGGGGCGAGGGCTACCGGTGCGCGTCGCTATATCTGAAGGACGGCGGCGAGATGACCTTCTATCTGCCGGACGAGGGCGTGACGGTGGAGGAGCTTTTACAGCGGAAGAACATCCTGAGCGAGCTGCTGCCTGTGAACGCTGAGGAGGTGCGGGTCAACTGGTCGGTGCCCAAGTTTGACATCCGCGCCTCGCTGGAGCTGAATGACGCATTGCAGGCGCTGGGCGTTACGGACGCATTTGACGTAAGAAAGGCGGACTTCTCGCCGCTGACGGAGCAGACGGCATATGTGGAGAGCGTGAATCAGGCGGCGCGGGTGAGGATCGACGAGGAGGGCATAGAGGCTGCTGCCTTCACCGAAGTGCAAGAAGGCGGCGCGGGTGCGCCGCAGGAGTTGGACGAGGAGGAGATGAACCTGAACCGACCGTTTGCGTTTGCCATCTGGAAAGACGGTGCGCCGCTGTTCATAGGCGCGGTACAGACCATGGAGGGAATGTAACATGAAGCGAATGAGAGCAATTCTGTGCGGCGTGCTGGCGGCGCTGATGCTGGCGGGCTGCGGCGGAGTAGAGGTAATCACTTGCCAGTCGGAGCGGCCGGCGCCGGCGGCGGATCTGACGCAGTATGCGGTCAGGGAGGCGGCCTATCCGGTGTTTCCCAAGGAGCCGGTGTATGAAGATTACATCGACGAGAACGGCGAGGGGGACTGGGACGCCTATGATGCGGCGTACAGCGAATATAGAGAGGCGTTGCAGAAGCTGGGCAAGGGTGAGCGGCCGGACGACAGCGCGGTGCGGCGCTTTGCCGATCAGACGGCGGCGGAGATCTTCACCGGACGGGAGAACACGGTGTATTCGCCCATCAGCCTGTATGCGGCGCTGGGGATGCTGACGGAGCTGACGGACGGCGAGACACGGCAGCAGGTGATGGCTTTGCTGAGCGCCGCCGACACGGAAGCGCTGCGGCAGCAGATCAACCGCCTGTGGATCAGCGTCTATCAGGACGGCGACGCGGTGTGCCGGTTGGCCAACGCCGCCTTTGCGCGGGAGGACGCCGATGTGAAGCAGGCGGCGGTGGATGCGCTGGCGGAGTGGTATTTCGCGTCCTCCTACCGGGTGCCCATGGGGACGGAGGAGGCCGACGAGGCCATCGCCAGTTGGCTGAACCAGCAGACCGGCGGGCTGCTGTCGGAGGAGACGGGGAACATCCATACGGAGAAGGAGAACCTTCTGCGGCTGTACAACACCATATATTATAAGGCGGGCTGGCTGAACGCCTTTGAGAGTGGCCAGACGGGGACGGATACCTTTACCGCCGCCGACGGCAGCAAGCAGCAAGTGGACTTTATGCACCGGACGGGCGAGGGCACTTACCGGAAGGGTGAGGGCTATACCGCCGCGCCGAAGAGCCTGAAATATGGGCGGATGGTATTCGTGCTGCCGGAGGAGGGCGTGACGCCGGAGAGCCTGCTGCAGCGGCAGGGGTTCCTGTCGGAGCTGGCGGAAGGCTATGAGGGCGCGCGGGTGATCTGGTCGGTGCCGAAGTTCGATGTGAAGTCCTCTGTTGACCTGGCGGATGCGCTGAAGGCGCTGGGAGTGGCCGACGCCTTTGAGGCGGATAAGGCGGACTTTACGCCGCTGACGGACAACATCGCATATGTGAGCAGCGTGATGCAGGCCGCCCGTGTCAAGATCGACGAGGAGGGCGTGGAGGCCGCGGCCTATACGGAGATTGTTGCCAAAAGCGACGGGGCACCGGAGCCGTCTCCCGTGGTGGAGATGAACCTGAACCGACCGTTTGCGTTTGTGATCTTCGACGGCAACGATGTGCCGCTGTTCGTGGGCACGGTGCAGACGATGGCGGGGTGAAAGCGGGGCGCGTGTGTTGACGCTTCGTAGGGCGGCATGACCACATGCCGCCGCGCAGGTTACGGAACAGTTCCGTGAAACGGCGGCGGGGTGAGGTCACCCCGCCCTACAAAGGCGGCGCATAATTCACCCTGCGGTGCGTAGAGGTGCGGACAGGCAGAACGCCGAAAATTCCTTGAAAATTTTAGAAAAATAAGAGAAAATCCTCTTGACAACAGGAGGGTTTTCCTTTATTATATGTAGGTACGCGTGCGAAGGGTGCTGCACACCCGGAGGCGTTTACAACTGCGATGAACCGAAAGATTGCGGCGTGAGCCGGTAACTTTCGGGGAGTATGTCCGATAATCGGGCGGCTGAGGAAATTCTGTGTACGTCAGCGTAGATCGCTGCGCCAGAAGCACACCGGCCGGATTGCGCCGGTGTTTCTTATGAGCCGGAATGATACGCACGGAACGGCGTATAAGAAATTTCTCACCGTACGGCATTGGTCAAAGCAACAAAACCGTACAAATTATGGAGGAACGAACCAAATGGCAAAAGAAATGATCCGCATTCGTCTGAAGGCCTATGACCACCAGGTCATCGACCAGTCCGCAGAGAAGATCGTCGAGACCGCCAAGCGCACCGGCGCTTCCGTGTCCGGCCCCATCCCTCTGCCCACCAAGAAGGAGATCGTCACCATCCTGCGCGCTACCCACAAGTACAAGGACAGCCGTGAGCAGTTCGAGCGCCGGACCCACAAGAGACTGATCGACATCACCAACTCCACCCCCAAGACCGTCGAGGCCCTGATGGCCCTGGATCTGCCCGCCGGTGTGGAGATCGAGATCAAGCTGTAAGGTACACATTATATAAGTACCGGGCGATCTCAAAGCGCAACCCCTTTTATCATGCTTGCAACCCAATGTCCGCTGACTTGCGTTAAGGCGGACGGGTTACGTCGGCAGAGCAAGCGGTCTCTACCCAATGGAGATTGAACTATGTCGACCAATAACCTTACTAGGAGGATCATACATGAAAGCGATCATCGGCAAGAAAGTCGGCATGTCTCAGATCTTCGACGAGAACGGCAAGGTGATCCCCGTCACCGTTATCGAGGCGGGTCCCTGCGTCGTCGTGCAGAAGAAGACAGCCGAAAAGGAAGGCTACGCCGCTGTGCAGCTTGGCTACGAGGATATCCCCGAGCGTAAGCTGACCAAGCCCGAGATGGGCCACTTGAACAAGGCGGGCGTTGCTCCCAAGAAGTACCTGCGCGAGTTCAATCTTGAGAATGCCGCCGAACTGAACGTGGGCGACATCATCAAGGCTGACACCTTCAAAGAGGGCGACTTCGTGGACGTGACCGGCACCAGCAAGGGCCACGGCTACCAGGGCGTCATCAAGCGCTGGGGCGCTCAGCGCACTCCCATGAGCCACGGCGGCGGCCCTGTGCACCGTCATGCCGGTTCCATGGGCTCCACCACCGACCCCAGCCGTATCTTCAAGGGCAAGATCGGCGCCGGCCAGATGGGCGGCGACCAGATCACCATCCAGAATCTGGACATCGTCAAGGTGGATCCCGAGCTGAACCTGATTGCTGTCCGCGGCGCTGTTCCCGGCTGCAAGGGCGGTCTGGTGCTGATCAAGAGCACTGTCAAGACCCACCGCGTCAAGCACGTTGAGTCCGGCATCAGCAACAACCCGCAGAAGGCTTCCGGCCGTAATCCCCAGAAGGCTTCCGCGCGTACTAAGTAAGGAAAGGAGTGCTTAAGGTAAATGTCTACTATCAAAGTGTTGAACATGGCCGGCGCCGAGGTCGGTACTGTTGAACTGAACGACGCCATCTTCGGCATCGAGCCCAACCAGGCTGTCGTCCATGAAGTGGTGAAGAACCACCTGGCAAACTGCCGTCAAGGCACCCAGAGCGCTCTGACCCGCGGCGAGGTTTCCGGCGGCGGCAAGAAGCCCTGGCGTCAGAAGGGTACCGGCCACGCCCGCCAGGGCAGCACCCGTGCTCCCCAGTGGACCCACGGCGGTATCGTGTTTGCTCCCAAGCCCCGCAGCTACTCTTACGTTCTGAACAAGAAGGTGAAGAGACTGGCTCTGAAGTCCGCCCTGTCCGCCAAGGCTGCTGCCGGCGAGATCATCGTCGTCGACTCCATCAAGATGGACAGCATCAAGACCAAGGACTTCCGTGCGTTCCTGACCGCCGTCAAGGCTGACGGCAAGTCTCTGGTGGTCACCCCCGCCAAGGACGAGGTCATCGTCAAGAGCGCCCGCAACATCCCCGGCGTCGAGACCAGCATGGCGAACCTGATCAATGTCTATGACATTCTGAAGGCCAAGTACCTGGTGCTGGATCAGAACGCCCTCGCAGTAATCGAGGAGGTGTTCGCATAATGGCTAACGTATACGACATCATTATCCGTCCCGTCATCACCGAGCGTTCCATGGCTGCCGTCGCTGACAAGAAGTACGTCTTCGAAGTGGCGCCCACCGCCGGTAAGATCGAGATCAAGAACGCCGTTGAGGAGATCTTCGGCGTGAAGGTCGCCAAGGTCAACACCATCAACTATGATGGCAAGGCCAAGCGCCTGGGCGCCGGCCGTCCCGGCACCCGCAAGAGCTGGAAGAAGGCTTATGTCCAGCTTACCTCTGATTCCAAGACCATCGAAATGTTCGAGGGTATGGTGTAAGAAAGGAAGGAGTGTTAGAAAATGTCCATTAAAACTTTTAAGCCGACCACCCCTTCCCGCAGACACATGACTGTTTCCGGCTTCGACGGCATTGATAAGCACGCCAAGCCCGAAGCAAGCCTGACTGAGGTTCTGAAGAAGAATGCTGGTCGCAACAGCTATGGCCGCATCACCGTCCGTCATCGCGGCGGCGGCGAGAAGCGCAAGTATCGTATCATCGACTTCAAGCGCGACAAGGTGGATATGGAAGCCACTGTCCTGCGTCTGGAGTACGATCCCAACCGCAGCGCCAACATCGCCCTGGTCCAGTACGAGGACGGCGAGAAGCGCTACATCATCGCTCCTGTCGGCCTGACCGCCGGTGACAAGGTCCTGTCCTCTGCCGCTGCCGACATCAAGCCCGGCAACTGCCTGCCCATCGCCAACATCCCTGTGGGTACTGTGATCCACAACATCGAGATGCATCCCGGCAAGGGCGCTCAGCTGGTCCGTTCCGCTGGTGCCTATGCCCAGTTGATGGCCAAGGAAGGCGATGACGCCCAGATCCGTATGCCCTCCGGCGAGGTGCGCATTATCCGTACCAACTGCAAGGCCTGCATCGGCCAGGTTGGCAATCTGGAGCACGAGAACGTTCAGATCGGTAAGGCCGGCCGTAAGCGCCACATGGGTTGGCGTCCTACCGTCCGCGGCTCCGTCATGAACCCCTGTGACCACCCCCACGGCGGTGGTGAGGGCAAGTCCCCCGTCGGCCGTCCCGGCCCTGTCACTCCTTGGGGCAAGCCCGCTCTGGGTTACAAGACCCGCAAGAAGAAGAACCCCACCGACAAGTTCATTGTCAAGCGTCGTAACGTGAAGTAAAGGAGGCAAGAGAATATGAGCAGATCTATCAAAAAAGGCCCGTATGTTGCCCCTGAGCTTCTGAAGCGGGTTGAAGAGATGAACGCTAAGACCGGCGAGAAGACCGTGCTGAAGACCTGGAGCCGCAGCTCCACCATCTTCCCCGCCTTCGTCGGCCACACCATCGCTGTCCACGACGGTCGCCGTCATGTGCCTGTCTATGTCCAGGAGGACATGGTCGGTCACAAGCTGGGTGAGTTCGCTCCCACCCGCACCTTCCGTGGCCACGCCAAGAAAGCTTAAAGGAGGATGCCGAGACAATGGAAGCTAAAGCATATCTGAGATACGTCCGCATCTCTCCCCGCAAGGTCCAGATCGTCTGCGACCTGATCCGCGGCAAGGATGTCAAGACCGCTATGGCCATCCTGATGCAGACCCCCAAGGCCGCGTCCGAGCCCCTGATGAAGCTGCTGAAGAGCGCCTGCGCCAACGCGGAGAACAACTTCAGCATGGACGCTGACAAGCTGGTGGTCAGCCAGGTGTTTGCCACCCCCGGCCCCATTCTGAAGCGCATGATGCCTCGCGCTCAGGGCCGTGCCTATCGCATCAACAAGAGAACTTCTCACGTGACGCTGGCCGTCGCTGAGAAAGACTAAAAGGGAGGAGACAGTTTATGGGACAGAAAGTTAATCCCCACGGCATGCGCGTGGGCGTCATCAAAGACTGGGATTCCCGTTGGTATGCCAGCAATGAGAAGGTTGGCGATCTGCTGGTCGAGGACCACAAGATCCGCGTCTACCTGAAGAAGCTCCTCTATGCCGCCGGTGTCTCCAAGATCGAGATCGAGCGCAGCAACGAGGTCGTCACCATCTATCTGCACGTGGCCCGTCCCGGTATCGTCATCGGCAAGGGCGGCGAGCAGGTCGAGGAGTATCGCAAGAACGTTGAGAAGCTGATCGGCGGCAAGACCGTGAAGCTGAACATCGTGGAAGTCCGCAGCCCCGACATGGACGCTCAGCTGGTTGCTGAGAACATCGCTGCTCAGCTGGAGAAGCGTATCTCTCACCGCCGCGCCATGAAGAACGCCATGGGCCGCGCCATGCGCGCCGGCGCCAAGGGCATCAAGTGCAACTGCTCCGGTCGTCTGGGTGGTCGTGAGATCGCCGGCTCCGAGCACTATCACGAGGGCACCATCCCCCTGCAGACCCTGCGCGCCGACATCGACTACGGCTTCGCCGAGGCTGCTACCACCTTCGGCCGCATCGGCGTGAAGGTATGGATCTACAAGGGCGAGATCCTGACCCAGACCCTGCGCACCACCCCGCGCACCCTGGATACTTCCAAGCCCTATCAGGAGCGTCGTGAGCGTCGCGGCAACCGTCGTGACGGCGACCGCCGCGGTGGTTTCCGCCGCGATGGCCAGAACGGCGGCTTCAATCGCGATCGTCAGAACGGCGGCTTCAACCGCGGTCCCCGCCCCGAGGGCGGCTTCCGTAAGCCCGCCGAAAAGAAGGAAGGAGGCGCACAGTAATGCTTCTGCCTAAGAGAGTTAAGTACCGCAGAGTACACCGTGGCCGCCTGACCGGCAAGGCCATGAGAGGCAACACCGTTTCTTACGGTGAATTCGGCCTCGTTGCGCTGGAGCCCGCATGGATCACCAGCAACCAGATCGAAGCAGCCCGTATCGCCATGACCCGTTATACCAAGCGTGGCGGTCAGGTCTGGATCAAGATCTTCCCCGATAAGCCCATCACCGAGAAGCCCGCTGAGACCCGTATGGGTTCCGGTAAGGGTTCCCCCGAGTATTGGGTAGCAGTCGTCAAGCCCGGCCGTGTCATGTTTGAGATCGCCGGTGTCCCCGAAGACGTCGCCCGTGAGGCCCTGCGTCTGGCCAGCCACAAGCTGCCCATCAAGACCAAGGTCATCAAGCGCGAGGTCGTCGAGTCCCAGGAAGTAGGTGAATGAGATGAAGGCAACTGAAGCACGTGCAATGACCGTGGAGCAGCTCAACGAGAAGCTGGCTTCCCTGAAGAAGGATCTGTTCTTCCTGCGTATGCAGCATGCGACCAATCAGCTTGACAACCCTCTCAAACTCGCCGAGACCAAGCGTGATATTGCCCGCGTCAAGACCGTTATCCGTGAAAAGGAGGAGAAGTAAAATGGAAGAAAAGAGAACATCCTCCCGCAAGGTTCGTGTAGGTAAGGTCGTGTCCGACAAGATGGATAAGACCGTGGTCGTCGCTATTTCTGACCGCGTCGCCCATCCTCTGTACAAGAAGATCGTTGGCCGCACCTATAAGCTGAAGGCCCACGATGAGAACAATACCTGCGGCGTAGGCGATACCGTGAAGGTGATGGAGACCCGCCCCCTGTCCAAGGACAAGCGTTGGCGCGTGGTCGAGATCGTCGAGAAGGCCAAGTAAGGGAGGTAGCCGAGAATGATTCAGCAAGAGTCTTATCTGAGAGTTGCCGATAATACCGGCGCCAAAGAAATCAAGTGCATCCGCGTTCTGGGCGGCTCCAAGCGCAAGTACGGCAACATCGGCGATGTGATCGTCGCTTCCGTGCGCAAGAGCACTCCCGGCGGCCAGGTGAAGAAGGGTGAAGTCGTCCGCGCCGTCATCGTGCGCAGCGCCAAGGGCGTCCGTCGTGCCGACGGTACCTATGTCCGCTTTGACGACAACGCCGCCGTCCTGATCAAGGACGACAAGAACCCCAGAGGTACCCGTATCTTTGGGCCCGTTGCCCGTGAGCTGCGCGACAAGGATTACATGAAGATCCTGTCCCTGGCTCCCGAAGTTATTTAAGGAGGGGCCTGAGAAATGAATAGTTTGAAGATCAAGAAGAACGACACTGTCGTTATCCTGTCCGGCAAGGACAAGGGCAAGAAGGGCAAGGTCCTGGGCACCGTCCCCAGCGAGCGCAAGGTCGTTGTGGAAGGCTGCAACATGGTCACCTGCCACATCAAGCCCCGCCGTCAGGGCGAAGAGGGCGGCATCATGAAGCGTGAGGCTGCTATCTACGCCAGCAAGGTCCAGGTCGTCTGCCCCAAGTGCGACAAGGCTACCCGCGTCGCCATGGAGATCAAGGGCGACAAGAAGGTCCGCGTGTGCAAGCACTGCGGCGCCGAGCTTTAAGAAAGGAGAGTAGAAAATGGCACGTCTGAAAGTTAAATACACTGAAGAAGTGGCTCCCGCTCTCTTCAAGAAGTTCGGTTACAAGTCCACCATGCAGATCCCCAAGATCGACAAGGTCGT